>Ga0209572_1001535_pt1 | contig 15064 bp, 14 predicted proteins | sample EBPBio232012_DNA_FD_185867 | JGI IMG/M metagenome (GOLD analysis project Ga0209572, IMG submission 185867) | Wastewater treatment Type I Accumulibacter community from EBPR Bioreactor in Madison, WI, USA - Reactor 1_1/23/2012_ DNA (SPAdes)... | ecosystem: Engineered > Bioreactor > EBPR >...
ACGCCTTTCATCTTTAGCGAAAACTCGATGTTCTGGCCAACAGAACGATGGGGAAACAACGCGAGCGACTGAAAGACCATGCAGGTCGGACGCCGGTTTGCCGGCAGATCATTGATGCGCCGCCCGCGCAGGAAGATGTCGCCTGATGTCGGGTTTTCCAGCCCGGCCAGCATACGCAGCAATGTCGTCTTGCCGCTGCCCGAGGGGCCCACGACCGTGAAAAACTCGCCCTCGCCGATTTCCAGTTCGAGATCGTCGACAGCGTTGTGCGCCCCAAACGATTTCCTCAGTTTGTTCAGTTGAAGAAATGCTGGCCCTGTCATCGATTCCAGTTGCTCCGAACCCTTGTCATGCGTGGGGGAAATGCCGTCGAATTCGACGCGGCCGCCAGGCCGCGCCGATCAATCGCCCTGGGAGGTCAGCCGCCGGTCGCCTCGCGGCGTGCGGCTGTCATGATGTCGAGCAATTTGTCGTAGTCAGGCACGATGTCGTATTCGACCGAGCGCGCCATTTCCTCTTCGAGGCTGTCCCACTGGATGATGTCGAGCTCTTCCTTGGTGAAGAGGTCGAAACAGGCTTTGTTGCCCATCTGCGTCACCGGGTTGAACGTGCCTTCGGCAAAGGCGACCGTGTGAGCCATTTCCGGCGACTGGATATATTCGAGGAATTCGTCCGCCCGCGTCGACAGGTCCGGATTGTTGACGACGGACGTGATTTCGATCCACGAGATGCCGCCCTTGCCGCCCGCCAGTGGACCACTTTTTGGCGTGATGGCACGGATATTGAGGTTGCCATCTGCGCGCGCCGGCGAGCAGGAATAGGTACCACCGGTGAGATAGAAATCGATCTCGCCCGACACCAGCGCCTGGTTCATCGTTGCAAGGTCGCCAACCATACGCGCGGCCTTGTACACGCGCTTGGCGGTTTCGGTGTATTTGGCGACTTCCTCGTCGGTGTGCTCGCGGAACGGATCAAAGCCTGCGATGCAGCAGAGGTCAAAGACGTTCCAGTCATCGGATGACTGGATGCCGAACTTCTTGTCGTTAGCGGCATCGTTCCACAGGTTCCAGCCCTGATCTTCGGCCGTCGCGCGGCTGATCTTGTCGGTGTTGACGACAAAGCTGTAGGGTCCGAAACGCTGCGCCATGCCCAGAAGGTCTGATCCGGCCTCATCCATCGCCCATTTGTAGGGCGCCTTGAATGCGGGCAGCATCTTGTCAAAATAGGGTTCGAAACGAGCGCGGTCGAGCGGCTTGATGAGCTTCTCGGGATACATGATCTTGCGCGCCCAGGGATTGTTCACGTTGATGAGATCCCAGACATTGGTTTCGCCTGCACGCAGGCGGTTGATCATCGTCGGATCATTGGTGAGCGATTCTGCGCGCACGTTTGCGCCGGTCGATTTGCGGAACGGGTCCAGCACCTGTGCAGAATTGTAGCCTTCCCAGCACAGGATGTTGAGTTCGTTGGTTCGAGCAGCCCGTGCGGGGCCAGCACCGATGGCCAGACCTGCTGCTGCGGCAGCGCCAGTCTTTAGGAAGTCACGTCGTGTTTGGGTGAAATTTGCCATCTTCTCCTCCTTGGAGTTGCGGCAACTCACTTGCCGCCCAGCATTGCACCACGCCGTCACCTGATCTGTGGCGGCGCAACCAAAGGTGTCGCGGCGAGCTTGTGGCGCGCATGTTCCCGGATGGGCTCTTGGGCGGCCCTGACTTATTCACGACACAAGCAGCATAGGGCGCAAGTCGACCAAAATTCTTGACATTAACGCAGCCAATTTTGACAGACCCTGCGTCTGGAGCAATTCCGGCAAACATTGAATCGCTCTGTTTGTCCGATGGCGAGGCGATCCGCTAGGGTCCGCAGGACGGCGTAGGTCGATGTGGTTCATCGACCAAGTCCGACTGACAACGCGGGCGCCAGCCAGCGGCAAACCCTTCGGGCCGGGTCCATTTGACCCAAATCCATCGGGTTTCGGCTTGTCCGGGCCACCAGCCCGAACTTCTCCAAAGCCCTCGGCCTTGTGTCAAATGACCTCCGGCAGAGTGATCCAACGTTTGCCGGAATTGCTCCAAGATCCGTCAATAGCGAGATTTGAACAGGCCGCGCCGCTCATATGCCGCTGCCGCTTCTTCGATGAAGGACGCCGTCTGTTGCGCGCCAAAATCTGCACGCAGCCTCTTTGCAGCGTCAAGGAGCACGCCCTTTTCAGCTGCCCTGCCGGGGCGCAGCAATTCGTAGATTTCGAGCATCAGGGCCTGGGGAATGTCGACAAGTTCGGCGGCGCGTTCGAAATTGGCGGCAAGCGTCGCGCGACCGGCAGCGCGCGCAATTTCGGCCTGGTCGAGCAGCGTGCGAGGCGTGATCCTGATATCAGACAGCGAAAAATCGCCGGCTTCCACCGCATCGAGCGTGATGTCGGCCAAGGGACGCCCGTTGGCGGTTTTCACATCGGTTGGATGAGTTTCGGCCAGTGGAAAATCACTGACGCCGTAGGGTCGCCTGGACGATGTCATGTGTGTTCACCCAGGAATGTTGCGTCGATCTCTTCAGGTGCTGCGCCCTCGCGCGCCGGTTTCGATCGAGTAAATCAAAGCCACGCGAGCGTGGAAACGGGCGCCGAGCGCCATGCCGCCTGTTGGAACCATGATTGGCTGCGGCATTTCTTGCTTCGCGTAAGCGGCGGCATTTTCGCCAAGAGCGCGATAATGCTCCAGCCCGGTGACCGGTGCGTTGGAAAACAGCTCCAGATTATTGTGCGGCAGCCGGTCCTGCTGGTGAATGACGGCTGTTCCCTTGGCCTGGATCCCGATGCCGATGCCTGATCCGGCCAGCCGCGCCGCCGACAGGCCGAGGAAAGACGTATCCGCGGTGTGCACCATGCGCACGACCCGGGGCCTGCCGCCGCCGGCGCGGATACCGTCGCACAACGCCGCCAGTACCGCCGACAGCGGATGTCCGGCCAGTGTCTGGTAGAGCTTTGTGCCGAATGCAGGACTGATGCCGATGACAATCTCGTCTGCCGCGCCACCCTGCCCGGCCGGACCGACGGCGCGGTAGATGATGCGCTTTGCTTCCGCGGCTGCAAACACCGCCTCTGCACGCAGAACCTCGTCACGGGTCAACACGTCGCGAATAGCTGCAAGTTCGCGTTGCCGCTGTTCGGAGAGGCGATAGCCGGTGCCGGGGCCGACATAGTCGTTGGGCTGGTTGACCGCGCTGATGATGCGCCCGTCACGCACGACAGCTGCGGTCTGCAGATAGTCGCCACTCACCCGCAGCCTGAGCATGTTCAGGACGTTCTGCGCTTCCTCGCGAAAGCCGCGCCGCGCCAGCGCCTTGACGACGTCGATCATGGTGATGTTCTGCTGCTTGATGCGGTCACTGATGATCGCGACTTCGCGCGGCGTGTAGCTGCGTGTCTCGTCCGAGCCTGAAGCCACGACAACGCTTTGCTTCATCGCTTCGCTGGGGGTGCCAAGCCCAAGCTCTTCCAGCACAGCAGACAGCGCATCGACGGCCCGGCGTCGAAGGGAAAGCGCGCTGGAATCCTCGATCGAGGTCAAACCGCCATCTGCCTCAAAATCGCGCTGGAGGACCAGAAAATCCTCCAGTTCCTCGCCATTGAAGGACGATGGGTTGAAGGAATTGTCATATTTCAGGATCGTCCCCATGCCCGAGCAGATGAGATCTGATCCTGCTATCAGGAACGGCAGTATTTTGGCACCGACGCGGATCTCGGATTCCGAATGTCGGGCGTCGTTTCCGGTCGCGCATTCGAGATCAAGCCAGACCGCGACGAGGTTCTCAGCCATCAACTCGCGCACGCCACCGGGGATCGATGAGGCCAGCGGGGCACCGTCAATGCCGCCGTTCTGCGTTCCCTGAACACCCATTGCGCGTTGCAGGCAGAGGCACCGCGCCTCGAGATAAAGCAGCGACTTGGCCTCGTGAAACCCCATCAAAAGTTCGGATGCAGCGCCCGAAGTGCACCGCATCTTGATACCGCGAGAGGCGTAGGCCGAAGCCAGAAATGCCTTCGACCATGGGGTGTCATCGCCGTCGATGAAGGCGCGCTCCGTGCCGTAGACGGACACCGTTTCGGCATAGGAGGTAAAGCCGGCAAGGCCGATCTGAAGTTCTTCGGCCTCTTCGCTGGCGCATTGGAAGAGCGTCCCCCACCGGCCGACAGCCGCACCAACCGCGCAGGCAAGTGCGTTTGACCAGGCATTGCGCGCAACGCGCATCGTGGTCTCTATCTCATCGAAACCAAGCGCGGTTGCAATCGCGGCGTCTGCTGCAAGCTGAAGCGGATCATCCTTGGCATTTGTGACATGCCCTTGATTTCCAGGTGATTTTCGCGTTCGCATCTTCGAAAAGGCAAATGTCAGTTCGACCGCCGATAGCTGGGCGACGACTTCCGCCAGTTTTGCCGGGGTCAGCCCATGGGCCAGTTTCGCGAGCGTCTCGCGTGGCGTGGCAATGTCGACCAGCATGCGGGCGATATCCTGCGAGGGGATGTCCATCGCTGTCGCCGCTATCGCAACGTCCAGATGATGTGTCGCGATGAACTGGTCGATCATGTCGAACTCGGCCAGCGGCTTGCCGTCCATGCTCGAAATGCGGCCGTTTTCAATCGTCAATCCCGGTTTGGGATCACATGCCCCCTTGAATGCCGAGAAGCCGTTTTCCGGGTCCTCGACGGCAAACCGGTCCAGCCGCAGGGGCCTGTTGTCCCAGTCGTCGAAGCGTCTCCAGCGGTTGGCACCCGACTGACGGGCGGCCAGCGTGTCATCCGTCGTCACTGCAGCCCTCCCTGGCTTCGCGCGTCACAGTTAGTACGAACATGCTACTGCCCGAGCCTACGCATGCTGCCGGGTGCGCGCTTGACTGAAAGCACTGATGTCTTGACAGATTTGCCATTCGGCGTGTTCCCTATGAACCGAAATGTCGACGAATTGCTTGACTGCGTCCTCCAGCATGCGGAGGGTCCCGTGACCGGAGCGGTGGAAAAATCGCCGATCCCGACTGTCCTTTCGGCAGCGGCGGCTGGGCTTGGCGCGTTCATCAAGAACCATGGTGGTGATGTCGACACGATATTCGGTCGATGCAGTGTGGCACCCGAGATCAGCCTGCAACCGACCCTGCAACTGCCGCTCGAAACATTTTGCGGCCTGTTTGAAGAAGCCGCACAATCGACGGGGCAAGACAATTTCGGCTTGCTGTTTGGCAGTCAGTTTCAACCGCGTGACCTTGGAATGTGGGGTTATGCGGCGCTCTCTGCCCCGACCATTGGTGCGGCGCTCGAGACGCTATCGGGACTGTTGCCCTATCAGCAGAGTGCAACAACGATCCGGCTCATGCGCGATCAATCATCCTCGCTGGCGCGGCTGGAATATATGGTGCACCGGCAGGGCATAAGAGGCCGCAGACAGGACGCGGAGTTGTCGCTTGGGCAATATGTGAACCTGATGCGCGAATGCCTCGGCCGGAATTGGGGACCGGAAGAAGTGTGGTTCGAACATCCACGACCAGCGGACTGGCGTCAGCACGAAACCCTGTTTGGCGCACCGGTCTATTTCGGGTGCGAAACCAATGGGCTGGTTTTCTCCTCGTCGGTCCTTTCCCGTCCGATGCCGGGTTCTGACCCGAGGTTGCACATGATGATGCGGTCCTGCCTGGAACTGCTCGGACCGGGAACCAGCGGCGTTTCGGAATTTGACCGGATACAGGAATGCATCCGGCTGCAAATGGCTGAACGCTCTCCATCGATGGAGAGCGTGACGGCGGCGCTCGGCATGCCCGCTTCAACCGTGCGCAGGGTTCTTGCGCGCGAAGGTCTCGGGTTCCGGGAGGCTGTTGATGTGGTTCGCTTCGATCTTGCACGGCAATATCTGGGGCAATCGCATCTTTCGCTCGGCGAGATCGCATTCCTGCTGGGCTATTCCGAACTCTCGGCCTTCACCCGTGCATTCACACGCTGGGCCGGAGTGTCGCCACTGCGGTTTCGTGCAGGACCCGGCCGGCACTGACGCTCTGCCGGGGCCGAATATTCCATTCCAGCATATATGGCTGAACAGGGTTGGGGGGGCGCATGCTGCTTGCTGAAAAGACTGCCATCGTGACCGGTGCCGGCTCCGGTATCGGGCGCGGAAGCGCTGAAATCCTCGCCCGAAATGGTGCGTCGGTTCTCGTATCGGATCGAAGCGAAGATGCCGCCCGAGAAACCGCCAAGTTCATCACCGACAATGGCGGACGAGCCGAATGGTTCGCTGCGGATGTCGCTGACGATGGAAGTTTGGCCGCGCTTGTGGCGCATTGCGTTGATCTGTTTGGTGGGCTGGACATTCTTCATTCACATGTCGGCATTCAGGTCGAAGGCACGCTTGAGCAAGCATCGGTTGAGGGCATGGACCGATCCTGGCAGTTGAATGTGAGGCAACATTTCCGGCTGGCGCAGCTTGCGGTGCCTTTGATGCGGCAGCGCGGCGGTGGTTCGATCGTCATCACCGCGTCCAATTCCGGCGTGCTCTACGATCGCGAGATGGTTGCCTATGCGACGACCAAACATGCAGTTGTCGCGATGACAAAGCAGATCGCGCTGGACTATGCGCACGCCAATATTCGCGTCAACGCGCTGTGCCCCGGCTGGGTGGACACGCCATTCAACGAACCATTCATGCGTCAGATGGGCGGCCGCGAGGCGCTGGAACGCTATGTTGCCGACAAGATTCCAATGGGGCGCTGGGCCTCGGTCGACGAGATTTCCGAAGCGCTGCTTTTCCTGGCCTCCGACCGGTCGTCGTTCATGACCGGCCAGGCACTGGTGATCGATGGCGGAGAATGTCTCGGATAGCGAGGGCTTCGGCGCGTGCGGAAAACACGATCGTGAGAATGCCTTGCGTCGGCGCGCTTGAAGCCTATCCGGCAAAGTGCAATTCTTTTTCCGGCAAGGGTGCGTGACCGGAGTTGGGCAATGTCAGCCAGTTTGCTCGGATCGGGTGTTTTGCCGGCGCGCGTCGCCGGGCCGGTCGTGCTGGCTGCTGCGGCGACCGGGCTCGTCAAATTCATCGAAGCACAGAAGGGCGATGTCGATTCGATCTTCGGCAATTCCGGGATCGCGCCAGAAATGGCGGGGCTGCCGACGCTTGAAGTCAGCCTTGCTGCCTATTGTCGACTGTTTGAGGAAGCGTCGCGGCAGGTGCGCGGCGGATCAGTGAGCGGGCAGAATTTCGGTCTTTGGTTTGGCCAGCAGTTTCAGCCGCGTGATCTCGGCATGTGGGGTTATTCCGCCATTTCGGCGCCGACACTTGGTGCGGCGCTGGAAAATCTCGTGCGGCTGTTCCGGTTCCATCAGGAATCCTCGACGATGAGGCTGCACAAAGGTCCGAACGGGATGATGCGGCTGGAATACCAGATATGCTCGCCGCAGATCGTGCAGCGTCGACAGGATGCAGAACTTTCGCTTGGCATGTTTGCCAATGTGATCCGCGACTGCGCCGGGCCGAACTGGGCGCCGCTGGAAGTGCATTTCGAGCATTCCCGTCCGGAATTTTGGGGCGAGCACGAAAGGGCATTCAATGCACCCGCCTATTTTGACCAGCCGACAAATGCGCTGGTCTTTCGACCGGAACTGCTAGACCGGGCGATGCCGCAAAGCGACCGTCAGCTGATGACTATGATGCAGGCCTGCCTGGAGAATCTGGGCTCGCGTCGGCAAGGCGAAGCGGCGCTTGTTGACCAGATCCAGAATGCAATCCGGGTCAGCCTTCCCAGAGGCTACCCGACGCTTGACCGGATTGCCCGCGATCTTCTGGTCTCGTCGGGACGGGTGCGGCGCGAACTGGCCGACAAGGGCCTGACCTACAAGGACGCAGTGGAGCTGACCAGGCGGCGACTTGCACAAATGCACCTTGATCAGGGGCATCTGCCCTTGACCGAAATTGCCCTGATGTTGGGCTATTCGGAACTGTCAGCATTCAGCCGGGCATTTGCGCGCTGGACCGGTGTAAGCCCAAGCGCCTATCGCCGAAGCGGCGATTCAGAAGCCACATCCCCAGACGTCTGACCCACAATCAATCCACAGCCTGACCTGCAGCAGGCCTGCCAGAGCCAAAATAGGGCATAGCGAGCCCATCGCGGCCGGTTGATCGCACATTTGTGCATAGTCTCATATGTTTCTGCTTGGCTTTGCAAACAGTTTCGTGCATTTTGCCCGTCATGCAACAAAATGATGTTGCGTAACGGAATTTAATGTGCGATCCAATAGTCGAGATGGAGGTCTGCCTTGTTCGACTACGGCTATTTCAAGTTTGACTCGAAAGCTGAGGCGCTCGACACCGGCATCGAGTATTGGAACCCGGGTAAAACCAAGTTCTGGGCCGATGCTGGCATCGATCTCGTCATGGATCGGCGCGAAGGCTATTTCATTTATGACATGTCGGGTCGCAGGCTGATCGACCTGCATCTCAATGGCGGAACGTTCAATTTCGGACACCGCAATCCGGAGCTCGTGGCCGCGCTCAAATCAGCGCTCGACCATTTCGACATGGGCAACCACTGGTTTCCATCGGTGGCCCGTTCAGCCTTTGCCGAGAAGCTGGTCAAGACGGCGCCGCACATGCAATACGCGATCTTCGGCACAAGCGGTGCCGAGGCTGTCGAGATTGCGCTCAAGACCGCGCGCTATGTGACCAAGCGGCGCAAGATTGTCTCGATCATCAAGGGCTATCACGGCCATTCCGGCCTGTCGGTCGCCACCGGCGACGATCGTTTCTCGAAGATTTTTCTCTCGGACCGGCCGGATGAATTCATCCAGGTTCCCTTCAATGACATTGACGCACTGGAGCGCGCGCTGCGTCAGCGCGATGTCGCAGGTTTCATCATTGAGACCATTCCCGCGACCTACGGCTTCCCGATGCCCAATGATGGCTATCTGCAGGCCTGTCAGGACCTCTGCCGCAAATATGGCACACTCTACATCGCCGACGAGGTGCAGACGGGCCTGATGCGCACGGGCGTCATGTGGGGTTGGCAGGGCTACGGACTGACGCCCGATATTTTTGTGACCGGCAAGGGGCTTGGCGGCGGCATCTATCCGATCTCGGCCTGCGTGGTGACCGAACGGTGTGGCGGCTGGCTGCATGAAGACGGTGCGGCACATATTTCGACCGCTGGCGGCTCCGAATTGGGCTGTGTGGTCGGGCATCAGGTCATCGGCATGCTGCAACGACCAGAAGTGATCTCCAACGTCCACTATGTGTCGGACTATTTCCGCCATTCGCTGGCGCAGGTGATGGCTGCCAATTCCGACATCTTTGTCGGGGTGCGCCAGCGCGGCGTCGTCATCGGCCTGGAATTCGACCATCCCGAAGGGGCGGTAGCGGTGTCCAGGGCGCTCTACGAGCATGGTGTGTGGGCAATCTTCTCCTCACTCGACAAGCGCGTGCTGCAGTTCAAGCCAGGCGTGCTGCTTGACCCGGATACATGTCAGGAAATCATTGATCGGTTGCAGGCGGCCATGCCGCAGGCGCGCGCGCTTCTGCGCAATGCGCGCAAGGCAGCGTGAGAAAGGGGTTGATGATGCCAGTGCACGACGACGCCCCACGGATCAAGATAGCCGACCCGCAGGAATCCATTGCGCGGATGAAGATCGAGCGCGCCGGATGGGCTGCGCGTGCCTTTGCCGGATTTGACCGCGCTTCGGTGATGAAGATCGTGCGCGCTGTAGCGGAAGCCGCACATAAATCTGCTCAGCATTATGCCGAATGGGCGGTGCGTGAGACCGGCATGGGCGTGGTCGAACACAAGCGCATCAAGAACGAAAACTCGGCCCATCCGCTGGTCGATTTCTACGCCGACATGAATCTCGTCGACCCGAAAGTCGACGCTGACCGGAAGATGGTCGAAATCCCGCGCGGCGCCGGCGTGATACTGGCACTGGCTCCTGCCACGAACCCGGTTTCCACGATCTACTACAAGACGATCATCGCGCTGCTAGGCCGCAACGCCATCGTCTTCAGCCCGCATCCGCTGGCAAAGCAGTGTTCCTATGACGCGGCAAACCGGCTGGAAGCAGCAGCCGTTGCGGCCGGAGCGCCTGCCGGGCTGGTTCAGTGCATCGAAGAGCCGACCGTGCCACTGGTGCAGGCGCTGATGGAATCGCCCAAGGTGCAGGTGATCCTGGCGACCGGCGGAAGCGCCATGGTGCGCGCTGCCTATTCGTCCGGCAATCCGGCGCTAGGCGTCGGCCCCGGCAATGCACCTGTCTATGTCGATCCAAGCGCCGACCAGACAATGGCTGCAAAGCGCATCATCGACAGCAAGGCGTTCGACAATTCGGTGCTGTGCACCAATGAGAGCGTACTGATCTGCCTTGATGCCAACCGCCAGAACCTTGAACGCGCCTTGCGTGCGGCTGGTGGGCATATCTGCTCGGAGGCAGACGTCGCCAAGCTGCGCGAATGGCTGTTCCCGGGCGGCCATCTGAATACGGCGGCTGTGGGAAAGAGCGCAGTCTGGATCGCACAGCAGGCGGGCATTCGCGTCGTGCCGAACACCAAGGCACTGATTGCGCCGATTGACCGGATCGGCATCGAAGAGGCGCTGTCCAAAGAAAAACTCTGCCCGGTGCTGGCGATGGTCTCCGTCGGCGGTTTCGAGCGTGCAGTCGGTGTGGCGCAGATGATCCTGCGCATTACCGGCGCTGGCCATTCCGCCGCCTTCCACGGCGAAGACCCGCAGCGGGCCATGGACTTTGCCTGTGGCGTCAACGTCTATCGTGTTGTCGTCAATGCGCCCTGCTCGCAGGGGGCCGCCGGATTCGGCACATATCTAGCGCCGACATTCATGATCGGCACCGGTTATTTTGGCCGCTCTTCGGTTGGCGAAAATGTCGGGCCGCAGCATCTCGTGCATTGGACGAAGCTGGCCTGGAACAGCGACAAATCGGTCGCGTTCGGCGATTTCAGCTCCGTTCGAGCACCTTTCAACGGTCAGGACCGCGTTCCGCCGGCACCTCCAGTCGCCGCACCCGCTGCACCATCTCAATCCGATGCGGGTCTCGACCGCAATCTTCTTCGCCAGCTGATCTTGCAGGAACTGCGCGAAATCACGGGAGGCAAGCCGTGACCGAACTGCGCGCATTCATCTTCATCGACCAGTTGCAGCCACAAACGCTTGCCTATACGGCAAGCTGGATGCGCGGCTCGCTGCCGCGTGCGCGCATGGCAGCGCAGATCATCGAAATTGCACCCGGCCTTGATGTCGAGGCTTTGACCGATACGGCGCTGAAGGGCGCGGAGGTTCGCGCCGGTTTCCTCGTCGTTGAACGCCAGTTCGGTACGTTGCAGTTCCACGCCTATTCGACAGCCGAAGTGCAGGCTGCGGCAGACGCAGTGCTGTCGGCCATGAACAAGACGCGTGACGACGCCGAAAAGCCAAAAATCTTCGCGTCGAAGATCGTCACACGCGTTGATGACCAGCACGCCTTCCTGATGAACCGCAACAAGACCGGCTCAATGGTTCTTGGCGGCGAGAGCGTTTACCTGCTCGAATGCCAGCCGGCAGCTTACGCCATTCTTGCCTGCAACGAGGCCGAGAAAGCCGCGGACATCAAAGTCATCGACATGCGGATGTTTGGCGCAAACGGGCGGCTTTATCTTGCCGGAACCGAGGCCGATGTGCGCAACGCACGCGACGCGGCCGAGCGGGCGCTGCGTCAGGCAGGATCTGCTTGATGGGCGACATCCGATCCATGATCCGCGAAATCCTCGCCGAGGAAATAGCGGCGCTGCGCGGCAGCGCCAGCGGCGCGGTGGAAACCGAGACCGTGCAGGTTGGCTCGATCCAGGACCTGACCGCTTTTGCGCTGTCTATCCTGTCACGTGCGTCCGACCCGGCTTTCGCATCCTCCCTGCGGTCGGGCGCACTGCAATTTTCGCCGGTGGACCAGCCGGTGCAGACAGTCAGGCCAACGCCTGTCGCCGTGCAACCAGCGACGCAGCCCTATGCGCTGGTAACCTCACCGACGGTCGTTACCCCCGAGATCAGCAAATCGCTGATCACTGAACGCGACATTGCAGCCCTCACCGACGGGACGAACCGGGTGCGGGTTGGCAAGCGCAGCAGAATGACACCGCTGGCCATAGATGAGGCCCGCCGCCGCTCAATCCGCATTGAAAGGAGCGCCCAATGATAAGAGCTCGCGTCAGCGGCAGGCTCTGGTCCTCCCGCCACATCGGCAGTCTGCCTTCCGGCGCATTGCTGGAGGTAGAAACCGAGACGGGCGCCAAGCTGGTCGCCTTTGACCCTCTGGGCTGTGCAACCGGAGAAGCCGTGCTCGTCACGCAAGGCTCTGTGGCTGCAGCCTACTTCCCCGAGAAATCCGCGCCGATCGACGCATTGATCATCGGCTCGATCGACGAACAGACAACGAAACGCAAATAGGGAGTTCCTCAAATGGCAAATCTTGCGATCGGAATGATTGAAACGAAGGGTTACGTGCCGGCGCTTTCGGCGGCGGACGCCATGGTCAAGGCAGCAAATGTCGAGATCATCGCCCGCAACGAAGTTGGCGGCGGTCTCGTGTCGGTCGTCGTGCGCGGCGACGTTGGTGCGGTCAAGGCCGCAACAGAGGCTGGCGCGGAAGCTGCCGGCCAGATCGGCGAAGTCACCGCCGTTCACGTTATCCCGCGCCCGCATCCTGACCTCGGCAAGCATTTTGACGCTGTGAAGGGCTGATCGACAGTGAACGTCAAGGCCGCAAAAGGAGACACCGATGACTGAGGTTCGGGTCTATCTGCCGATCGAGGATCTGCAGCCCCAGTTTGCGGCCTATCTGTCCTCGCCGACCAGGGCGCGCGGCTATCCGCCCTTTGCCGGCCAGCATTCGCTGATCATCGAGGTTTCACCGGCGCTCGCGATCCACCGCATTACAGATCTTGCGTTGAAGGCGGCGCCGGAAATGGAACCCGGCATTCTCTATACGGAGCGTCAGTTCGGCCTGCTCGAACTGCACGCCGACAATATGGAGGAGCTTGAGGCGGCGGGTAACGCGATCCTGAAAGGGATCGGCGCAAAGGCGGAAGACCAGCTGACGCCGGAGATTCTCTACCACGACATCATCGAGGATCTGTCGGATCAGCATGCAGTGATCCTGAACCGCTCACGCGACGGATCGCTTCTGGTGCCAGGGGTTGCATTGCTGATCTACGAAATGTCGCCGGCGCTGTTTGCCTGTGTTGCGGCCAATGAAGCCGAAAAGGCTGCACCGGGCGCAACCATAAATGACGTGCAGATGATGGGCGCAACCGGACGCATCTTCATGTCCGGATCGCTCGCCGACATGAAAACGGCCCGCGACACGATTTCGCGCAAGCTCAAATCCATCAAGGGACGATCAAAAAAGTAGCACCTATCCGCTGGCCGTGGAGGGCCAGCGAAATCATGACAATTCATGGGAGGAAATGACATGAACCGGAATAACTTCATCAAATCACTCGCAGCCGCCCTGCTCTGCGCATCCGCGCTGGGCGCAAGCAACGCCGTTGCAGCGGGAAATGACCCGGCCACGGCAACAATCGAACAGATCCGCGCAGGCGGAAAGAAGGCCTGCGACAGCGGCAAGAAATTCACCATCGCTTACAGCCATTCGGTTTCTGAAGCGGCGATCGTCAAGCAGGTGCGTCACTTTGCAGACGTGCGCGCGGGCGAACTCGGCTGCGTGACGGTGATGCATGACAACACGCAGGCCAACAATCTCGAACAGCAGATCAACGCCGTTCAGGGCTGGATCACGCTTGGCGTCAATGCCATCGTTGTCACCCCGATCGACGAGAGCGCGCTGAAGCCGTTCCAGAAGCAGGCGCAGGCCAAGGGCATCAAGTGGCTGACCTATCTGGGAACGATGGAAGGTTCCGATGGCTATGTCGGTTTTGACCACGCGCAGTCGGGCCAGATCATCGGCAAGGCGGCCGTTGACTGGGTCAAGGCGAACAATATCGAGACGCCAAAAGCTCTGGTCACCACGCTGACCGGTCTGCCGTCGATTGCACCGCGCTGGACTGAAGTGGAAAAGCTGTTTGCTGAAGCTGGCATCGAGATCGTGGCCAAGCAGGATTCGGCCGACCAGGCGTCTGGCCTGACGATAACCGAGACCGTGCTCAAGCAGCATCCGGACCTCGACATCGTCATCGGCCTGAACGATGACGCAGCCGTGGGCGCAAACCGCGCTGCCACAATTGCCAACATCCCCGTGGAGAAAATTTTCATCGGCGGCCAGGACGGCTCTTTCGAGGGTCTTTCTGCGGTCAATGAAGGTGGTCGCTACAAGGCGAGCGCGGCGATCCTGATCAATGATCTGGGCGCAAATGTTGTCGATCTGGCACTGAACGCTGTTACCGGCGATGGCCCGAGCTTCGCCTACACGCCAACCGTTCTGGCCAGCAAGGCCGACCAGGCTCAGCTCGACAAGCTGATTGCCAACTACGCTGAGAAATAGGAACATTGCAGGCGCGGGCACCTGCCCGCGCCTGCTTTCTCAGGCACGGTTATGAACGCTGAAATCATACGGATTTCCGGACTGCGCAAGTCTTATGGGCCGATCGAGGTTCTTAAGGGCGTAGATCTCGCATTTGCGAGCGGGCAGGTACACGCCTTTATCGGGGCCAATGGCGCCGGTAAATCGACCTTGCTCGGCTGCCTTTCAGGCGCAGTCGCGCCAACTTCGGGGATGATCGAGATCAGTGGCGAGCAGTTTTCGCGCCTGACCCCGCGAAGCGCCATCCAGCACGGAATCGGCATCATCTATCAGCACTTCCAGGTGATCGAAGGCTTGACGGTCGCCGACAATATTTTCCTCGGCAATGAGCTGCGCAAATTTGGCGGCGTCGACCAGAAAGCCCAGGCCGAACAGTCGCGCGCGCTGCTTGCCAGACTTGGCTCCACCATCGACCCGAACTCATTGCTCGACCATCTGAGCATCGGTGAACGACAGATCGTCGAGATTGCGCGCGCCCTGAGGCTGCGTCCGCAGGTTCTGATCCTGGACGAGCCGACAGCCGCA
>Ga0209572_1001542_pt1 | contig 15037 bp, 12 predicted proteins | sample EBPBio232012_DNA_FD_185867 | JGI IMG/M metagenome (GOLD analysis project Ga0209572, IMG submission 185867) | Wastewater treatment Type I Accumulibacter community from EBPR Bioreactor in Madison, WI, USA - Reactor 1_1/23/2012_ DNA (SPAdes)... | ecosystem: Engineered > Bioreactor > EBPR >...
TACATAGATGCACTTTGAAGCCTTCCATCTTCAAGGTGTCTTGCACCACAAAGCCAAGATTCATATCATCTTCTACCAGCAGAATGTGTGGTACGCTCTTATCTGTTTCTGTCATATTGATTTTAGTTTGATGGTAAATGTACTGCCTTTGCCTATGGCGCTTTTTACATCTATCGTTCCTTTATGTGCTTTGATAATGGTCTTTACATAGAACAAGCCAAGCCCGAAACCACGCACTGCATGAAGGTTTCCGGTAGGTACCCTATAGAAGCGCTCGAAGATGGACTTCTGATGTTGCTGGCTAATGCCTATTCCTTTATCACTTATTGCAATCACGATGTGTCCGTGTTCGTTGTGCGTTGTTATGGTAATGTTTGGAGCATCCTCCGTGTACTTCGCTGCATTGTCCAGCAGGTTATATACCACATTGGTAATATGTACCAAGTCGCCTTTGATAAATGAGTTGGTTGCATTCAGTTGCGTATGCAGTTCACCTTCTGCTTCATCTATCTGTACTTTAAAGGTGGTCACGGCTTTCTCAATAATCTCGTGCAAGTCCAGCGTTTCATCTTTTACATGCACCTTCTTAGGCGTGAGCGAGGCTATTTGCAACACGCGGTCTACCTGGCTTTTCAGGCGGCTGTTCTCATTCTTGATAATGCCTATGTATTGCTGCAAGCGCTCCGGGTTGTTCACTATCGCAGGATTAGAAATCGCATCAGCCGATAGACCTATCGTTGCGATAGGTGTCTTCAACTCGTGTGTCATGTTGTTCACGAAGTCGGTGCGCGTTTCCGCTAGTCGCTTTTGTTTCAACATAGCAGAGATGGTGTAAGAAAAGAACACCACTATCAGCAACACCACAATGCTGGAGTACATCCAGAAGTCAAGTTGCTTTAAAAGAAAAGAAGACTTGTTAGGAAACAACACCCCGAAGTAATGGCCATCGGGCTGGAAGTTCTCTATGCGATGTATTTGGTCGGCACGCATGCGTTGCTTCGTAGGGTCGAAGGACACACGACTGCCAAACAAGATGGAATCCGTAAAACAATCGTAGATACCGTATTCAAAATCATCGGTAAGACCACTTATCTCTAACTCGTCTTTGATAAGGTCTTCCAATAGATAAGGCTGCGGTGTATCATTGATGTTCGCGATGAAGTAGTTGTTCGAGATTTGCTTTACAGGCTCCGTGGCAGCACTGTCTTTGTTCATCACGCGTATCTGTTGCACCACTTCACTCAGAGCAACAACCACACGACCGGTGAATTGCTTTTCTTGTAAGTCGTATGCGTTCTTCACCCAAAAGACTTGCCCGGCCACAATGATTCCAAGGGAAAGAATGGCTAACAGAATAACGATGGTTATGGTGCGTCCGCTCACAGCACAATGATATAATAGGTTGAATGCTTAAATAGCATACACAAAGGTCATTTGTACAAGCGATAGTATGTAGAACTTAACTTTTTGGTGAATTTCGGATATCGCTCTCTACCCTCTCTCCTATCCTTTTATCTTGCGCCTAATAATTACAACTACACAACACATTTAATAGATATGAAATCGTATGTATTCCCCGGGCAAGGCTCGCAGTTTTCAGGCATGGCATTGGACCTGTATGAAAGCAACACCACTGCAAAGATTATGTTGGAGAAAGCCAACGAGATACTTGGCTTCCGCATTACCGATATCATGTTCAGCGGTACGGATGAAGAACTAAAGCAAACCAAAGTAACGCAGCCAGCGATCTTCTTGCACAGTGTGGTGCTAGCCATCTGCCTTGGTGATAGCTTCAAGCCGGACATGGTTGCAGGCCACAGTTTGGGCGAGTTCTCTGCATTGGTGGCCAACCGCACCTTGTTGTTTGAAGATGCACTCAAGTTGGTTTCTGCTCGTGCCATGGCTATGCAAAAAGCCTGTGAGATGAATCCTTCCACCATGGCTGCCATCCTAGGTTTGGATGATGCTGTAATAGAAAAGATATGTGCTGAAACTCCGGGCATTGTTGTTCCGGCCAACTATAACAGCCCCGGGCAATTGGTTATCTCAGGCGAGAATGAAGCCATTGATTTGGCTTGTGCCGCATTGTTGGCTGCCGGTGCGAAACGCGCTTTGAAGCTGCCTGTTGGCGGAGCATTCCACAGCCCATTGATGGAACCCGCTCGTGTAGAGTTAGAAGAAGCGATTAGCAAAACACCGTTCAACACGCCCATCTGTCCGGTGTATCAAAACGTAAATGCAAAACCTGTCACCGACCCAGAAGAAATCAAAGTGAACCTCATCAAACAATTGACTGCTCCCGTTCTCTTCACGCAGACCATGCAAAACATGCTGGCCGATGGATGCACGGAAGTTATCGAAGTAGGCCCAGGCAAAGTGCTTCAGGGTCTATTCAAAAAGGTGAATAAGGATTTGCCGGTGAGCAGTGCGACTTTGTGAAAAACTGAATTATCTGGGTATTTTGTGTTGTTAATGAAAGTCAACGGGTGTTAAAGATTTGGTTGCTTTTTTTTTACCTCTGCATCCGAATCATTAAAATTTAATACCATGAAAAAAACATCAATTACTTTTCTTCTGTTCTTATTAGTTGCTACTTTTTCGTTCTCTATTAACGGGTGTAGGAATGACATAAAGGAAAACGCCATAGGTGAAAATGACCAATTCTCGGACTTGAAACTTAAGTCGGGTCAACAAGGAGGTAAAAAATATCATGTATACTGTGACGGTCAAATGTGCACAAACTCCGTTGGAGTCTTTAGAGAATGTCATCTCGAAAGTGATATAGCCAACGGTGGGTTTGACTGGGTTCAATGCTCATGTTCAACTTGCGTGTTGCATTATGATGATGGAAATGGGAAAGCATTGACGCCATCAGAAATAAATGATTTCAAAACAAAGGATATTCTCTATGAATCATTTATGAAATATATAGAAATCGAATTTCCGAACGACACGGTGTTTATCGAACAAATAACTTATGAGGAAGAAATTGATGGTCCTAATTCTTTTATACTATACGAATACGAAGTTGCTGGAGTAAAAAAGACAGTCGGGTTGTACAACGATATTACGAATGATAAAAAGAAAACCGTGGCATGCAATTCTACATCGTGTGATTGCCGACCAAGATATTATCCAAGTACAGATATGATTGAATGCTCGTGCTCACCATGCACTATTACAATTGATGATGCGTTTTGATAAGTAAATAAAACTGGTAAAAAGGGTGAGATTGCTTCTCACCCTTTTTCTAATCATACTTCTCAAAGAGAAAGTCATTGTGCGGATATCGCGTAATGTGTATTTGCCTTATTCGCTCATAAAGCATTTCTTTCAGCTGTTCGATATTGATTTTCTTCTCAGCTGAAATGAAAACCACATCTTCTGCATTAAGACGCGACATCCAAGTCTTCTGAAGTTCTTCCAGTGGAATGTTCTCTTTCGTTGGTGGCGTCAAATCATCTTCTTCTTTTGGAATGTGGTTGTAGGCATCTATCTTGTTGAAGACAATCATCGTTGGTTTATCAGCCACACCTATTTCTTTAAGTGTATCATTCACCACGTTGTAATGATCTTCAAACTGCGGATGAGCTATGTCTAAAACATGTACTAACAAATCCGCCTCGCGTGTTTCATCCAACGTGCTTTTGAAGGACTCTATCAATTGATGTGGAAGTTTGCGAATGAACCCAACTGTATCAGTCAATAAGAAAGGAAGGTTTTGTATGACCACTTTTCTAACTGTGGTATCCAGCGTTGCAAAGAGTTTGTTTTCTGCAAACACATCGCTCTTGGAGAGCATGTTCATGATGGTACTCTTGCCCACGTTGGTATAGCCAACCAATGCGACACGCACCATCGCACCACGATTGCCACGTTGTGTGGCCATCTGTCGGTCAATGTCTTTGAGCTGATCTTTGAGGAAGGCTATGCGGTCACGCACAATCCTTCTATCGGTTTCTATCTCTTGCTCACCCGGACCACGCATACCAATACCACCGCGTTGTTTCTCCAAGTGTGTCCACATGCGAGTAAGGCGTGGCAGCAAGTATTCGTATTGTGCAAGCTCCACTTGTTTCTTCGCATGAGCTGTGCGCGCACGACTGGCGAAGATGTCGAGGATAAGCGTACTTCTGTCCAACACCTTTACATTCTTCTCTTGAAATATGCGGTCAATGTTGCGCAATTGCGAAGGTGCTAACTCATCATCGAATATGATAAGATTGGGTTTGTGCTCATCCACAAAGGCTATAATTTCATCCATCTTCCCGCTACCCACAAACGTGCGCGTATCAGGTCTGTCAAGATTTTGGGTAAATCGCTTGAGGCAACGAGCATTGGCTGTGGAAGCGAGAAACTCCAATTCATCCAAGTATTCATCCAACTGCTCGCGCGATTGGTCACGCGTGACAAGTCCTACAAGAATACATGTTTCCGGTTCTTGTGTTGTGGAAACCGATTTGTTCTTTTTCTCTATCAAAATTTGCTACTAAAAAAGGCATCAGGGGAGTGCCGACTATTATTTTTTGCGAAGTGATATACAGTAATCCGCAACGGCTTCGATTTGTTCAGCCGTTAGTTGTGCTTTCATGGGAGGCATTGTTCCTTTGCCGTAGGTTATCTGACCAACTACTTCTGCTTTCGGCAAGTTGGAAATGGACAGGTCTTTTGCCCCTGCATAATTCATAGCGCCATCGGTGCCGTGGCAAATGCCACACTTAGCGGTGTACAATGATTTTACCAAGGCAGGGTCAAGCGGATCGTCAATTTTGGTTGCAGAAACAGCCACTTTGCTTTCATTACCTCCGCACGAGGATAAGCCCAAGAAACTACTTAAAGCAAAAACGAAAGCGGTGATTAGAACCAACCTCTTCCTGCGCCAACCTCTCTGAACGGCCATGGGATACTTAATAATATTAATATTAAGGCCGCAAGGTAGTAGAAGAATGTCATACGATGTTTTGCCCAATGCTCGCTTTGACGTTTCGCACGCGAGTAACCTACCGTTACCAATATCACCGCCAAAATCATCATCAGCGGATGTTCCACCACTAAGAAACGCAAAGTGCTGTCCGACATAATATCATCTGAGCGTTTGGCAAAAATGTGTTGCATTTTGGGGCTAAGTGCATAAAGCAAAATACCTATGAGCAACTGTGTGTGCATCGATATTAAGGCAAAGAGTGCCAACTTGCGTTCGCTGTCTTTGAACGGTCTGTACATGCGTATGGCGCTATCAATAATGGTGGCGGCCATCAAAAGAAGAACTATCCAGCGAAGTCCTGAGTGAGCGTGTAACAGTGCATTCATATCATTTGGGGGTTTTTGCCAAAGCTATTTGATTGATTTCAGATTTCAAAGGCTTCTGCAAAAGTTTTCAGCACACCGATATGGTAAAACTTGCACTTCTAAAGAAGGTTGTTTTAGCCTCTAAAACACCTCATTCCAATGCTTTCTTGTAAACGCGAAGGCATCGTTCTCTCGCTGCTTTGTGATCCACAATAGGTTTGGGATATTCCAACGAATCCAAGTCTTTTACCCATTTACGGATGTATTTGTAGTCGGGGTCAAACTTCTTTATTTGCTCCTCTGGATTGAAAATGCGGAAGTATGGAGCAGCATCCACACCCGAACCTGACGACCATTGCCAGTTACCAATATTGCTGGATTGCTCATAGTCCAACAGTTTTTCGGCAAAGTAAGCCTCGCCCCATCGCCAGTCTATAAGCAAATGTTTGCATAAAAAACTGGCCACGACCATCCGAACACGGTTGTGCATATATCCTGTTTCGTTCAGTTGGCGCATACCGGCATCTACCATCGGGTAGCCGGTCTTACCAGCGCACCAAACGGCAAAGTGCTGCTCATTGTTATCCCAAACAATGCGATCGTATTGCTCTTTGAAACTCTTGGTAACTGTATGCGGATAGTGCCAAAGTATCTGCATAAAAAACTCGCGCCATATTAATTCGTTGAGGAAGGTTTCTCTCTTTGACTTTGCTGCTATTGAGACTATCTTCCTTACCGAAACCGAACCAAACCTGAGGTGTGGACTGAGCAACGAAGTACCCTCGATAGCAGGAAAATTACGCGTGCCTTCATAGTTTTCTACAAGCTCTTCGGAAACATCAAAGTCTGCAACCTTTATATCAGATAAAGTAAAACCGATGTCTTCCAACGATAGAAACGGATACGCATGCTTGGCTATCTGCGCGATGCACATGTGCGATGGATAATCGGTCAACTCAGTTTTAGCAAACAACTCTTTCCATCTGCGTGAATAGGGAGTGAATACTATATAAGGCGTTCCATCATTTTTCATGACCTCACTCTTCTCAAATATCACCTGGTCTTTGGCGGTGATGAATTTCACATTGTGTTTTGCCAGTAATTTCGCAATGGCCTCATCGCGCTCCTTTGCATAGGATTCATAATCGTGATTGGTATAGACAGCATGCACGAAATGCTCTGCTATGAGCTTCTTAAAGATGGCCTCAGGCGTGCCTAAAAACGTAGCCAAAGCGTGTCCTTTCTTCCCAATCTGTTCTTGTAAGTCCGAGAGCAAGCGATGGATGAAACTAACACGCGCATCGTCCTTGTGCAAGGTATCCAAGATGTTGGTATCATAAATAAAAATGGGCAATATTTCATGCCCATCTTGCATAGCCAATGCAAGAGCAGCATTATCCTCCAAACGCAGATCGCGTCTAAACCAAAATATGTTTATCATCTCTATACAGTAAACGCTAAATATGCCGAAAAGCTAAGCAGGAAAATGCCAACGGAGCATATCGGCAGCAGCATTCACCCAAAATCTTCTCCAATTACTTTGTTATAGTTTGGTGGAATAAAGGACAATTCTGCATTTTTGTGCGTGATGAACAGAGTATTGTACAACGTTACTTGCAGTGTGGACAAGGAAATTCACGAGGCATGGCTTGACTGGATGATGTTTATTCATATTCCGGAGGTAATGGCCACGGGCTTTTTCTTAGAGAATAGAATATGCCGCATCCATGAGTATGAAGAGAATGGAGTGACCTATGGTGTGCAATACATATGTAAGAGCAAGGTTGATTTGGATGTTTATATGAAAGAACATGCACCTGCTTTGCAACAAAAACATGCCGACAAGTATGGGACGCGTGTTGCAGCATTTAGAACTGTATTAGAAATATTGCATGAGTTCAAAACACCTTATGTAGATGTGTTTCCAAATTGATTAACCGTTAAACGTAAATAAACAAAGGCATCCGTGGGATGCCTTTGTTTTTGCACTCGCTGTACAGATCGTGTTACTTCCTTCGCACGCTGTAGCTTTTTATCTTGAGATAGATGTTGTCTTTTTTGATTCTATCGTAAAGCTACAGCAAGTGTTTCTTCTCTCAGATTTTTTTGGTGTTCAAAGAAGGTCAAAAATTGCGCGTCTAATCGTTACCGATTTCTATCAACTCAAGGTTCTGCGTGTAGAGCAAATAACCATTAACAGGCATATTGTAAATCAATTTTAACTGATGGATATATTCCCTCAATTGAGCCTCATGTTTCTTATTAGGAAGTCCTGTTTTGAAATCGACTACATCGATATGATCATTGAATACAACCACTCTATCGGGCCTGATGACTTTGCCATCAGCGGTACAGATTTCTCGCTCAGCAATTATCTCGGCATCCTTAGAAAACCATTTCGAAAATTGTGGATGATGTACAATTTTTGAAATGTCATCTTTCAATTGTTCTTGTTGGGTATCATCTAAGTTCTTGAGAGCACTAACGCGCTGAATGATTTTATCCAACTCATTTGTGTTAGTTGTTTCAGCCAGCGTTTCATGAATGATATTGCCTTGCAAAAGTTCTTCGCTAAAGTCATCACGCAGTTTTGATATACGCAGCTTCAATCGGTTTTTCTGAATAAAGTCAGGCGAGATGACTGAAACCGCTTCTTGCGATGGCTTGGTGGTGTATTTTTCTCTCTCTCCAAACGTCCAAGTATTTTCATTTCTGTTTTCCAAAAATGAGTTTTCCAACACGCCTTGTATTTGCCCCGAAAGCCATGTGTTGCTGTAGCCCTTTTCTGCAATCATATAAAGTATGTCCTCAGCGCGCGTGGTAGCAACGTAGCAAAGATTCATATCGTCCAAGCGCTGTTTTTCGGTTTCTTCATAAAACTCTCGCGGCCATGTAACAGGTGTATCCACATTTTCATCCGCTTTCTTTTGAGTAACAAGGGCCGTTGGCAGACCTGTAGTGGCTTCATCGGTTTGAATCCACACTTCATTCATTTGATCGATCGTTGCGAAACGAGGATAAATAACTACCGGGAATTGCAGTCCTTTTGACTTGTGAATGGTCATTATGTGAATAGCATTGTCACCTGCACTGGATGAGATATAAGTTTTCTCTTTAGAGTCTTGCCACCATTCAAGGAAGGCAGTTAAGGTCATATTGCGCGCGATAGTGCGTTCGCGAATATGATCGAGAAGACTTTCAAGATAAATGTCCGACTTCAAACCAAAGCGCTGTATTATGAAAATCGCATGGTTATAAACAGAAGTTATTGCTTCGTCATTCTTAGGAAAATGGGATTGCAAAAATTCTTCAAGAGAAATACCGATTGTTTTTCCTTTACCATGAATATGATGCTGAACGAAATCTACCAACGAAATGGTATTATCCATTTCGTGCATTGACTTCACAAATTCAACAGCCGCAAAATGCTTTTGTGGATTATCAGAATAACTAAGAAACGCCATCACAGCGCGCACCTTGGGTGAGTTGTTCAGTAGGAAACTACCTTGTGTTACTACCGCATATCCATTTTCGGCAAGCAACGAAGCAACTATACTACCTCCCTTGTCGCCACTACGCGTAAGTACAGCTATATCACCAAGGCTGTATCCATCAGCGATGCTTTGCTGAACATATTGTAAAATCAATTCGGACGACTGTCGCCATCTTTCTATTGGATTTTTTTCATCCACAAAATCAATTTGTACGTAGCCTTCCTTTTGCCTTACTGTTTTCTGCGCTTGTTTATGATAAACAATTTGCTTCTTCCCAATTGTCGGTGCAAGGGCATCATAGAAGCGATTGTTGAAGTCAATAATCGATTTTGCACTGCGGTAATTATGTTCTAATATCTCTTCTTTAAAATGACTTTCGAAGAATTGATTGCTTTCGACAAAGTTTATTTTGTTTTCTACCTTAGGCAAGTCAACAAACTGCTCCGCATGGCCACCGCGCCAGCGATAGATGGACTGCTTGGCATCACCAACAAGCAAGCTCATGTTGCCTTCGCCTAACGCGTTTTGTATAAGCGGAACGGCATTGGCCCATTGCAATGCAGAGGTGTCTTGAAACTCGTCTATCAAGATGTGTTTGTAACGATTGCCTATGCGCTCATAGATAAATGGAGCAGGACTATCGCTCACAACTTCATTCACGAGTTTGTGAAAATCACTTATAAGCAGCACATTGTTTTCTTCTTTGAGTTGCTTTGAAAATTCATTCAAGCTATTGAGCAATCCAATGGCATAAACATTTTTCAGAATCAAATCTTGTAAAAGATACTTGCCATATTTATCGGCAGAAAACTCCTCAGCTATTTGAGCTAAGATTTGCTGTAGCTGTATACGAATCCCTTCAATTGCCTCAACTTTATCAGGCGATGTTTTCTTTCCATACCAATTATTGCTATCTAACATGGTGTAGAAACGTTCGCTCGGATATTTATAGTTTTCATTGCTTAGTTTCCGCAGCATGACCATTCCTCCAGTTTTACCGTAAGAGAAATCATCGATACCCAACCCATTTTGTTGCAATAAAGCAAGTCCGGCTTCACCTAATCCTTTCAGTTGATTTTCAAACGCTTTTTTGTTGGTATAAAGTCGTTGCTTAATCTTTTTAAAATCATCTAGTTTGAGATGCTCTAACTTTTCGAGCGCATCATGTGCTTCCTCTTTAAGCAACTGTTTGGAAAAAGTGATAAGCTGTTTTCGAATGTTCCAAGTGCTGCCCTCTTCTAGGTTTTCAAGCACAAACAGTTCCAGGTAGCGCGTGATTTCTTCTTCTCTACCTATGCTATCAAGGCATCTATCCACTAGCATTTCGATGAACGCATCTGAGTCCATCTCTACAGTGAAGTCTTGGCTAAGACGAAGTTCACGCGCAAAGGCTCTTATCAACTTATGTGTGAATCCATCAATGGTTTGAATGCTTAATTGACCATAATTGTGCAGGATGTGTTTATAGGTAGCCGCGCTTCTAGTTTGTAATTCTTCCGGTGAAATATTCAACGTGTGAACAAGCTCTTGATGAAGTGAGTTGTTTAATTGAACGTTAGTGCCTATCTCTTTCAAACGAAGAATTACGCGCTCCTTCATCTCTGCCGCAGCGGCATTGGTGAAAGTAATGGCAAGAATATATTTATAGTAATCTGCTGATTTTGTTTTAAGAGCAAGCAGCAAAAATTCTTTCACCAACGAATATGTTTTTCCGCTGCCAGCGCTGGCACGAACTACTTTGAAGAGACCTGTTGTATTAGTAGTCATCAATCTTTCCGTTAAAAATTGGTGATGACGAAGCTACTTCATTCATTCACTGACCAATTGAATTATTGTACACGGTCGCGATGATCAAATTGTGCAAAACCTTACCAAAAATGTGCATAAACACGAATTCAAAACTTGCAATCCGTTAGCACAACAGCATAAGTTTGCCCTCGAAACGATTTTTACATGATTTGCAAGGCTGCTACTTTCAGAAATGAAACGGCAGCTTTGCTTTTTTAGGACATTTCCTTTTTTGTCTTGAAAAGATGTGAACGAACAACGACAAAGCATTTCAGCCTTTTCCGTATCAAGCCTTTTCTTTGTTCCCGTTGAATTTTATGAGTGAAGTAGAAGAAAATAAACTCGTCCATAAGGAGATTGCAGAAACTCCTTTGATGAAACAATACAATACCATCAAGGCAAAATACCCTGATGCGCTGTTGTTGTTTCGTGTGGGCGACTTCTATGAAACCTTTGGCGAGGATGCTATTAAGGCTGCAAACATTTTGGGCATTGTTCTTACGAAAAGAAAAAATGGTGCAGCGGCTTATGTGGAACTTGCAGGCTTTCCGCATCATTCATTGGATACTTATTTGCCAAAGCTTGTACGGGCTGGTAACCGTGTGGCTATCTGCGACCAGCTTGAAGACCCTAAACTCACCAAGACCATCGTTAAGCGTGGTGTTACAGAACTTGTGACTCCAGGCGTTTCATACAATGATAAAACGATTGAAACGAAGAACAACAATTTCCTTGCGGCTGTTGCTATCCGTGCAAACAATGCAGGTGTTGCGTTCTTAGATATTTCAACGGGAGAGTTTCTTACTGCGCAAGGTTCTATTGATTATGTAGATAAGTTGCTACAAAGCTTTCGTCCGAATGAAGTCTTGTTTCAAAAGAACTTCGACAAGCAATTCAAAGAGTCTTTCGGAGATAAATTCTATACGTTTCGCCTAGATGATTGGGTGTTTACTTCAGAGTTTGGCAATGAAGTGCTCACCAAACATTTCGGTACAAAAACGCTCAAAGGTTTTGGTATCGAAGAATTACAACTCGGTATTATAGCCGCTGGCGCAGTGCTTCATTACTTGGCAGAAACGCAGCACGATAAAGTGGCGCACATCGCCAACATCTCGCGCATTGAAGAAGACAAATATGTATGGCTCGATAAGTTCACCATTCGTAATCTGGAGTTGATTGGCAGTGCCAATGAAAACGCAACAACGCTTTTGGGTGTCATTGACCATACGGTTACTCCAATGGGTTCGCGTCTTTTGCGCAGATGGATGTTGTTGCCTCTGAAAGAAAAATCGCAAATAGAAAAACGTCATTCGGTGGTGGAGTATTTCACTTCGCAGATGGATGAGCTTGAAAAACTTGTTCATGAGTTGAAGCAAGTAGGCGATTTGGAAAGATTGATTTCGAAGGTTGCTGTCGGAAGAATTTCTCCAAGAGAAATGTTACACATCAAACGCGCGCTGGAGTGCATCGTTCCGTTAAAACTCTTTGCAGAAAAATCAAACAACGAACATTTTAAATACTTAGGAGATCAACTCAATCCTTGCGCTACCATTCGTGAGCGCATTGAAAGAGAATTGCATCCTGAGGCACCTATTGCTTTGAACAAAGGGCAAGTGATTGCCGAAGGTTTTGATAAAGAACTAGACGAGTTGCGCGGACTTGCCTTGAATGGCAAAGACTACCTGCAACAATTGCAAGACCGCGAATCGGAACGCACGGGGATTCCTTCGCTCAAGGTTTCATACAACAATGTTTTTGGTTATTACTTAGAAGTAAGAAACACACACAAAGACAAAGTTCCTGCTGAGTGGATTCGCAAACAAACACTCACGCAAGCCGAGCGATACATCACTGAAGAGCTCAAAATTTACGAAACAAAAATTCTTGGTGCTGAAGAAAAAATTGCTGCAATAGAACAACGCTTGTTCAATGAATTGGTGTTGGCTGTTATGGATTTTACAGCCGCCATTCAACTCAATGCACAAGTGCTTGCGCAACTTGATTGCATGATGAGCTTCGCGAAAGTGGCTGTGCGCAGCGGTTACGTAAAACCTTCGGTAAACGATGGTCATGCACTCAAAATACTGGAAGGTCGTCATCCTGTAATAGAGCAATCGCTCAAAGCAGGTGAAGAATATGTGAGCAACGATATCTACCTTGATAATGATGCGCAACAAGTGATGATGATTACAGGGCCAAACATGTCGGGTAAAAGTGCGGTGCTAAGACAAACAGCGCTCATTGTGCTCATGGCGCAGATGGGAAGTTTTGTTCCTGCAAAAGCTGCGGACATCGGCATCATCGATAAAATATTCACGCGCGTTGGTGCGAGTGATAACATCAGCAGTGGTGAATCTACCTTCATGGTGGAGATGAATGAAACCGCCAGCATCCTCAACAACCTTTCAGACAGAAGTCTTGTGCTGCTAGATGAAATAGGAAGAGGAACTTCTACGTATGATGGCGTGAGCATTGCATGGGCAATTGCCGAATACATTCACGAACACACCAAAGGCCGCGCGAAGACTTTGTTTGCAACGCACTACCACGAGCTCAATGATATGAGCACGACTTTCAAACGCATCAAAAACTACAATGTGAGTGTGAAAGAAGTGGGCAACAAAGTCATCTTCTTGCGCAAGCTAACAGCAGGCGGCAGCAACCACAGTTTTGGTATTCATGTAGCGAAAATGGCGGGCATGCCAGTTAAAGTAGTAGAGCGTGCAAAAGACATTTTGGTTCATTTAGAAAAATCACATTCGCGCGAAGGCAATAAAAAATCTACCAAGGCCGAAGTAGCCAAAGCCGCACAAGACTCTGGTATCGGTCAACTCAGTTTCTTCCAACTTGATGACCCAACGCTTGCACAAATCCGAGAAGAAATCGCAAGCCTTGATATTAACACGCTCACTCCTGTAGAAGCTTTGATGAAGCTCAATGAGATTAAGAAGATTGTGGGTGGGAAAGGGAATTAATCGATTATATCTCCCCTGAAGTCATAGGCAATTATTTGATCATTTGAGTTTCTCTTTACCCATATAATTTGATATCCCAGTTGTTGACCGATGTATTTCTCGACATTGTAGTCACCTTGAATAATATCGGTTAATTCTTTGACAAACCGCGAACACTCCAATTGGTTTGCAGGTGCTATCAATGGGATACATTCATTAAGCGGAGCTGGCAAATCCAATCCAGAATACTTACTTTTAGCAGTTTCTGCTTCGGATTTAATGATAAATGTTTCAAATCTCAGTTCCATAATTTATTGCTATACAAACAAGCATACAAATGTATTACGAAAGCTTTATCGAAATAATTTCTTTAAAGCCATTCTCCAGGCTAGCTCAATATAGATAAGCGCGGCATTTAACATTAATATGATCCCATCTGTTGAGCCTTTGATGAAGGTCAATGATATTAAGATTGTCAGCGTGGGTGATCCAAAAGAGTCAAAGCAAACATGATATTAATGCATCTATTGTAACTTCATTAGTAGTAGGTCTTTACTTCACAAAACCTCAAAATCGATTCTTTACTTTGAAAATTTCTCCTAGAAATGCCAATGAAACTATCGTAAGCAACAATTCAAATAGATTCGCTAAAAAAATATGGTATGAGCACGGAACGAAAAGCGATCAAATTCGAAATAATTAATTGTGTAAACAACAATCACTAACTTTCGTGAATTATGAACGTGAAGGGTTACATGGATAAAAAGAACTTAGGTTTAAGAACAATTAATAGATTGTGTGATTACTTAAATCTTGAACAGATGTCAGTTTATTCTAAGCTTTCGAATGAACGAGAGGATTTGCTTAATAAAACCTTGGAATCAAATGAGTTTAATAAATGGTTTAAAATCAGAGTTCAGCAGGATAAAATTGAGGAATCAAAAGCTAAACAAACTATTGAAATTTTATATGGCTATTACTTTCACATACCGAATGAGACTCAGCAAAAAACTATAATAGACTCCTTATCTTTTCTTTTAAGTAGATCCTATTTTGTTAATGAAAGACCTATGCTGCAGACTATTCTATCGTCTAACGCGAAATACGAAGTTATATTAAATGAACTTAGGGCGTCTAAGCCATTTAGCTTAAGAAAGGAAAATACCGGGACTATAGTATCTAATGATGAATTTGATAATTTTTATTGGGGCGGTCTAAATGGTGAGGAAGCTTATATAGGATTTTGGAATACAGATTAATGTTACCTCTTGTGATATTAATACCTCAATTAAAATTAATGCTGTGGGTTGTAAGTAGGAGATATACTTTTCTACCATGAAAAGAATAGCTTTTGATTTAGACAACACACTCATTAGGTCAGGCTATGATTTTCCAATTGAGAAACCAAAGCGAAGACTGGCTTCATACTTCGTTTCTTATGAACCACTACGTGAAGGCATTACTGAATTAGTTGAACGTTGTGCAGCGGCAGGTTATAGGCCATGCGTTTAT
>Ga0209572_1001544_pt1 | contig 15031 bp, 8 predicted proteins | sample EBPBio232012_DNA_FD_185867 | JGI IMG/M metagenome (GOLD analysis project Ga0209572, IMG submission 185867) | Wastewater treatment Type I Accumulibacter community from EBPR Bioreactor in Madison, WI, USA - Reactor 1_1/23/2012_ DNA (SPAdes)... | ecosystem: Engineered > Bioreactor > EBPR >...
GGTTTTTGTGAACAGAAAATCATATCCTGTATGCCCAAGATATATCTCTGAGGCATTAATCTGTTCACTGAGAACTTTGTAAATCTCTATGTCCAGTTCATTTCTCATTTGTAACGATTCAGCTTTTTGTAATCATCAATAACAAGCCCCTCTTGCCTTATTATATCAATCGCATTCTTGTATATAGCGTTGCCGGATTTATCCTTGTAAGATTCAAAAAAGTGAAGGTTCCCAACAACTACCAACAATCTCCTTGCTCTTGATAGGGCAACGTTTAGCCGTTCGGGTGCTTTAGCGAAACCTATATCTGAATTTGATTCAACAATTCCATTTCGGATGATCTTGTTACTTCTAACTGTTGAAACAATCACAATATTTCGCTCCATACCCTGGAACTTGTCCACTGTTTTTAATCTCACCGGGATATTCAAATCATTCTGAGCATATTTTCTTACATCCTGTAATTTCTTTACCTGATGCCCATAGAAACTAATAATGCCGACTTCCTGCTCCTGCATTCTTTTATCCTCGTCTTTTAAACTATCCCAATGAGTGAAGTATTCATTGAAACCGGAAGCATTTTTAAGGTAGGTTAGCACGGTCTTCACAGCCTCCACCTCTCTATCGTTTATTCTGGAAGTGCCACTGGGCTCTTCAGGTTCGTCTACATTCACCCAAATGGTATGTATATCAGGTTTTATAAATTGATCGTGCAGAAGGCCATGATGACGGGAAAATGGATTGGATAAATTCGTATCATCCGCATGTTCAAGTAACTCCTCAGCAGGATTCAATCCTTTATCCGTTTCACCGGTATAGAATTGCTTAATGACATTGTTTATTTTTGGATGCATCCTATACTGAACATTCAGCCGTGCAATAATTGACTTTGATACTTTTGGATTCATGATGAGTCTTTCAAACTGACTCGTCTCCACAAACTCTCTATTGATTTCCTCCGAAAGAATCTTACCTCTTGGGTCTTTTATTTCCAATAAGGCCTCCTTAAACTCCTTTTCATTCAACATTGGAGGAAGCTGCTTGTGGTCACCGATCACAATAGATTTTTTACCAAAGCACAGTGGCAATAACATTTCGGGTGGTGTGGCCTTGCTGGCTTCATCCATTATCACTACATCAAAATTGACAGCAAAAGAACGGAGCAGTGGAAACAATATCGATTCAACATGACACTTAAGATTTAAGAACGTTTCCCTTCTTTTATATCCCTCCGACTTAAACAGATTTAAATTTTTATCATTTCCTGAATCAGACAAACGTTCTATCATTCTGTTGTAATCGTCATAATACGATTGACGCAAATCATAGTAAACTGAAAGATTTGGAGTTGGAATTTCCAATAGAGCCAAACTCTTAAAAATTGTATTGGAGAATGGCGCATTTTCTATTAAGTAAAGTAGTTTGGAAACAACATTGTAGTTATCAAGAAATATTTTACCATAACTCTTTATAAATGTATCACTTCCAGCAGAGCTACAAGTGCTTCCTACAACATTGACATATTTAAAATATTTGTCAGCAAAGTATTTTCTTGTTTCTTTAACCGGTTGGGTTAATTCAATAGCCCAGTTCTTTAATGCGTTCTCATATTTACCATTTGAGTTCTTATGTGCCGACTCCGCAATCCTTTCCATCCATTTTTTGACAGCATTATTATTAATGTTATCATTTGTTATTTCATCTTCATCTTCTTCAATATCTTCTAAAAGGGCGACTTGTTCAACCTCACTTTCTTTTTCCTCTTGCTGCTTTTTATAAAGCTCAGGATCTACCCACTGCTGAATACGATCCAAAGAAAAACACTTACCCTCTTCTTCAACTTTAGCATCCTTACCAAAGATTCTTAGAGGTTTAACAAGGGTATGTTCTTTATTTATGAGCTTCTCAATGGCATTGTCTACTGCCAGATTCGTTTCTGAGGTAAGGAGTATTTTTTGATTCTGATTTTGGCAGATAAACTGCCAAATCAACTCAGCTATTACTGTTGTTTTTCCAGTGCCGGGAGGACCTTGTAACAGGCATAAATCTCTTGCATTTAAAGCCGCAACCACTGCTTCTCTTTGAGAGTCATTCAGTTTCAACATCTCATTGGAACGTACTCTTTGCCATTCTTCACTATCCTTTGAAATATCCTTAAATATTTCTTCTGCCTTGCTGGAATCGAAGATGAACTGACCGAGTTTTTCATTAACCGGCTTGCCGTTGGGTTTTTCAGTTGGGTTGGAAAGTTTTCCCATTGCCTGAACCAGCCAGCCAATTTTCGCCTGGTCACCTTTTAGATTTGGTTCAACCGATGGAATGGGCAACTTTTCATCTGTATATTCCAGCAACTTTTTTGCAGCAGCCTTTTCCTCCTTTCTTCGCAATGGAATGCTAAAAACCAAGGAAGTCAGGTCGGATTCATTGGCCATTAATTTGCCTATTGGCAAATACTCTGTTCGCTTTACACCTTCCTTGGCGGGTAAGGCAAACTGGAAATCAACACCTCGTAAATTTTCAAGGCGTTCATAAAAGAGTTGCTTGTCTGATTTGTTTTTAATCAGGTTTGTTTTGACCTTAAATTTGAAATCAGGCTTATCAGGGGAATAAACGGTTTGAAACTTTGAAATTGCTTTGAGCTTGTTGTACTTTTCAATGCACTCTTCTCTTGTAGCGAAATCAAATGAAAGCGTATTGGTAGTTTCATTTGCCTCCACCTTGAAATCAAGGTTATATAAATCTCTTTTCAGGTCAATCCAAAACTCATCAGTAAGTGTTCCATCATTTTGCTTAGAAACTTGATAGATTTCACCTATTCTGAATTTTACACTTGATACATTCGGGTTTTTGAAAAGCTCGTTTCTATACCGAACAATACCAGAAGCAAACTGAGTCTTGGCTCTTTCAAAATCACGGAACGGCAGCTTTTCACTTAACTCTTGTTTTCTATATTCAACATTAAACTTTCCGCTGCTATCAGTTATCCTGAGAGAAGCTACAACACCTAATCTTCTTAAACCATATTCCCTAAAAATCTGCTGAGGTATTTGATTAATCATCGTATCCGATGAAAAAACAGAAATCTGCTTGGTCTTAAAATCAGAACTAAATGTACAATTTGGCATTACAGTTTTAAGCTCATTCAAAAGCGTATCCGAGCTTGACAAAGCCTTGATTTGAAGTATGCAAGCAATTGCCTTTTCCCTCTCCAGAACTTGCTTGAACTTTTTTTCAATAACAAAATCAAGCCCACGGAATATATCATCAAACTTCAACTGAATATTTCCTTCAGGATCGAACTGCTCATATATGTTAAATTCTGTCCGTAACTCTTCTTCTATCTCTTTGTAATCTGTAGTATCAGGTGGATGAAGGTCAACTTTGAATTTATATCTTGATACATTCCCGCTTTCAGATTTTACCTCAAGCAGGGGATAGTATCGCTTGACGGGAAATGGTTGGGCATACCGCTTTAGTAAAATGTCTTGTGCCAATATGTACTTGTCCCAGATTTCAAGGTCATTTTCAATTCTTGTTTTTGGTAAAATATCAAGTTTTGAAACCCGTTCAAACAAATCCAGTTGTTCTCTTACAGGAAAACGGGCATCGTTAATATCAATGAAAACAAACCTGCAGGTTTCTTCAATCAGATATTCCTTTTCCTGAGGTATAGAAAGCGGGGATACAACTCTTGTCTTCTTGTTGGTTTTTACCTTGATTTTGTGGCTAAACAACTTCTCATCCCACTCAGCATAAATTTCAAATTGAAATTCCTGATCCTGAAATGGAATGATTATCCGCTGCTCTATGTCTTTAACTTTTAGCCAATAGCATTTTAACTCCTTTCCCTCCAAAAGCTGTTTTATTTGCTCATAGGATTTGGGGCTGTTCTTATTAAAGTCAGAAATGGCCTTTTCATGCCATCGAACTACCACTTCGATTGCATTGCCTCCTCCAAATACGTCTTCGTGTATTGCCATCGGTTATACTGTTTTACAAAAACCACAAATTCTCCTTGCCGAACTCGGGGAGGTGGTTGTGTTCAAAGTGAGGGAATATTTCGGCTACCATTTCGGGGTATTTGGTGGTGACAGGCAGGTTCTGTTGGCTGATGCTTTTCCAATACATCCGGCTGAACTGATACACCTGGTCTATTAATTCCCGTATCACCTCCACATCCTGCACCAATTCTTCTTTGGTGGCTTTGATGGATACCTTGATGGGGAAATGGTAGTCTCGGGGTTTTAGGGTTGCCAGTTCATCGTAGCGGGTGTTGTTGAAGAGCAGGTATTTGTTGTAACCCACTTTTACATAGGTGCCGCTTACGGGTATTCTGCCGGGGCTTTTCATGTCGAAGCCGAGCAGTTCTTTACTGTCGGTTTTATTGATGGTGACCACAATTACGGGTATGTCTCTTGCTCCAATGCTTTCCAGCATATCCAGGATGGGCTGTAACTCGTATTTGTTGGAGATTTCTTTGTAGAAATGGATTATGACCCTTTTGGCTTCTTTGTTCTTTTCTATGAAACGGTCAACGGCATTCTGGATGGAACCTGCCAGCATGATGGGTTCATCATCTCGGAAACAATCGAAGCCTTCAAATGTGCCCTCGTTGCTGAAACAGAAGGCACTGCCCAAAAAGCGGTGCGTTGCTCCCTGTGGCTTAAAAGCTCCTATGCCTATGATAATTTCTTCTTCCCGTACCCGGGCCAAACGCCAGGGTATGCCGCCTATTTTAGCCAGTAAGGCCACATAGATATTGGGCATGAAGTAGTAAAAATCTTCCCTGCCCAAATGCTCCCGATACACCACCTGCGATGAAATACCTTTGTGCAGCAACTGCTCCTTGATTTTGTAATAGGCATTGTGCTGCGGATGCTCCTTATCGGTTTTGGGGATAGGGGTAATGTAAATGGCTACATAGGTGGTATTGGGTGCTGCTACAAAGTTTTTGAGCTGGGCAGATACTTCTTCAAAAATGGTGTCGGTGTTTTCAAATACAATCCGTTTGTCTTTGGCAATGCTCAGGGGCTGGTTGATGAACTTTTGCAGGTTCTTGGTGTGCTTCATTTCATTGTTCACCTCTTTGTGCCAGCCGTTGGTGATGTATTCGTAAAAGGTTTCTTTGATGAACTCTCCATCATCTTTATGGTAAATGAAGAACAGCTTTACATGGTTCTTTGTGAAAGCCCGTAAAGGTTTGTGCAGGATGATGCCCAAGCCCGGGTTGATATGGGTATTCTCTAAAAACTGTAATTCGTTGGAGTTTTCAGAGGTGCGGTACACTTTGTTGGCCGGTACTTTGTAAAAGCCATCCTCCGAAATGTTGATGAGCTTTTTGAAGGCGGCTGTATTGAGGTAGGTCTTACAAAACCAATCTAATTGCTTCAGGTAGGGTTTGTAGCGGTTTTCAATCACGATTTCATCGGGCTCAATGTTGAACTCCTTTTTCAGCGGATTGCTCAGTACCGGAAACAGCGTTTCCATTTGCTGCTTCAGGTCATCGGGCATTTTATCGTAACGGTAAATGGTGCCGTTGCAATTGATGAGATTGTACTTATTGGTATCAAAATCCGGTATATCGGCAATGCTTTGCTTGAGTACTTTGGATGTGCCATCATAAGCCAGTACCATTTCGTAGCCTTCTGAAGCCTGCCTGTACTGTACCTTGAGGGTGAATTTATTGTACTGCCTGTATTGATCGTGCTGCACATTGGTATCTTCCAGCCACACTTCCACATCTTCGGTAAAGTTGGGAAATACAATAGCCCCTGCCATGGTTTTGAAATAGTGCAGGATGATGTAGCGGAAGTAGTGAATGGAAAAGCCAATGGCTTCTGTAAAAACTATTTTCTTTTCAATGGCTCCCGGCCTGGCGGGTTAAAAATCGCTGTAGTAGTTTTTGTGTTTGGCTTCCCTGCCTTTGGGGAATGATTCAAACAACTTATCCCAGTAGATAGGAGCAAACCCCTTCTGCTTCTCGCCATAAAAAGCAAAAGTTTGGTTATCTACTACCGGTTTAAATGGGATAATATTGAGTTGAATCTGTTGCATGAGTATTACATTGTCGTTTTTAAATAAGGTGTCTTACTTTGATTTTCTTGTATTTCTTACCCATTCCCAAAGCAATTGCTGTGGGATTCTTTATAATAAGCTCACCTTTTTGCAAACCTGCAATGGCTTGTTTGATTTCTTGAAATTCGTTACCTGAAACGCCAAACAAATCTTTTATTACCCCATCATTTATTGACTGCTGTTTCATGATTAGTGGGTATTGAGCATTCGCATAGAAATCGAAATACTCACTCTTGTAACTATCCATGTTTTGGGTTGCCAGTATAATGCTCAACCCTTTGTTTCTGCCCACTGCAATTAAATCACGAAGGGGCTTGTTGTCAAACCCAAGCATGTAGTGTGCTTCATCAATTATAGTAAAATGTCTTAGTTCAACACAATCTTCATCAACAGCCTGCTTTGCCAGCTTTTCATAAATTGTATTGAGTTTAGAAACAATGAAGTAAACGATTGCTTTTGCAATAGGGCCATCCTTAGGAAACGAATCCATCTTTACGATATAGCTATCTTTAATCAGGTCTATCCTGTCTTCTGTGGCAAACAAATTGTTCCGTATCAATTGCTTTAGCACCGACTTTACACTATCATCCTTTTGCCTGTCCTTCTCAACCTGGAGTGCAGTGTATTCCCTTAAAATAACTTCAAATGTTACAGGTAGGTTAGAAGTTCGCTTATATGAATTTATAATAGCTTCAGAAAGCCTGTTACTCATATTTGCACTAATGGATGCCCTATCGATTGCACAAAGTGCATTTGCCAATTCAGTTGAGTAAAGATTAATTTCATTCTGTGCTTTACCAGTGAAATCTTTAAAAGGGGTAAATGGCAATGGTGATAAAATGGGGTCGAGTATCGCACTTCTATCAGCTTCAAACAGCGTAAGCCAAGAGTTATTTGCAGGGTCTGAAAATTCGCCTTTATAATCGAATAAGAGGAAATTTACCGGATAGGCACTTTCAATAGAAAGTGTTCTAATCTCATTAAGAAGCACGGCCAATAAATTAGACTTTCCGGAACCTGTTGTACCCGCAACCAATATTTGCGTATTCGGAATGTCTCTACCGTTCAGATTTATTGATGCCGGAATGTCATCTTCGTATGTACCTATATTTAAATTGAGGAAAGGAATAGCACCAGCCTTACCACCCCTTGCTGTTGTTGTTGCGTTTAGTAACCAATCTTCCAAAACATCATCTTTTAGTAAAACATCCTTTCCTCTAAGAATTTCCGCATTAATGATTTTACTCTTCAGTACTGCATTTTCCCAATCAACCGGCAAGCCGTGATAACGCATTTTCAACAAGGCAGAATAAGCATTCCCAAGGTTATGCAGTGTAAAAAGGGTTTCAAAAATCCTATTGCTTGTTTTGGAGAGCTGAATTTGTTCAATCGAATTTAGTTCCCTTTGCTCTTTATTGGAAAGACCGGCTAATAAGCAAATACGCATTATCTTATTCCCGTTCAGGGAAACCGGCTTTTGAGCTGTGGAGTATTTTTCAAGATTGATCCGCTGTTCTATTTTGTTACGGATTTCATGGAGTTCCTCCATTAAACCCTCTGCCTGTCTTATATTCTGTAAGTTTATTACACTCATTGCTTAAACTTTTAGTGTTATACCAAAATAACCATCAGTAACATCTGTCAACTGCCTTTCTCTATCACGTTGTAAAGTGAACGACTTGGAAATAAAGGGTTCTATTTTTTCAAGGTCTTTGCCAATGCGTATTTCACTGTCAGAACTCAACAGTATGGTTTGCTGAGATAAATCTGGGAAGTAATTTTCCAAAACAATTGCACGGCTTGTTTCGTCCAAAACACCCATAACAGTATCGATCATAACCGGTGGGTCGTAATCGCCAAACTCATGCAGGGATTTCAGCAGCACTTGAATAACCACTTGCTTTGATGCTGTATTCAGTTGGCTCAGGTAAATTTCGTTACCTGCTTTGTGAAATATTTTGAATGTTAAATCTTTCAGATTTTCTGATAGTTCAACTCTATCAATGACATCCCTGTAGGCTGCCAGATTGATATTCAAATCCTGTTTCATCTTTAACTCTATCTGCTGCTTTTTCACCTTCAACAAACGGTTAGCGACATCCTCAAAAAACAATTTCAGTTTACCGAGTGCTTCATATTTGGGGTCAGGTTCCTGACTGGTTTGAATATCAAACTGATGTAGTCTTTTTTCTATCTTAACAATTTCTGCTTTTGTATCAGCAATCGCTATTTCTAATTTCTTAATGTTATTTTCATTGTCCTCATATGCCTTCAGCAATACATAATCACGGCCAGTGATTTGAGCCTTCATGTTCTCGATTTGTGTTTCGAGCATGGGAATCTGATTCAGGGAAACATTCAATTCTACCTGCTGCTGATTCAATGAAGGGAAGACATTACTGGTTTTTGTGTTTAATAACCCTTCTAAAGCCTTTACTTCTGAAAATTCGAGAAACTCGTATTGGTCATGAGCTTGTACTTTGGTTGAAGAGGCCATTACGTAATCTACCAATTCAGGTACTGTTATCTCCTTCAACACTAAATTATTCTCACGGAGATATTGAACGATTGTTTTGCTTATAGCTTCAATTTGTTCGGGCAAGATGTTACTGTTCTGCTTCTGTTCCTGTTCACTTTTAACTTTTAAAATCAGGTTTATTTCAGACTTAACAGCTTCAATCAATTTCGGTAGGCAAACATTCAATTCCATCTCTTTGACAAACTCATCCAGTTCATCCCGGTAAATACCTTCCTTTTTATGGATGTTTTCAATCTGCAACTTGGTTTGCTCAATCTTATTCTTAATGGTGATTTCCTGATTTAAACCACTTTTAAGATTATCGTATAATTCTTTGTTTGAAACAGCATATTGAAGGGCATCTTGCAATTGTGTTTCATATTGAGCCAGTGTGTCCTGGTGCTTTTTCTTCTCGTCAACCAATTGCAAATATTCCAGCTTCTCCTTTTCAACATTTAATCGCTGGGCTGTATATGCCTGAAAAAGAGACTCTGCACTCTTGCTCATTTGCATGTACTTATTGAAGCCCATTACATTTTCAATATTCTCTTTGATAACCCTATTGAGTTGGTCTTCCTTGAGAAGGTTACCTGCTTCCATTGCATCAAAAAGGAAATAACGACTTAACTCCTGCGGCAAATTGGCTTTGATGATTTTATTCACTTGTGCTTCCTGCTCTGCTCTTTGGGCCGGTGGTGTTGCCGTTCCATACACAAAGATTGTTCCGTTCATATTGAGCTTAACGCTTTCCACAGGGTTGCCGGATGGGTTCAGCATGTATGTTCTGGTTAATACATATTGCTGTTCCTCATTTAGAACCTTACCTGAAAAGTGCAGTTCCAGCAAAATCTTTTCTTCTTCTTTACCTAAAGCACCGGCATTGAGCAACTCGTTAAATTGCTTAGCTGTATGGATGTGCAAACCGTATAATGCTCCATAAATGGCTTCAAATAAGGTGGTTTTACCACCTCCATTTGCGCCACCAATTAAAATAATTGGCTTATCCTGCTCAACCGATATATCCAAATCGAGATTAAGATAGGTTTTGAAGTTTTTTGCTTTAATTCGTTTTATCAGCATAGCAGTTATTTTATTTTATTTTAAGCAGTGCTTTGTCAATTATCTTTTCAATGGCTTTTTCATCCATTTCCTGATTACGGATTTTCTTTTCATGAAACTCCTTGAGTAAATCTTCTTTTACCCAATCAAAGTCAAGTTTGTGCTCGGTGCAAAGCACTTCAATCAAGTCCATGTCTTCCTTTCGGATGCCATAGTGAACGAATGTGGTGTCTAATCCTTTTTTTGCCATGATTTATACGGTTTTATTTACCAATGCCGGATCGAAAGAAATCCAACCTGTTGTATCCCTTGCACTGGTTATTTTGTTGTCACAGTATTTCCAAACACCTTCACCTTTCGGTACAATGATGCCTCCTAATAAATTTTTCCCTATTGCATTCTGATTTGAAATGTACTCATGCAAAGCATTATGCTTATTGCAAAATTCAGGATCAGAATCAGGGGTTTTGGTGTCAAACAACGCAATAGGACCATTCTTTAGTTTAATTACAAAGTCCACATAAAAGCCCCTGGTAATGCCTTCTCTGTCTTCATACGTTACAGCAAAGTCTTCTTTATTCTTATCACCGTTCTTATACCACCAATCAGTGTGTTGCTTATGCGATTCAAGAAAAGCTACAAACTGCTTTTCGGGACTACTGGCCGATTTGTATTCATAGAAAGGCTCTAACGCATGTGTAGCAGCTGTCTTCTCCGTGTAATGTTCGTTGTAAATTTTTTCAGGTGGTACATCCCATTCATTTTCCTCAACCCGCTTTGTAGCCTGTGCTGCTTTTTGTTGCAACATGGCCTCGTGTTTGGCCAATGCTCTGTCTATCACTTCAATGAAACGAGGTTTATTCTGCTCAAACAATATTATTTTAACTGCGGCAAACTCGTTCATTGACAAATACTCCTCAAAGAACATTTTCAGAGCCAATTCCAATACGGGTGTAGAGTCAATCTTAGCATAGCTGCCGGTGTGATTGCGGCAGAATTGACGAAACAGAATATCGAGTTCAGACTGTGTTTTGGCAAACTTTTCCATGTTGTGCACTTGTGTAGCACCCACTTCTACCACTAACTGAACGTCTTTCGGTATTCTGATTTCGATATTGTTTACATCCAGCTCAATGAACATTGCTTTCAGTTTATCACCATTGTAGTGGTACAACCCAGCTGAACCTGACTTTTCAATATCAAGGGTTACTCCGAAAAATTCTTCAGCAGCCTCATACAGGCATTTTCGGAACTTAGAGCCCAAACGATTACGGGTTAAACGGGTATTGATGTAATAAGACTTCAACGCCACAGCATTATAATGCTGGATACGGATAGCCTTATTCTGCACAATGTAATCCATATCATCCTGCACAATGACAATCTGATCTTTACTCAAATCTGTGTACACATAACCATAATTAAGCGTAGCATCAGGATAATGCTTTTGCTCGGGCATACGCAGTATGCGGCCCACCGTTTGAATGGTGAAGGTTTCCTGTTGTATTTCTCTGAAGATTAACAACACTGCTGCACGGGGGCAATCCCAACCCAATGAAATGGCCTGCTTAAACAGCAATACATCAACCATGCTGTCGGGCTTTTCAATGTCTTCCAGATTTGTTTTTTCATTGCTTAGCCAAACTGCAAGGCGGTTGTTTTTTGTGGTGATGCCCTTTACTTCGAGCCATGTGGTTACTTCTTCTTTTATTTGAATGTCTCTTACACTTTCGGTCTTTGTGTCATTGGGCAACTGTATCAACAAAAGAGGATTAATATTCACTCCTAACTTTTTATACGCATCTGCCAGTTCTTCTTTCTTTTTTAATGCCAGTTCCATAAGAACCTGTTCCAATGAACGGCCTTGCTGGTTGTGAGCATCCAGTTTGGGATTCAGAACAACACCCTGCTTTATCATTTCTGCTTCCACCACATCACCCCGTTTTATGGTATAGCCATAATCGGAAGTGTACAATGGCGTTGCAGATACATCAATTTCAATCTTAGCGTAAATCTTCTGTAACAGTTCCTGTGCAGACTTACCCTTTGAAGCAAATAGGTGTGCCTCGTCCAATATTACCACCACTTCCGTGTCGTGCAAACGGGCCTGATTAATGTAACTGACCAGTGTTTTATCACTTTCGTTTTCTTTGATATATAAATTGCCTTCTTTGTTTACTGATTGCCAGTTTAGGAACAAGACTTCATTGGGCTTGATGCGACCATCCGTAATGTCTTCAAATTGGATGGGCTTTATGCTTCTCAATTCAGCAAAATAGTTTTTCAACGCATTGAAACTCTGCAAATGCAATTGGTTGGGGGCAATCCAAATAAAAGCAACCTGCCTTTGCGGAATATCCAGTTTATCCGGCAATTCTTCGCAAAGGCGATTTAAGTAGGCAGCCATTGAAACTGTTTTTCCGGCACCTGTTGGGGCCTTGAACACCATTTTCTGCCGGGCCCCAGGTGCTTTCAACAATTTAAACGTGTCTTTAACCAGGCCTTCAACGGCTTCTTGTTGGTATGTCTTTAATGTAATCATTGTCTGAACACGATTATTTGATGAATGGTCTTGAACACGATTTCAAGATTTATGGATGTACAGGGTATTGACTGTAGTCTATCGGTATTCTTTGTTATTTTCATAAAAGTTTCTTTCATCTTGTTTATCCTGAAATCTTATCAATCGTGTTCCGACTTTTTGGGGGTTACCAAATTCTTGTTGTAAACCCTTTTAAATTCTAAACTTTTACCGCCAAAATTGATAAGCAAACCATCGGCTATATGGTATGCTTCGCAATAGTTGATGGCTTGTGCTTTATGTACTTCTTCCAATTTTTCAATGGCTTTTATTTCAACCATTACTTTTTCTTCTACCAGAAAATCTACTCTTCGGGTTCCTACATCTTCGCCTTTGTAGAACAGAGGCATTTCTTTTTCCCGTTCAAAACTCAAACCCTGTAACCGAAACTCAATAGCCAATGACCGCTGATACACCACTTCCTGAAAGCCATTGCCCAGGTGGTTGTGTACTTCCATACAGCAGCCAATGATTTTGTGGGTTAAATCGTCAATTGTCTTGAACATGATTACGGGATTATTAGATTGATATGATTTTGCTTAGGTGTTGAATAAATTGCCTTGTTTTTTATCCCTGCTATCAATTTCATCTAAAACCGGTAACGTTTCCTGTTCATCCTGTAAATCCGGTAATCGTGTTCTAACTCTTTTTGGCAACACATTTTGATATGCTTTGTAAATAGCATCAGGCAGGGCACAAAGTGTTATGTAAGGCAGCACTTCTTCAAACTCTTCGGTATAAGGATACTGGCCATTGCTGAACACATACACTTTTGTCTGAACAGGATTATTAGGATGAGTATGATTGCCATAATTATTTAAATACTTAATGATTTCAACGGCAGCTTCAATGGCTGCATCATCATAAATAACCAATAGGCGGCTGCCATTAGATTCAAACAATTTCATGTGTTTTTTGAAAGCAGATCGAATTTCAACAGCACTTAAATCCTGTCCATTCTGCAATTCCTTAAAATCGTGTTCAGACAGTGTATAGCAGTCTTCTTTTATACAAAGGAGTTCGGTAGCGAGGCGGGTAATTTCCTTTTTGTTTTTAACTGAAGGTTCACGACTTACAAATTCGTTTTTAAAGTAACGCAGATTATTGCCTGAAAGGCCTTCAACCCTTTCTCCTTTGGCATTAGTATAACCTTGCATTACCCTTTTGTTGCGTTCATAGGTCACTTCTTCGCAAATGTTGTTTTCATTATTAGTAACTAAAATACATTGGCGGTTACCTCCATCTTCGGCATTGAGCTGCATAGTGGCATGGAGAGTTGTTCCGGAGCCTGCGAAGAAGTCGAGGATAACAGGACTTTGTTCAAAACTTTGATTAACTATTTCACGAATTAATTCGACAGGCTTTGGAAATGAAATCAAATCTGAGTCAGGAAGTATATCTCTTAGTAATCTTGTACCATGCAGAGTATATCCAACATCTTCCGATAGAATTGTAGAAAATCCGGTGTACTCACTCTTATTTTCAAACTGAAATTTTTTCTCTCTTGGACGACCTCCAATTTTTTTTGGAAAAATGATTCTTTTTTCAGCTATCTTTTTTTGAATTGTTTCAAAAGAATATCGCCAACCAGTTTTGGGCGGACATGGATATTCAATGTTTGTTATGGGATCTATCAGTGCGTAATGTAGGTTAGGTCTTGCCTTTGCATCAGCTAAACCAAGGATACTATTACTCATCCATGGACCTCTAGAGTCGTTGTCAGGATTGGAATATTTATCTTCAGAAATTCTTCTACCTTTTAGACGAGCTTTCGAACATTTCTTAAATGCAATTATATTTTCATGATCAATTGAAATATTGCTTTCGTTGCGACTATCAACAATTTGCCTTGATTTCCATATTATGTCCGCTAAGTAATTTTCTTGGCTAAATATTTCATCACATAGTAGTTTTAGTTGCGCCTGCTCATTATCATCAATGCTAATAAATATTACACCTTTATCACTCAGTAAACGTTTGGCGATCTCCAATCGCTTACTCATAAAACTGAGCCACTTGCTATGGCGATAGCTGTCCTCCTTATCAACAAAAGTATCATTGTATTTGAAGTCCTTGTTGCCGGTATTGTAAGGCGGGTCAATATAAATCACATCAATCTTCCCTTCATGGGTAAACGTAAGTGCTGTTAAGGCATGCAGGTTGTCGCCTTCAATCAATATATGATTAGGGTATTCTTCACCGTTTATAATTGCACGGTCTTTTACCTCTTTTAAAACAGGCAGGTTTTCACGGAGTTGTTCTTCCACATCTTCGGGCTTTTCTTCCCACACCAGGCCATACTTCTTTTTGGTATTTACCAAGTTAATGAGGTAGGCCCGTTCATCGTCAGAAATGCCTTGCAGTTGTTTTAGTTTGTGTATGAGATCAGTTTTTTTCATGTTGTCAGAATCGCTGATTTTATGGATTAATAGATTTCGCTGATTGTTGTGAGAGTACCAGCCGTTTAAACTCCAGGCTCTTTGAGCCAAAATTGATAAGTAACCCAACTTCTAATTTGTAAGCCTTCAAATAGTTCAGGGCTTGTGCCATGTGTACATCTTCCAGTTGGGTAAGGGCTTTTAACTCTACCAACACTTTTCCTTCTACTACAAAATCAGCACGTCTTGTACCAATTGGTTCTTCCAGTTCTTTATAAAAAATATCCTGCTCGATTTCTCTTGCAAAATCAAGCCCGGCTTTTCGCATTTCATAAGCCAAAGCCCGTTGGTAAATCACTTCCTGAAAACCATTGCCCAAAAACTTGTGCACTTCAAATGAAGCTCCAATGATCTTCTCGG
>Ga0209572_1001546_pt1 | contig 15001 bp, 16 predicted proteins | sample EBPBio232012_DNA_FD_185867 | JGI IMG/M metagenome (GOLD analysis project Ga0209572, IMG submission 185867) | Wastewater treatment Type I Accumulibacter community from EBPR Bioreactor in Madison, WI, USA - Reactor 1_1/23/2012_ DNA (SPAdes)... | ecosystem: Engineered > Bioreactor > EBPR >...
CTGTTGCGCCAGTACCTGCCCAAGGGCTCGGATCTGAGTATTCACGATCAGCACGCGCTGGACTCGATTGCCGATCTGCTCAACAACCGACCCAGGCAGACGCTGGGCTGGTTCATGCCCTACGAGAGGTTCAAGCAATTCATGCAGGCCATCGAACAACAGCAAACAGCTACCATTCACTGATCAGTATTCGCTGATTCTCAATATCAATCAGCGGTGTTGCACTTCGGAGTTGAGACCGCCCTGGCATTCCCCCGGAAATCGGACCCACTCAGGAGCAGCAGCCTGCTGACGCAGCCGATCCCTCCGGGGAACATGTGTCCGACAAAGCTTGAGAGGTCCATACGCTGCATCGCGCTCCGATGGATACGGGCGAAACAACTGGAAGGGCCCGATGCTGCTTTGCGCTGTAGGCTTGTCACTCAGCTCACGTGTCTATGGGTGTCGCCTTCGCGGTATGCTGGCATGCGCCGCGATGTACTTGTCGCGCCATGATGCCATCCAGCCCTCCGCATGAGTGAAGTCAAAAGCGCCAAGCGCGTCCTCGAAATCCTGCGCTTTTTCGTGCAGGAGAAGTCGCCCGCGTCGCTGGCTCGGATCTCTAGCGCCCTGAGTTTTCCCAAATCCAGCTGTCTGGCCCTGCTCGAAACCCTGATGGCCGAGGGTTATGCCTACCAGGCCGATGGCCGCTACTACCTCACCAGCCGCTGGCTGCACGAGGCACAGGTGGTGGCCGAGCACGATCAGTTGGCGCCGCGCCTGCGCCCGACGCTGGAGCGCCTGCGGCAAAGCCTGGGCGAGACGGTGATCCTGGCCAAGCTGGCCGGCACGCGGGTGCTGTACCTGGACGTGGTGGAAGCCGACCATGTGCTGCGCTTTTCCGCGCACGTCGGCCAGGGCAAGGCGGTGCACGCCAGCGCCTCCGGCCGCGCGCTGCTGAGCACGCTGCCGCCCGATGAACTGGCCGCCCTGGCACGCACGATCGACTACCAAGCCTTCACCGCCCACACCCTGACCGATCCGCGGGCGCTGATGGCGGCGGTGGAGCGCGGGCGGCAGCGCGGCTGGCATGTCAACCTGAGCGAACACCAGGCCGACACCGTGTCCGTCGCCGTGCCCGTGCAGTTGCACGGCGTGACGGTGGCCCTGGTGGTCGGCGCCCCGACAAGCCGCGCCGCCGAACGCATCGACGACATCGGCCAGGCCCTGGCCCAGGCGGCCGCCGACATCGGCCCAGGCTGACCGACACGGGCGGCCGAGCGCGCGCCCCGGCGCCCGCGCCTCGCCACCCCACCCCGGCAACGCTCGCGGCGCCGCCGAGCAAGGCCGCGTCCCTCCACCCACCGCTCATCGACTTTCCTTGCGCCCGCACGCGCCGGGCAGGCCGGCGCACGCCTTGTCGCGCGGCATTGACAAGCCACGTTGTTCATGTTTATGATTATTCATTCACATCCATGAATAAAATAATCGATTGTCCAGAAACCCGCATCGGTTTCTCGGCGGCAGGTATTTGCAACACAGGAGATTCGCCATGTCAGGTTTGTACTTTGAGCAGTTCGAGGTCGGTCAGCGCTTCGAACACGAATGGACGCGCACGGTCACGGAGATGGACAACGTCTTGTTCAGCACCTTGACCATGAACGTGCAGCCGCTGCACATCGACGCGCATTTCTCGGCCCAGACCGAGTTCAAGCGGCCGCTGGTGAACAGCCTGTTCACGCTCGGCCTGGTGATCGGCATGAGCGTCAACGACACCACCTTCCGCACCACCGTGGCCAACCTGGGCATGGGCGAGACCACTTTTCCGGCGCCGCTGTTCGCGGGTGACACGGTCCACGTCGTCACCACCGTGCTGTCCCGGCGCGAAAGCAAGTCACGCCCCAGCGCCGGCATCATCGAGTTCGAGCACATCGGCTACAACCAGAACAATGAAGTGGTGTGCAAATGCCGCCGGGCGGCCCTGATGCACAAGCAACCGCGCAGCGCATCATGAACGGCTCGATGTTGTTCGTGCCGGCGTCGGCGCCAGACAAGTACCGCAAGGCGCTGGCCTCGCAGGCGGGTGCGCTGATCGTCGATCTGGAGGATTCGGTGGCGCCCGAGGCCAAGGCGGCGGCGCGCGCCCATCTGGCCGCCATGCTGTCCGGGCCGCGCGACAAGCCCGTCTGGGTGCGCGTCAACGACGCCTCCACCGGCCTGCTGCTGGACGATCTGGTCAGCGCCGTGCGCGCCCGGGCCGACGGCATCGTGCTGCCCAAGTGCTCCGGGCGCGCATCGCTGCTGCCGGTGGCCCACTACCTGGACGCGCTGGAAGCGGCCGAAGACCTGCCGCGCGGTGAGATGAAGATTCTGGCCATCGCCACCGAGACCGCGCGCTCGCTGTGGCACACCGGCGAGTACGTGGATTGCACGCCGCGCCTGTGGGGCCTGACCTGGGGCGCCGAGGACTTGTCGGCCGACGTCGGATCGTTCACCAACCGCGAGGACGGGGCCTACACCGCACCGTACCAGCAGGTCCGCACCCTGTGCCTGTTTGCGGCGGCCGCCGCCGGCGTCCGGGCCATCGATGCGGTCTGCGTGTCGGTCAATGAGCCGGAGCTGGTGCGCGCCGAGGCGCGCGAGGCGTACCGTGATGGCTTTGTCGGCAAGATGGCCATCCACCCAGCCCAGTTGGCCCCGATCCATGAGGCGTTCACGCCGTCCGACGAGCAGCGCCACTGGGCGCGCCGCGTGGTCGAGGCCTTCGCGCAGGCCCCGAACCAGGGCGCCTTGAGCCTGGACGGCAAGATGATCGATCGCCCGCACCTGAAGCTGGCGCGGCGCATTCTCGGGGCGGACGCATGATGGCCGGCGCACTGGAAGGTATCCGCATCGTCGACATGACCAGCGTGGGCATGGGCCCGATGGCCACGCAACTGCTGGCCGACATGGGCGCCGACGTGGTGAAGTTCGAGGCCGCCGACGGCGACGTGTTCCGCCACGTCACGCCACAGCGGCACCACGGCATGAGCCACGCCTACCTGAACCTGAACCGGAACAAACGCAGCGTGGTCCTCGACCTGAAGGATCCGGCGCAGCGCGAACGTCTGCTGCAGGCGATCGACGGCGCCGACGTGTTCGTCACCAACATGCGCGCGCCGGCCATGCGGCGGCTGGGCTTCGACCCAGACGCGCTGCTGCAACGCCATCCGCGGTTGATTCACTGCAGCTGCTACGGCTATTCGGAGCAAGGGCCCTACGCCGGCCGTCCGGCGCTGGACGACACCATCCAGGCCGCCTGCGGTCTGGCCTGGCTGCAGGGCAACGCGGGCGAGGAAGCGCCGACCTACGCCAAGACCGTGGTGGCCGACAAGGTGGTCGCGCTGTACGTGTCCAACGCCATCACGGCGGCCTTGCTGGCGCGCGAGCGCACGGGCGAAGGTCAGGCGGTCGAGGTGCCGATGTTCGAATGCATGACCGCCTTCATGGTGCCCGAGCACCTGGCCGGCATGAGCTTCGTGCCGCCCGAGGGCCCTGCCGGCTACTCGCGCCTGATGAACGAATTCCGCCGGCCGTTCCGGACCCGGGACGGCCACCTGAGCGTGGTGCCCTACACCGGCGCGCAGTGGCGGCGCTTCTTCACACTGGCCGACGCCGCCGACATGGCCGACGATCCGCGCTACGCCACCCAATCGGCGCGCAGCCGGCATTTCGGCGAGCTGTACGCGTTCGTCGAGGACATCGTGCGGCAACGCAGCACGGCCGAATGGACGGCGCTGCTGCAGGACGCCGACATTCCGTTCGCGCCGGTCAACTCCATCGCCATGCTGCTGGACGACCCGCACCTGAACGCCGTGGGCTTCTGGCGCGAGATCGACCACCCCACCGAGGGACGCCTGAAGCAGGCCGGCACGCCGATCTATTTCTCTCGCACGCCCACCAGCGTGCGCCGGCATGCGCCCGTGCTGGGCGAGCACACGGCCGAGTTCCTCGACAAGCCCTGGGCTTGATTCCCCTCACTCTTTTCTTAATTCGTGGAGACAGTCATGAAAAAATCCCTCGCGCTGCTGCTGGCGCTGTCCTTTGGCGCCACCAGCGCATTGGCGCAGTCGTACCCCGCCAAGCAAATCAAGTTCGTGGTCGGCTTTCCGGCCGGCAGCAGCATCGACGTGGTGTCGCGCATCGTGCTCGACGACATCCGTGAGCGCACCGGCGCCACCATCGTCATCGACAACAAGGCCGGCGCCCTGGGCGCCATCGGCCTGGGCGAACTGGTCAAGGCCGATGCCGATGGCTACACCCTGATGCCCAGCTCCAGCGCCACCCATTCCTCGGGCCCCTACCTGTCCAAGGCGCTGCAAAAGCTTGATCCGCAAAACTCCACCGCGCACGTGGCACGGCTGGTGCAGTTCAACGTAGCCGTGGTGACCCACACCGCCGGACGCCACAAGAACGCCCAGTCGCTGATCGCCGCCGGCAAGGCCAAGCCCGATTCGCTGGTATACGGCTACGGCTCGGGCACCGGCCAGGTCGGCGCCGCCGCCTTCGGCAAGGCCACCGGTATCCAGGCGCGCCCGATTCCCTACAAGGGCCAGCCACCGGCGCTGACCGACCTGATCGGTGGCCAGATCGACTTCGTCGCCGCCGACGTGGGCGTGCTGCTGCCCTTCTTGAAGGCCGGCACCCTGACCGCCATCACCGTGCTGTCGGACAAGCGCTCGACCCTGCTGCCGGAGGTGCCGACCGCCGCCGAGCTCGGCTACCCCGGTGCCGTCCTGGTCGGTTGGATCGGCATCGACGGCCCGGCCAAGCTGCCGGCCGAGGTGACCCATTGGTGGTCGGAGCAGATCAAGCTGACGCTGGCCACCCCGAAGGTGCAGGAGAAACTGAGCACCATCGGCATGGAGCCGGCGCCGCTGGCCGGCGACGCATTCGTGAAGTTCGTGGAGACGCAGAACGGCGTGTGGGGCAAGCACGTGCGCGCAGCCGGCATTCAAGCCGAATAAGCCCCCACGCCGCGCGCCGCCCGGAACAAGCCCCGTCAGCGCGCCGCCTGCGCCTGGGCATTCACCTGCTCGTGGTGCCGGCGCTGCTCGGCCGGCCACCGCGACTTGATCCAGGACAGCACGGCGACGATCTCGGCGTCGCTCAGCACCCCGCCATAGGCCGGCATGGCCGAGCGGTAATCGGGCTGGCCGATCACCCGCGCCAGGCCGTCCCGGGTGATGGCCAGCAGCTGCGCGTCGGGGTGGTGCCAGGTGTGACCGCTGGCGTCGTGCGGCGGAGCGGGCAGCAGACCGTCCGGGCCGCGCTCGCGCCAGTTCGGCTGGCCCTCGCCGCGCACGCCGTGGCAGGCGGCGCAGTGCGTGGCGTACAGGCGCTGGCCCTCGGCCACCAGGGCGGGATCATCGGGACGCAGCAAGCTGGCGGTGGGCGGCAACGGGCGGCTCCACCACCATCCGAGCGCGGCCAGCCCGGCCAGCAACAAGGCCCCAAGCGCCACCCCCACGCGGCGGCGCCGGGCCTCACGCCTGGGCAAACCCCAGCACCACGCGCCGCGTGCGGGCGCTCTTCTTCTCGATCTTGGTGACCACCACGGCGCCGATCTCGGCGGTGTTGACCACGTGGGTGCCACCGCAGGGCTGCAGATCGATCAGTTCCGCCCCTGCGTCGGCCCCGCCGATGCGGATGGTGCGCACCGTGCCGCTGCCGCGCGGCGGCTGCACGCTCATGCTCTTGACCAGCTCGGGGCGCGCGTCCAATTCGGCGTCGGTGACGCTGCCTACCCGCACCGGCAGCCCGGCCGCCACCAGGCGGGCCAGGCCAGCGCTGAGCTGCTCCTTGTCGAGCGGCTCGGTCATGTGGAAGTCGAGCCGCGCGTAGTCGGGCGTGATCGAGCAGCCGTCCACCGGCTCCCGCACCAGGTGGCACAGCAGGTGCGTGGCGGTGTGAAACCGCATCAGGCGCTGGCGCCGGGCGCTGTCGATGCGCGCGGTGACGGCATCACCAACCTTCAATTTTGATAGCAACTCTGGATTGTCTGGTGCCGGCAAATGGCAGATTCGACCCGTGGGTTGGCCGTCTTCGCCCTTTTCCTTACGGGTGTCGGCAATGGGCAGCTCACCGCCCTGCGGCGGCAGCAGCCACCCGGTGTCGCCGGCCTGGCCACCGCCCAGGGGGTAGAACACGGTGCGGTCCAGCACCACGCCCTGTTCGGTCACCGCCAGCACGCGCGCCGAGCAGTGGGTCAAGGTGGCGTCGGTGCGAAAGAGTTCTTCGGTCATAGGTCACATGGTAGTGGCTCCGGCGCCACGGTCTGGCCGCAAGCCGGGCGCGGACACGTAACATGACCAGGCCATGCCCCAACGCAGCCCCTCTCCCACGCGCTCGCGCCAGTGGTCCGACCTGACCACCGCCGATTTCGACTCCATCGACCGCTCGCGCGCCATCGCGGTGTTGCCCCTGGGCGCCACCGAGCAGCACGGGCCGCACCTGCCGCTGTCGGTGGACGCCAACCTGGCGCACAGCATGGTCGAGGTCAGCGCCGGCCACCTACCGGCCGATCTGCCGGTGCTGTTCCTGCCCGTGCTGCGCCTGGGCCACAGCCCCGAGCACGCGGCCTTCGCCGGCACCTTGAGCCTGAAGGCCGAGACCGTGATCCGCCTGTGGACCGACATCGCCGAGAGCGTGCTGGCCAGCGGCGTGCACAAGCTGGTGCTGTTCAACGCCCATGGCGGCAACGTCGGCCTGATGGACGTGGTGGCGCGCGAGCTGCGTGCGCGGCTGGGCATGCTGGTGTACGGCGTGAGCTGGTTCAACCTGCCGCTGCACACGCCCGACGGGCGCGACGTGATGGCGCGCTTCTCGGCCGAGGAGCTGCGCTTTGGCGTGCACGGCGGGCAGTTGGAAACGGCCATGATGATGGCGCTCAAGCCGCGTCTGGTGCGCCAGGCGAAGCTGCAGAACTTCGCCTCCACCTCGCAGCGGCGCGCGCGCGAATTCCCCATCCTGGGCAACGGCAAGAGCGCCAAGCTGGCCTGGGCGGCGCAGGATCTGAACCCGGAAGGCGCCGCCGGCGACGCCGCCTCGGCCACGCTGGAGGACGGCCTGGCCCTGGTCGACGCCGGCGGGCGGGCGCTGGCCCAGCTGCTCCAGGAAATCGACCGCCTGCCGCCCGATACGCTGCGCGGCACGCGCGCCTGAGGCTCAGACGAGCGCGGGCAGCCGGATGTCGGCCGTGCCCACGCACAGCGGGCGCGGAAACTCGCGCGTGGTGTCGATGCAACCGCCTTCGGCGTACACGCCCTTCGGGTCGCGCGGGCGCTGCATGCGCGCCAGCACGGTGGCGCGGCGGCCCGCGTCGTCCAGGGTGGCCTGGGTATGGCGGTCGACCAGGGTTTCGTCCATCGTCGGCTCGCCCTCCGGGTCGGCCACCACGCCGTCGCGCCAGTGGTGGATCTCCACGCACTTGCCCTCGAAGTCGTAGGGCTGCTCCCGCTTCCAGAAGTTGGAGAACTGGCCCGCGCCCAGGTAGATGACCCAGGACCCCTCGTAACCGGCGATGTCGGCCGAGCGCTCATCGGGGTTGCGGAACCACACGCGGTCGCCCGGCACGTAGTAGCGCGGCGGAATCGGCCGCTCGGCACTGCCGTACTCGGTCAAGAACACCTCGTGAAACTGGCCCGAGCGGATGGCGCGGCGGCGGCTGTGCTCGGCGATGGCCTGCAACAGCGCCGGGTTGCGTTCGGCCAGCTCCTGCGCCAGGCCCAGCAAGATCACGTATTCCGTGGCGCGGTAGCAGGAGAAGTCGTAGCGCCGCCCGGTGGCCTCGGGCTGGGTGGCGGCGCGCAGCGCGGCGATCAGGCATTGGCCGGGTTTCAGCAAAAAGCCGTGCTGATCGCAGTAGTGCCAGTACTCGGGCGGCCGTTCCGCCGCCGCGGTGTCAAAAGCCAGCGCCGTGCGCCGCGCCGCCTGGGCGATGCGCGCACGCACCCCGACCGCGGCCTCCAGCTCCTCGAAGCTGTCGAACACCAGCGCCTGGGGTGCGGCCAGCAGGGCCAGGACGATCTCGCGCCGCAGATCGGCCGGGGAGCCGGACGCATCCAGCGCCAGCGTGCGCGCCAGCCCCAGGGTGTCGAAGCCGGGCGCCCAGCGCACCAGCCCCTCATCGGCCAGCGCCGCGCACACCAGGGCGCCCTGCGCGTCGCTGCTCAGGTGCAGCCGCGCCTGCTGGGCCAGCCCGAACCGGCTGAGCCAATCGCACAGGGCGGCGTACAGCGCGCTGGGCGCCTGCGCCGCCCGCGCCCGCACGTGCACGCCCTGGGCCAGGGCGGGCCTGGCGTCGTGTGTCGGGGGCGGGCAGGCCGGCATGGCGGCAGTGTCACGGCCACTCCCCGCGCCGGCCATTGGGAAAAACGCGGTTCATGCCAAAAAGCGCTCAAAAATACCAAACCGTTCGCGTGGAACTTGAACGCCCTTTGTGGAGGAGCGCCCGTCGGTATCAGGCGCTCAGCGCGACGGCATGCGCCGGCTGGCGTTGGTGTTCAGGAAACGCTCCGCTGGCGGCGGCCTGCCAATTCAAATGGCCGCGGAGCAGGCCAGCCCAGGGGCCGCCGCGCACGGCCGCTCCGAAGCGGCCGGCCCGCCCCCTGGGGGGAGGCGCCGCAGGCGCTTCGGGGGGGGTCATCATGCATACGTCAACCAATCCCGGTACGGCTCGGTGTCCAGGTGCGGCAAGGTGTTGTAGGTCAGCAGCATGTGGCGTTTGGGCGTGAACGCGAATTCCGTCACGGCCGTGTTGCGGATGCGCATGTTCAGCTCGATGGTCGATTCCGGCGGCGTGGCCAGCACGTGACCCACCGCAGTGGCAATGGGGCCGCCACTGGACACCAGCAGCACGTCGCCACGGCTGTGGGCGCGCACGTGCTCCAGCGCGCCGACCACGCCCGCCACGAAATCGGCGTAGCTCGGCATGCCGACCGGCGCCACCTCGCCATGCATCCAGCGCGTGAGGCCCTCGCGCAACAGCCGGAAATGCAGACGGTACAGCTCGGGCGTGTCGGGCTTGGGCAGGGGTTCGGGGTGAACCGCGTGGATCACGGCGTGGCTGTCGTATTCGTTCAGCCCGGGCCAGAGCAGGTGCGGCATCGGCTCGGCGGCCACGTCGGCGGCCTGCGCCAGGGTGCGCGGGGTGGGCTGCGCCAGGCCGGCGCCCTCGGCGATGGCCGCCCAGGTCTGGCGCTGGCGGCGCAGAGTGCCGGTCAGCACCGCCTCGAAGCGCAGCCGCCCCCCGAAGCGCTCACGCAGGTACTGGCCCAGCCGCAGGCCCTGGCGCTGACCCAGCGGGCTCAGCTGGTCGTAGTCGTCGGCGCCAAAACTGGCCTGGCCGTGGCGCACGAGGTAGAGGGTTCCCATGCGGGCATTGTGCGGGGTGGCGCGGGAGAGGGCAGGTCAAGCGCGTGACAGGCGGCAAGTGGCCGAACCCCTGTTTTCAGATCAAATAACCCCCAGGCCGGCGCCCATTCATCCTGATATGCTAGCTTTTTTGTAGCACACCAGCCATCACCTGGCGGTCCACGTTGGCGCCGGTCAGGGCCAGGCCGACGCGCTGCCCGCGCAGCGCGGGGCGCTCTTGCAGCGCGGCGGCCAGGGCGGCGGCGCCGGCGCCCTCGGCCAGGTTGTGGGTGTCGGTGTAGAGGGCGCGCATGGCGGTGGCGATCTCCTCGTCGTCCACCTGCACCACATGGTCCAGGCCGCCGGCCAGCACGGCCAGGGCCTGCGCGTCGGCGCGGCGCACGGCCATGCCGTCGGCCAGGCGGGTGGTGACGGCGCTTTCCACCACCCGGCCGGCGGCCAGCGAGTCGGCGTAGGTGGTGGCGTGGCGGCTGACCACCCCGACCAGGCGCACGCCATGGCCCAGCGCGCGCTTGGCGGCGATGGCCGCGCAGGCGCCCGACCCCAGGCCGATGGGCACGTAGGCCCACTGCAGATCCGGCACGACGCGCAGCCATTCCCACCAGTAGGTGGCCACGCCGCGCACCAGGTCGATGTGAAAGCTGGGCACCATCAGGGCGCCGCGCTCCTGGGCCAGCTGGCGCGCGTGGTCGGCGCTGGCGGTGAAGTCGTCGCCGTGCTCGATGAGCTGCACGCCCAGGGCGCGCATGGCGGCGTTCTTTTCCACCGAATTGCCGCGCGGCACCACGATGGTGCAGCGCACGCCGTGGGCACGCGCGGCCCAGCCGATGCTCTGGCCGTGGTTGCCGCGCGTGGCGCTGAGCACCTCGAGCGGCAGCGCGCCGCGCCGGGCCAGGGCGTCGAAGAAGGTCAGCCCGCCACGGATCTTGAACGCCCCCACGGGCGTGTGGTTCTCGTGCTTGACCCAGCACTCGGCGCCCAGGCGCTCGGACAACAGCGCCCAGCGGTACTGCGGCGTGGGCGGAAATTCGCGGTAAACCACCTCGGCGGCGGCCTCCAGATCGGCCAGCGTCAATTCCAGTGCGTTCATCCGGGGCTCCGTTTTTCGGCCAGCAAGCGCAGGGCCAGGGCCGCCAGCACGCCGCCCATCAGCCAGCGCTGCGCGGCGATCCAGCGCGGGCTGCGGTTCAGAAAGCGCGCGGCCTGGCCGGCGAACAGCACCAGCAGCCCGTTGACGGCGGCGCTGATGGCGATTTGAATGGCCCCCAGCAGCAGGCACTGGGCCAGCCAGTGGCCGCGCTCGGGGTGCAGGAACTGCGGAAAGAACGACAGGTAGAACATGGCCACCTTGGGGTTGAGCAGGTTGGTCATGAAGCCCATGGCGAACAGCTTGCGCGGCCCGTCGGGCGGCAACGCGCGCGGCTGAAACGGCGCCGCCCCGCCGGGTTTCAGAGTTTGCCAGGCCAGCCACAGCAGGTAGACGGCGCCGAGCACGCGCAGCGCGTCGAAGGCCACGGGCACGGCCAGCAGCAGGGCGGTGAGGCCCAGCGCCGTCCCCAGCAGGTGCACGATGAAGCCCAGCACCACGCCGGCCAGCGACAGCAGGCCGGCGCGCGGGCCCTGCGTGAGGCTGCGCGAGACGCAATACACCATGTTCGGCCCGGGCGTCAGCACCAGGGCCAGCGCGGCCAGGGAGAACAGCAGCAGCTCGCGCGCGCTGAACATCACTCTGGCGCCGACGACAGGCGCAGTGTGCCGCGCGGCGTGAGCAGCGTGGCGTGCAGGGCCGGCGTGGGCGCCGGCACCACCGGCACGTCGCCCAGGTCGATGGCGGTCAGCGCCTGGCGCAGCGCCTCGGCGCGCGGGTGGTGCAGGCTCCAGCGCTGCAGCACCACGCCACTGGCGGGCAGGCGCGCGGCGGGGTGCACGTCGCCCCATTCGATCAGGGTCGGCAGGCCGCCGTCCATCAGGCGTCGGCCGTCGGGACGCACGGTGATCTGCCAGCCCAGCAGGCCCTCGGGCGTCATGCGGCTGGCGCGCAGCACATCGCCGCGGTCGATGTCCAGCCCGGCCAGGCGCGCCGAGGCGGCCTGCAGATCGGGCACGCGCGCCACCCAGTGCACCAGGCGCGGCCCCTGCGCGCGCACCTGGGTGCGCAGGGTTTCATCGTCCATGTCGAACCAGCGCCGCCGACCGACGCTCAGGCCGCGCGGCTCGGCCGCCGGGTTGATGGCGATGATCTCCAGGTAGGCGAGCGGAAAACCGCCGCCGCCCAGGGCCAGCAGGCGGTTGTGGGTGCCAAACAGCGGGTGCTCGCCGCCCGGCGCGGGGGTCACGCCCAGGGTGGCCTCGCACCAGGCCACGCCCTGGGTCAGGCTGTCGGCGAGCACCACCAGGTGGTCGAGACGGGGTGGGGAATCGGGGGCGTCAGCGCTCATGGGCGGGCTGGCCTGCGCCGCTCGGCGAGGTCGCTGGTGGGGGTCAAGTTTGCTATCAATACCATTGCTGGATCAGGTTTATACACGCTGACCCTCTGGCAACCCGGCCCGCGGGGTCACAGCCGGACCGTGCCCTCGATGCACCCCACGCAGTCGCCGCCCACCCAGACCTGTCCGGCGGCGTCGCGCGTCACGTGCACGCGGCCGGCGCGGCCCAAGGCCGTGCCCTGGGCCGCCACATAGGCTGCGGGCAGTTCGCCGGCGCCGATCAGCCACTGCGCCAGGCTGGCGTTCAAGCTGCCGGTGACCGGGTCTTCCGGCACGCCGATGGGGGCGGCAAAGGCCCGCACCTCGATCAGCGGCGCGTCGGCGGGGGTTCCAAAGGCGCGCGCCTCGCGGCTCGATTTTGCTATCAATGAAGTAGCTTCATCCTGTGTGTACACACCGACCACACCCACTTTTTGCTTCAGATTGGCCAATTGGGCATGGTCGGGCTCCAGCGCCAGCACGGTGTCGGCGCTGTCCAGCAGCAGGGTCAGCCATTGCGGGCCGTTGTCCAGCAGCCGGGCCTGGCGCACCTGGGCGGCCGGCAGGCCCAGCGCCGCCACGACCTTGGCCAGCACGGACGGCGCGGGCGCGCTGGCCTGCATGGCGGGCGCGGCAAAGGCCAGGCGCTGGCCGTCGCGCCGGATCTCGATCAGGCCCTTGGCGCACTGCTGCACGATGCGGTCCGCCCGCTGGGGCCGCCCACCCGCCGCCAGCCAGGCGAAGCACGAGCCCAGCGTGGGGTGGCCGGCAAAGGGCAGCTCGCCCCCGGGCGTGAAGATGCGCAGGCGGTAGTCGGCCGCCGGGTCGGTGGGCGGCAGCACGAAGGTGGTTTCGGACAGGTTCGTCCAGCGCGCGAAGCGCTGCAGGGCGGCATCGTCCAGGCCGCTGCCGTCCAGCACCACGGCGACCGGGTTGCCGAGGGTGGCGGTGGCGGTGAAGACGTCGATTTGGGCAAAGGGGCGCTGTGACATGGTGGTGGGGGGCAGGCCGGGTCAGGTCAGGGGCAGATCCAGCACGCCGCGCGTGGCCGGACGCGCCAGGATGCGGTCGAACCAGCGCCGCACATGCGGCGCATGGGGCTGGGGCTGCGGCAGGGCCCACCAGCGGTGGACATCGCAGGCGATGGGGATGTCGGCCATGCCGAAGGCCTCGCCGCCGACCCACGGCCGGCTCGCCAGGTGCGTATCGAGCATCGCGAGCAGGGGCGCCATGGCCGCGCGCGAGGCGTCGATCACCGCCGGCTGGCGTTGCTCGGGCGGCGTGCGCACCAGTTGCAGGAAGGCTGGGCTGCCCGCGCGGTTGAACGTGGTCTGCTGCCAGTCCATCCAGCGCTCGGCGTCAAAGCGCGCCCGCAGCTCCTGCGGGTACAGGGCCGGCGCATGGCGCGCGCACAGGTAGCGCACGATGGTGTTGGATTCCCACAGCACGCAGTCGCCGTCTTCCAGCAGCGGCACCAGGCGGTTCGGGTTCTTGGCGCCGTAGTCGGCGCTGTCCACCACGCCGTACGCCAAACCGGCGTCGATGCGCTCGAACGGCACGGCGACCTCCTGCAAGGTCCACAGCACCTTGCGCACGTTGATGGAGCTGACGCGCCCCCACAGGCGGATCATCGGCCGTCCCCTTGGCGCCGTCAGCCGCCGCCGGCGGCGGCGCGCACCACCTTGGCCAGCGCCGCCATGCCCTGCTCGATCTGCGCCACGGTGGAGGTGACGAAGGACAGGCGCAGCGTGCGCGGGTCGGGCGCGTGGGCGTAGAAGGGCGCACCGGGCACGAAGGCCATGCCGGCCTCCACGGCCTGGGGCAGCAGGGCCGACGCCTGGACGCCCTCGGGCAGGCGCACCCACACGAACATGCCGCCGACGGGTTGGGTCCACTGCACATCCAGGCCAGCCATGTGCTTGCCCAGCGCCGCCAGCATGGCGTCGCGCTGCGACTTGTAGAGCGCGCGGATGGTGGGCACGTGGCGGTCGAGGAAGTTGTTCTTCAGCACCTCGACCACCACGCGCTGGTTGAAGCCGGGCGTGTGCAAATCGGCCGCCTGCTTGGCCTGCAGCAGCTTGGGAAACAAGGCCGGCGGCGCGATGACGTAGCCCAGGCGCAGGCCGGGGGCCAGGATCTTGCTGAACGAGCCCAGGTAAATCACGCCCTCGGGCCAGCGCGCCAGCAGGGGTGCGGGCGGGGGCTGGTCGAACCACAGCTCGCCGTAGGGGTTGTCCTCGACGATGGGCAGGCCGTGTTCGCGGCACACGGCCAGCACCGCCTCGCGCCGCGCCTCGGGCATGGTGCGGCCGGTGGGGTTCTGGAAGTTGGGCAGCAGGTACATGAAGCGCGGGCGCTGGCCGCCGGCCGCCGGCGACGCCGCCAATTGCGCGCGCAGCGCCTCGGGCTGCACGCCTTCGTCGTCGCTGGCCACGCTGTCGATGGTCGGCTGCATGGGCGCGAAGGCCTGCAGAGCGCCCAGGTAGGTGGGGGTTTCGACCAGCAGCGGGCTGTCCTTGTCGAGCAGCACCTTGGCGATCAAATCCAGGCCTTGCTGGCTGCCGGTGGTGATCAGCACCTGATCGGGCGAGACATGTGCGCCCTGCTTGGCCATCTCGGCCGCGACCCAGGTGCGCAGCTCGGCCAGGCCCTCGCTGGCGGCGTACTGCAGCGCCGGCTTGGCGATGGTGCTGCCCTCGGCCAGCACGGTGGCGCAGGCGGCGCGCATGGCCTCGACCGGAAAGGTCTCGGGCGAAGGCAGGCCGCCGGCGAAGTTGAGGATGCCGGGGCGTTCGGTGACCTTGAGGATCTCGCGGATCGCCGAGGGGTTCATGGTCTCGGCGCGTTCGGCCAGGCGCCAGGGGGATGCGCTGCTCATGTCGTGGGGATGCATGGGGTTTCTCCTTGGAGGTGGCCGTGCGGCACGGTCGGGGTCACGGAATCGACACAGGGGTTCATGGCCGGCCCTCGGGCGCGGCGGCGGGGCGCGCGAAACGCCGCGCCAGGAACACGGTGGCCACCACCGCCAGCGCGAAGCCGATGGACACGGCGTCCAGCGACTCGCCCAGCAGCGGCAGGGCAAACAGCATGCTGAGGAAGGGCTGCAGCAACTGCACCTGGCTGACGCGCAGCGCGCCGCCCCA
>Ga0209572_1001556_pt1 | contig 14893 bp, 10 predicted proteins | sample EBPBio232012_DNA_FD_185867 | JGI IMG/M metagenome (GOLD analysis project Ga0209572, IMG submission 185867) | Wastewater treatment Type I Accumulibacter community from EBPR Bioreactor in Madison, WI, USA - Reactor 1_1/23/2012_ DNA (SPAdes)... | ecosystem: Engineered > Bioreactor > EBPR >...
TCCAACTTCTTTAGGTCATGCGGATGCTAATGGAAGAGTTCTTATTGGTCAGTTCACTACTTGCGGAAACATGGATGGTTGTATCAATCTTACCTATCGTACGCAAGCACAAGTAAGTGCTGGTGGAACCGACTATGAAGAAGAATACAGTGTTTGTTTTGATGCGGAGCACCCATGTTTGGCCAATGTGATGGACAATACACCGGATGTAGGAACACTTAATTGCACTAGTGCCGTTGAAGTTTCTCTAGATGGTGGCGGTAATGGTAGCATTGACTACACGCTTTATGACAACAGTGATGTTTTAGTATCCAATCATCCAAATCAGTCATCAGGTTTAAGTTTGACGTCATTGCCCGCTGGCGATTATTATATCACTATGGAGGATGAGGCAGGATGCCGCGATACTACGGCTGTGTTCACTGTTGAAGCCTCTGCTGAATTCTCATTGAACCCAACTGTTGTAGATGCCACTTGCTTTGGATTGTGCGATGGTTCTGTGAGCTATGATATTCAAGGTGGCAATGACCCTTATACTTTTAGTGTAAATGGTGGAGCTAATATCAATGCACTTTGTGCAGGTGATTATGTTATTACTATTACCGATGCAGATGGATGTCAGATAACCGATAATCAAACAGTAGGGGAGCCTGATGATATTACTTCAACCCAAACAATCACACCTGAATCTTGTGTAGGTAACTGTGATGGAGAAATTTCGTTGTCATTGGTTTCCGGTGGGGCAGGAGGTTACACTTATGCACTCACTCCTAATTCAGGAAATTGTGTCGCCCCATGCAGTGGTTCTTCAGTTACTTATGATGCGTTGTGCTCTGGTACATATAGCATTATGATTACTGATTCAGAAGGCTGTCAGAAGAACGTGAATAATCTTGTGTTGACTCCACCACCTGCTTTGCAAATTATTCTTACACCTTCTCCGGTTTCTTGCTTTGGAGGAAATAATGGCTCTGTATTAGTAAGTCATGTTGGTGGCACAGGAACCGTTACCGTTACTCCTGGAAATTTCACGTCTCCAGGAACTGCGGCTAGTCTGACAGCCGGGACATACACCTACACCATTACCGATGCAGGTGGTTGTGATGCTTCAGCCGATGTAATTATTACAGAACCCGCGTTACTGGTAGCCGCAATAACCGACACGGTAGATGCACGTTGTTTTGGCAATTGCAATGGTATTATTCAGTATCAAATATCAGGAGGTGTGGCACCTTACTCTTATACGTTGAACCCACAAGGCATTTCTGGTCCGGCAAATGCGGCTGGAGCCATTTCTTCCCTTTGCGCGGATAATTATGTAATGACTGTTCGTGATTTCAATAATTGCACGACTAATGTATCCTTCGAAATAGCACAACCGGATGAGTTATTAATCACACCGCTTTTGGATGCTCCAACCTGTACCGGTATGTCGGATGGAAGTCTTGAATTGCTGTTAAGTGGTGGAACAGGTGAATATGAATTCTATGTCACGCCTCAAACACTGGATATTACTCAGGTTGATAATTCCACATACAGCATTGAAAATTTAGGCGAGACAATACTCACCTTTGAGTTCATTGATGAACAGAACTGTGTTTTGTTGGATACATTGGACGTGGTACCGGATATTATCACAGATATGATTTTGACCCGTTTCAGTTCTCCTGAAACATGTTGGAATGAAAGGGACGGAACTGCAACAATGGCAGTTAGCGGAGGCCATCTTCCAATTAGCTACTTATGGGATGATCCTAATGCACAGATAACTCCTACAGCAGATGGATTGGCTTCAAATTTTGTTTATACCGTGATAGTAACTGATGCTATCGGTTGTACACTTACAGATACGGTTCACGTATCACCGACCGTTGGATGTTTCTTTATATCCAATGCCTTGACACCAAATTCTGATGGATACAATGATGTTTGGTTGTTAGGTGGATTGGAGTATTTTCCGGATTGTGTGGTGAATGTATTTAACCGCTGGGGACAAAATGTTTATACATCGGTAGGCTACCTGACTCCGTGGAATGGATTGTATAAAGGAGAGATGCTGCCGGTTGCCGACTATTATTATACTATTGAGTATGATAAAACAAAAGATCCGATTGTCGGGACAGTCACACTTAAATATTAAACAGAGAGTATTACTATGAATAAACTTTACTTTCTTTTATTAGTAATGATGTTTCCGTTGGCCCTATGTGTCAATGGTCAGCAATTGAATAGAATTACACAGTTTCAGTACAATCCTTATTTGGTAAATCCGGCAGTTGCAGGAACCCAAAACCAAACCCCAATTTTCTTGTCTTATCGTAATCAGTGGGCGGGACTGAATGGTGCACCAACCACTATTATGGCAAGTGCTCATAAGCAGGGTCCGGAGAATTCAGGTTTTGGTGCCATCATCACCCATGATGATGCGGGCGGAGCAATCTCTACGACTAATCTTGAGTTGACAGGGGCATATCATTTTGAATTAAATAATTACGATGCTGTGAGTTTCGGATTAAGCGTTGTTGGAGGACAATACGTGTTTGACAATGCGAGTCTTAAAGTATATGACAAAGACGATCCTTCCTTAAATGGAGGTGTTTCGGAATCGCACTTGACTGTAGATGCTAAAGTTGGAATGGTAATTTATGGGCCAGATTATTACTTCGGCTTCTCAGTGCCCAATTTATTTCAAACGGGTTTGAATTTGGAATCGCCCTATTCATCTGAAAATTACAATCTGCGTCATTTTCGGGTGATGGGTTCCTACAGATATGAGCTAAGCGAGGATTGGTATATACAGCCAAGCGGACTGATGAGGTTTACATCGGTAACTCCCGTTCAAATGGATGTAAATGCAAGCATGGAATATAAGGAGACTGCTTGGGCTGGAATTACCTATCGTCACCGAGATGCAGTAGCCGTGAATATAGGGGGAATGTATCAGAATTTTTTTCTTGGTTATTCTTATGACATTACTACATCTAATGCCAACGTTTTGAGTCCACATAGTCATGAGATAATGCTGGGCTATATTATACCTGGAAAAAGAGGTGTCTATCAATCTCGTGGAACCATTGGCCCGCGCGTTCTTCCAAGAAGCCGCAAAGCATAGTTCTTTCTTGATTTTCTTGTCATGAAAGTTTCGCTGATAAGTTTCGTTGGTTTATTTATTAGTGCTATCAGCGGTGTAGCTCAATGTGTGCAATTGGAAATTGATAAGGTTGATGAAACTCCTTTGGGCAATACCTATCGTATCTATTCTGTTATGAAGAACGAAGGAGACATGGTGCTTGCCGTTTTTGGAGATTCTACGAATGTGTTAAGTGTGTCGAGCACAAAGCCTTTTTATCAAAACCCCGAAGGAGGGGCGCTTTCCACAAGTATCAGGAAGAATAAACTGGAAGTGAGTGATTCATTAAAATATGACTCATGGCTTACAATTGGAAGAACAGATAATTACGAGAACAACCTTATGATTCTTGGGCTTGACACGAAAGAATTTGAGAGTACGGGAGGTTCTATTATTTGTAAAGATGGTGCATGGTATTGTCTTCCTGTAGATACTCAGTCAAAATGCGACAGTGCCAAACGGGTTTTGCTTATGCAGATTACAACAAAGGGAACTGTTTCAGGAAATTTATCCTTAATGGGTAGGAAAGCATCTGGGGAAAACTTCCAGTCAAGAGGTCTTCAATTTATTACTCAATAAGTTTATAAAAGAAAACGGATGAAGACTTTTGTTATCTCCATCCGCCTTCTGTTTCTTAAGAGTTACAATGCTTCTTCAAGCAAATGCTTGTGTTCAGCAATCACTTCTTCCTGTACATTATTTGGCATTGCTGCATAATCTTCAAAGTGAGTTGTGAAGGATGCTTTGCCTTGTGTCAACGACCGTAGTGTGGTTGTGTATTTATAAAGTTGCGATTGAGGAACTTTTGCTGTTATACGCGTGTTTTGTCCTTGACTGTCCATACCAAGAATGATGGCTCTGCGTGTTTGCAAGTCTGTCATTACTTCGCCTGTCAGTTCATTCGGCATAGAAACTTCTACAAGTTGAATGGGCTCAAGCAATTTTGGCTGTGCGTTAAGGAACGCTTCTTTGAACGCGTATTGCGCTGCGAGTTGGAACGAGATATCATTGCTGTCCACATCGTGCATTTTGCCGTCATAGATTATCACGCGTATGTCTCGAACATAGCTTCCTGTCAGTGGACCATGTTCCATTTTTTTCATAATGCCTTTTAGTACCGAAGGAATGAATCGTGCATCAATTACACCGCCAACAATGCAATTATAGAACATCAATTTTCCGCCCCATTCAAGAAGAATTTCGTCTTTATGACGAATGGAGAAGCCCGTTGGCTCAGGCATTCCTTCATAGTATGGCTCTATGCGAATATGTACTTCAGCAAACTGTCCGGAGCCGCCACTTTGTTTTTTATGACGATAGCTTGCATTGGCCGGACGTTGTATTGTTTCGCGATAAGCAATTTTTGGTTTATCAAAAGAAACATCCATTCCATAAATTTTTTCCAAGGTCCATTTGGTTGTTGCCAGATGAAGTTCTCCTTGGCAATGAAAAAGCAATTGTCCAAGTTCGTTACTATGTTCATAGTTTACCGTTGGGTCTTGTTCATGAATCTTGCGGAGCACTTCACCCAATCTTTCGTCATCGCGTTTGTTGTTGCCTCTTATAGCAACGGTCATGCGTGGTGTAGGAAATGAAATTGGCTGTATGCGAAAATCGAGTTGCACAGCATGAAGTGTATCGTTCGTATCTGTGTTTTTTAGTTTAAGAGTAGCGCCAATATCACCGGCTTTCAATACATCAACCGGTTGACGATTGTGACCATCCATCACAAACAATTGATTGATGGTTTCGATACTTCCGGAATTACCGTTTTTAAGTTGGCTTCCTTTTTTCAATTCACCGCTTAATACTTTGAAGTAAGAAATTTTGCCAAGATTGGCTTCATGTTCTGTGCGGAAAACGAAAAGAGTAGCAGGTCCTTCTGCAGTGTATTGTAGTGTATTTCCATCATCGGTAATTTCAGGTTTTAACTCGTGAGCGCAAGGAGCAACATTGTCTATAAAGCCCATGAGCCTTCCGCTTCCCATATTTTTTAATGCAGATATTGAGAAGATTGGGAATATCTCGTGGTTGAGCATTCCGATGTGCAATCCTTTGCGCAATTCATCTTCGTCCAAAGTGCCTTTATCAAAGAAAAGTTCCATCAGGCTTTCATCATTTTCTGCAGCTTTCTCTACCAAGATGTTGTGAAGTTCTGTTGCCTTGTTCAATTCGTCTTTTGGTATAGGCAGTTTTTCAGGTTTGCCGCCATCTGCAGGAAATTTATACATCACCATTTTTAGCAAATCAATGATGGAATCAAACGATGCTCCTGTGCTGACAGGGTATTGCATGAGTACCGCATTGCTACCGAAATACTCTTGAATGCTATTGGCCGTTGCATCAAAATTCGCTTTAGGATGATCCAGTTGATTGATAACAAAGATGACGGGCTTGCGATACCTGTCCACATGCTGCCAAACTAACTCCGACCCAACTTCAACTCCATATTGCGCATTGAACAACATAATGGCTGTATCGGCCACACGAAGCGGAGCAACAATTTCACCAATGAAATCATCCAGGCCTGGTGTATCAATGATGTTGATTTTGTAGTCGCGCCACTCGCTGTGCATCGGTGTGGCGTACACGGAGATTCCGCGTTCTTGTTCCAATTCATGGTAGTCGCTCACAGTGTTCTTTTGTTCGACCGAACCTCTGCGATTGATAACTTTTGATTCGAAGAGCATTGTTTCGGCAAGGGTCGTCTTGCCGCTTTTCGCCCCACCCACCAAGACGATGTTGCGAATGTGGTTTGCGTCAAATACTTGCATGACTGTAAAGATTTTATGTACTGCTTCAAACTCTTTTCTTCCTGATGGAAGAATACGAACCTCAAAACCGATAAAACATAAAACAACTACGACAACAAGAGTGCGAAACAGCACGGATTAATTAAAAAGTTGAATTGTTTTGTAATTAAGCTAAAAGCACCGACCTATCAGCTTTAGGCTTGAGACAGAGAATTGGTCAGCCATTTAAACAGAGGTGAAGGTAGAATAATTTTTGAAACGGCAAAGGAAAAAATTGGTGGATGTGATTATTAGCAAATGAGATAATGTGTCAATTGGGACATACAGATTCCTTGAATTTTTGAATCGTTGAATTATTGGATGTATGCATTCACCGCCTTCTCAATCCTCTCCTGCGCATTTGAATAATCCTGTTTCTCGAATTTTTTACCTGTTAGTTGCTCAAACAATTCAATGTAACGGTCGGAAACGGAGTTGATATATTCGTGAATCTTTCTCTATCATCATTTTTTTGACGATAAGGATGTCGTAAATGGATTTCTTATATATTTGACTATCATTTAACTTAAAAATCAATTTTATGAAAACACATTCTTTCTTTCTTTCTTTCTTTCTTTTACTAGCGATTGGCTGTCAGAAGCAAGAAGCGAATCCAATTCAGATTCAACCAAATCAAACTGTTGATCGGATATCAACTCAACTTACAACAGAAGAGTCGGAATTCTTAGATATGCTCAAAATTCAATTGGAAAATCGTAGTCCTTTAGTGGATAACCGATCCGTTGACCCGCGAAATTCGAATAATCCATTAGATGACCTTGGTGAGTGGCTCGTGAACGGGTTAGAGTATGTAAACGACTTTGAGCGTAATAATATCAATGGTTCGACAGATCAGCAACAGTACTTGGCCAAACTAACCGAATATCAAGTCAACCATCCTTCTAATTTCAATTCGATCTCATCAACTCTGTCTAGTGAATTTCAAAGGCAACTTCATTTGCTGATTAAGGAGACAGTGATTGATGGAGAATTTGTGGAGAACATAGAGAACTTGAAGGTTATTGAGGATGCAATCGCCAACACCGATATTTTAGACCAGTCTCAAAAGAATGCTCATTTCCTAACTACAACAACTCTTAAGTTTATGGGTGATTTTTTCGAAAATAATGATATTTATGTAAATGGAACGCCAGTGCCATCTGGTTACAATAGAAATTGGGAGGATTATTATGGTGAGTGCCTGCAGGTTTTGAATGGTTGGGAAGATCACCCAATTCAAACAATTCTAGCTTGGGACGCATTACCTGCAACCCTTGGTATTTGCGCAGCAGAAGCTGCATGGCAAGAGTACTGGGATGAGGATTAGTCACCATTGTTAAATTGATTGAAATAACATTTATCTATTATAAATCATGAATAAAAACACACTCATTTTATTTGCTGTGCTTATTGGACAGTATTTTTCATTATGTTATGTATCAAACAGCACTGGTAACATGAAAGCGGGCTTAATGATTTTTGGAGCTTTAGGATGTTTGACAATTTTCATTTTGGCTCGCAAAATATTTCCGACTCCTCAAGTGCTTGTTTCATTTTTCAACGCCTATACGGTTATTTATTTTATATCTGTAGTTTCGGTTGTAGCTGTATATAGTAATTTGGCAAAACCAGCACCTTTCGCAATAGCCTTTATGTTTGCGTTGTGGTATGTACTTACTTACTACGCATTTCCTAAGAAGCGAACCGAGGAAGAGATAAAGAATGGAAAGCGATTGCTTTATTTCAACGCGGCTTGCTCCCTGATCGGAATAATATTCGCTAGTGCGATCATCTTCTCATAGATACATTGAGAAGTTATAACTCAAAAGGGCCACTGAAACTTGATTTTGGTGGCCCTTTCTAATTAATTGATTTCATTTCTTTTTATTCAAGAATTCTAACACCGCCTCCTCAATCCTATCCTGCGCATTCGAATAATCCTGTCTCTCGAATTTCTTACCGGTTACCTTTTCAAACAATTCGATGTAACGGTCTGAAACGGAGTTCACATACTCATCTGACATTTCAGGAACGGTTTGTCCTTCTTTGCCCATGAAGTTATTAGCGATAAGCCATTCGCGAACGAACTCTTTGCTCAATTGCTTTTGTTGCTCACCATTTTGCTGACGCTGTTCATAGCCTTCTTTATAAAAATAGCGCGATGAATCAGGTGTATGAATTTCATCCATCAAAAGGATTTCACCATTGCGCTTGCCGAATTCATATTTGGTATCTACCAAAATCAATCCTTGCGCTGCGGCTATCTCTGTTCCCTTTTGATAAAGGGCATGTGTATATTTTTCTAATACCGTGTATTCTTCTTCAGATACTATTCCTTGGCGAATGATTTCTTCACGAGAGATATCTTCATCGTGGCCTTCACTTGCTTTAGTTGTTGGAGTGATAATAGGCTCGGGAAGTTTGTCATGTTCTTTTAATCCTTCAGGCAACGCAACACCACACAAAGTACGCAAACCACTTTTGTAGGTGCGCCAAGCGTGGCCTGTCAGATAACCACGAATCACCATTTCCACTTTATACGGCTCACAACGGTAACCGATCGTTACGTTGGGATCGGGTGAGGCAATTTTCCAATTAGGAACAACACTGCTTGTAGCGTCCAACATATGAGCCGCAATCTGATTGAGCACTTGTCCTTTGAAAGGAATGGCTCTCGGCAAAACCACATCAAATGCCGAAATTCGATCACTTGCTACCATCACCAACAAGTCATTTCCGATAGAATAAACATCACGAACTTTTCCTTTGTAGAAAGCTGATTGATTGGGAAATTGAAAATTGGTTTCGAACAATGCCATATCGTTTAAACTTTGTATTAAAGCCCACATCTTTTACGTTCATATTCGAGTCGTTCTTTTAAAACTTCATACTCTGAATTTTTACTTTCAGTCATATAAAAATTATTCTGAAGTCCCCATTCAATTGAATCAAAAAAGAACTTTATCTGTTCTTTATTCTCTGTTCTTTTTATTAGTTCTATAACGAAATCTGAATTACAGCCAAAACACTTCCCTATTGCATACGAAGGAGCTTCGTTGGCTGAACCTTGATTAGACCACATAATCGAGTAGAAAATTTGTAATACCTCAGAATCACGCGTTGAACAGATGAATTGAGGCAAAGCATCAAGAACGGGAGTGTATTTCGTTTCATCATACAACTCCAACTCTTTTCTTTTTATCTGATATCTTGATGTGGCTTCTTGACTAAAGGGTTCTGAAACAAAACTATCTGAAAGCTCTTTCTGTTTATTGAGAATTTTTAGGAATAACTTTTTTTGCTTTTGCGAATCAAGTTTTTCGACAAATTCTACTTTGCTTCTGTGTATATAGCCTTCTATTTGCTTTCCTGATTCCCATTGCAGTGTAGATATTCTAATCCATTGCTCGTTTTCAGATAAATCACAATAGAAAAATTCATCTTTTTTAATAGTTGTTACTATCTCAAAATCTTTTCCTTTTCCGCTACGAACATTGGAATAACTATCAGAATCATTTATGATTGCCAACTTGCTTTCCGCTATCCCATTGAATTGAGAGAGCATTGCAACAATCATTAAAATATATAGTTTTGGGAAAGACATTTTGTCTTGTTTTATTGAGCAACTATCTAATTCCACCGCGAGCGCCCTTCATCTGCTTCATCATTTGCATCATCTGGGTTTTGTTGGTCATCATTTTCATCATCTGCTTGGTTTGGTCAAACTGTTTCATCAAACGGTTGACTTCATCAATATTTCTTCCGGAACCTTTGGCTATGCGCTGTTTGCGCGAGCCATTCAAAAGCGATGGCGACTTGCGCTCAGCAGGTGTCATACTTTGAATAATAGCTTCTATATGTTTGAAGGCATCTTCGTTGACCTCCACATCTTTCATGGCTTTGCCAACACCGGGTATCATGCCCATCAGGTCTTTCATGCTCCCCATCTTTTTGATTTGACCTATTTGGTCAAGGAAGTCGTTGAAGTCGAACTGGTCTTTGCGGATACGTTTCTCAAGTCGCTTGGCTTCTTCTTCATCGTATTGCTCTTGAGCGCGTTCCACAAGCGATACAACGTCACCCATACCAAGGATACGGCTTGCCATACGCTCAGGATGGAATACATCCAGCGCATCCATTTTCTCGCCAGTACCTATGAATTTGATAGGCTTGTTGACTTCACTTTTGATAGAAAGCGCAGCACCACCGCGTGTATCACCATCGAGTTTGGTAAGCACAACACCATCAAAATTGAGGCGTTCGTTGAAGGTACGCGCGGTATTTACCGCATCTTGTCCTGTCATGGAATCGACCACAAACAGGATTTCAGAAGGTTTTACCGCATTCTTTACCTCTTCAATCTCCGCCATCATTTGCTCATCGATAGCCAAACGACCAGCAGTATCTATGATGACAACATTGTATCCGTTTTGCTTGGCATAGTTCAATGCGTTAGTCGCAATTGAAACCGCATTTTTGTTTTCTCTTTCAGAAAAAACCTCTACTCCAATACTTTCTCCCACCACATGAAGCTGGTCAATCGCAGCAGGACGGTAGATATCGCAAGCCACAAGCAATGGCTTCTTGTTCTTTTTGGTTTTAAGATAGCTCGCAAGTTTTCCTGAGAAAGTTGTTTTACCCGAGCCTTGCAAACCACTCATCAAAATGATGGCCGGTGAACCTTGGAGGTTGATGTCCTTGGTTTCACCACCCATGAGTTCTTTGAGCTCATCGTGGGTGATTTTCACCAAAAGCTGACCCGGTTTTACGGCTGTCAAAACATCCAGACCAAGTGCTTTTTCTTTTACTCTTTCGGTAAATTCTTTGGCTGTTTTGAAGTTAACGTCAGCGTCCAATAAGGCTCTGCGAACTTCTTTGAGCGTTTCCGCTACGTTTATTTCTGTTACTTTTCCTTCGCCCTTAAGCACCTTAAAGGCGCGGTCGAATTTGTCGGTAAGATTCTCAAACATTGTACTATAACACTACTGAAATGGAGCGCGAATATAGCATAGGATTATAGCCATATAGGTATTAAGATTGTAGAGATAATCTGAGCCAAGATATTGAGATTGAATAGCAAGTTTGATTTACTTTTTCCACCAAAATCACAACGCAAACGCACGATGTATTTTTCATTAAAAAGAATCGTCTTACTATTTCTTTTGGCAAAGAGCTTCATTGGTTTTGGTCAGGATCATTGGAATGAGCTTTCAAAAGAAACGAATGCGGTTTTGAGTAAGGCTACGGAATTTATGAATCAAAGCAGGTATGACTCTGCTCAATTTGTTATTACTGCGGCCCTCAACCAATCGAAATTTCCTGTAAGCAAAGTGGATTTATATTATTTAAACTGCTACGAGGCGGAGATTTTGTATTACAATGCATTGTTCGAACAAGGATTGAATATTGCACTTTGGAGTTTGGATTTGGCAAAGGAATTAAACTCCGATTTGCTCCAAGGCAACAGCCACAATTTTATTGGGTTGTTTCTCTTAATGATGAAAAGAAGTGAGGAAGCCATTCCTCATTTTCAGACTGCTATTCGTTTGATACCAGCCGGTCAGCAGCCCGATTACCTTTCTAAACAATACCACGCATTAGCCAATTTGGGTGAAAGTTATTTGAGAGTTGGTTTGTTGGACAGCACCATTTACTACGCAGAGATTTCCAGCAAAGCTGCAGAAGCTATGGGTAAGTCACGAGGAAAGGCATCAGCCCAAACCAATATTGCCGAAGCATATTTATTGAAAAATGATTTGACAAAAGCCATAGCCATTGCTAAAGATGGATACAATTTAGTGAAAGACACTGACCACCGCGACCTAATTCAATTTTTTTGTACCACGCTGATGCATGCTTATGCGAAGAAGGCGCAAAAAGACAGTCTTGATTTTTGGATGCAAATAGGTTTGGCTGAAAATAGTAATCAACTCAACACTGATTTGTCACGTGTAAGTTTTTTGCAACAATGTATTGATCTGAAAATAAAAACAGGTGATGCTGCGGGCGCAATGGATTTGATAAGCAAACTCAATACGCTACGACAATCGTTGAACGACAAACAACAATCTATGCGTATTTCAGTTTTGATTGACTACTATGAGCAGAACAACAAACTTACGCTCGCCAAACAACTTACCGAAACCCAAAAGAATGAACTGACTTTGCGCACTACTATCATGGTGGCCTTTGCAGCGGTGGCTGGTCTCGTTTTGGTGTTGTTTTTTATTTCAAGAAAAAATGCGAAACAAAAGCAACACATTGCCGAATTGCAACATCAAGAAGAACTCCAGAAGTCTGCACAAGAGTTGGAGTTGAAGGCATTGAAAGAGCGTTTTGAAGCCTTGCACAGCGAACGCAACCGGATTGCATCCGACTTGCACGATGACATAGGCGCTGCACTTTCAAGCATCCGTATATATAGCGGAGCCGCACAAAAGCATTTTCAAGGTAATCCACAAGAGAGTGAGAACTTGATACAGCGTATCAATGAAAGTAGCACCGGAATGATGGATAGGATGAGTGATATTGTATGGAGTATCAATCCTAAAAATGATAACGGAGAAAGTCTGGTACTGCGCATGAAATCTCTTGCCTCCGAGGTTTTAGGAAGTTTGGATATTAAGGTAAGCTATAAGATAGGTGAGGAATTTGAAGCCTTAAAACCAAGTACTACGGTTCGGAGGAATCTCTATCTAATTTTTAAAGAAGCCATCAACAACATAAGTAAATACAGCAAAGCAACGGGAGTGATCGTTATTCTTGAAATCACCGAAGACGTATTGAGGATGCGCATTGAAGACAACGGTGTTGGCTTTCATGTTGTAGGCGGAATGCACGGCAATGGACTAACCAATATGAATTTAAGGGCCGAGGCAATGGGAGCAACCTTCCACATTTCATCGCACAAGGGGAAAGGAACTCAGTTGATGCTAATGCTTCCGGTCGCAAAAATTAGTGATGCAATTATATAATCTATCTATTTCATTTGTAGTGTTAATATAGAAGCCATGTCCACACGTGTAGCCATATTTGATGATAACAAAGACCGCAGGGAAAGTCTAAATTACCTCATTGATATGCAGGACGACATGACTACTTGTGGAGTGTTTGATGATTGCCAGCATGTACTGGTGGACATAAAAATATCATCGCCTGATATCGTTTTGATGGATATAGAAATGCCCAAGGTGAACGGCATTGAAGGCGTGAGGTTGATTAAAACAACTTATCCTCATGTTCATGTTTTGATGCAAACCGTTTATGAAGATGATGAAAGTCTTTTTGAGAGCATCAAAGCAGGGGCATCGGGTTATCTTTTGAAGAAAGCGACTCCTGAGAAAATAATAGAAGCCATTCATGAGGTACAAAACGGTGGAGCACCGATGTCGCCAACTATGGCGAATAAAGTTCTTCGTTTCTTTCAAGCGCAGGGTGCAACACCAAATGATTACTCTTTAACTGAACGCGAGAAGAATATCTTGGCTCTGTTAGTGGATGGTCTTAGCTATAAAATGATTGCCGACAGAGAGAATATATCTTTCCATACTGTGAATTCTCATGTGCGTAAGATTTATGAGAAACTGCATGTGCATTCGCTGGGTGAAGCGGTGAGCAAGGCGTTGAGAGAGAAATTACTTTGAGATTATCGTATAGCATGTAAATAAAAATCCCCGCCTCCTAAGAAGCGGGGATTTTCATTTAATGAAAAAATCTACTAACTATCTACTTCGCTTAAGTATTCATTATTTGGAAATGATGATTTGCTCGCAATGAACATTGTCATTGCTTTCTAGTCTTACGTTATAAATGCCTGCACTCATTCCACTTGTATCAATAACATAGCGGTTTGAGTTGATGGTATTTTCGTTTACAACTCTGCCATTAATATCCGTAATGATGAGCCGGGTATTTAGTTCTATTCCGGCAAGTACAACGTAATCATCAGCCGGATTAGGGTAGATTCTTAATCCATCATATTTCGTTACAGAAACGGACGATTCGATAAACTCATAAATTTCGCTTACTCCTCTGCAACCTTCATTATTGGTTACCTCTACATGGTAGTTGCCAAACTCATTTAGTTCGATGAATTGAGCGTTTTCACCTTCTATGATTTCTCCATCCAGGTACCATTGGTAGGTATTGAAGACCTGCGTACTTAGTTCGGTAGAACTGATTATATCAATGGTTGGATTGACATCTCCTTCCCAAAACGAAATCTCAACTTCATTGTTGGCCGGTGAAGCGCAACCACTGATACTTCCTATTTCCACTGAATAAATACCATCTTCAGAAACATAAAGACTCATTTGCGTGGCTCCATCAATTGCTTCATCGTCCTGGTACCATTGATAACTGTCACCAAAAACAGATGAAGAAAGCATAATGGAATCACGGCATGATGGATTAGGATCGAAATACATTATTTCATTTTCCAGATAGTTTGAATTGAGAATTTCGACTTGAGTATAGAGTGTATCGCTAAACCCACCACCTAAGGTATCATAGTCAATTATGCATTGTACATAATATATTCCATCGACTAAGTATGTGTGGCTAGCGGTAATTCCCTCTGCTGTGTTGGATGCCGACAGTGTGTCTCCAAAATTCCAATAGACGGTATCATTTGTGGCCAATTCTCTCTCCAACACAAATGTGGTCGGATAATTGGCGCATTGGCCTTCGTGTTGAATTTCATTTTGTGTAAGTGTGGAGGAAATGAATCCGGGCAAACCAAGTGATGAAGTCTTGCCATTCAAAAACACACCGTCATAGACATAGTTACATTCGGTGCCAATGGTATTGGGTGAATGTATCACGCCAAGGTATCCATTTTCTTTAGCGGCATATATTTTTCCATCAGGACCAAGTTGCAATGCACCCAATGCGACAGGAGAATTCTGTAGGCTAACCATGGAGTTTTGAATTTCTTCCGTAGTTCCCAGTGCAATGTTGAATTGATAAATTC
>Ga0209572_1001560_pt1 | contig 14843 bp, 13 predicted proteins | sample EBPBio232012_DNA_FD_185867 | JGI IMG/M metagenome (GOLD analysis project Ga0209572, IMG submission 185867) | Wastewater treatment Type I Accumulibacter community from EBPR Bioreactor in Madison, WI, USA - Reactor 1_1/23/2012_ DNA (SPAdes)... | ecosystem: Engineered > Bioreactor > EBPR >...
GCTCGGTTTGGCCAGTTCCTGTTGCAGGACGGCGTGTGGAATGGCGAGCAGATACTGCCGCCCGGTTATGCCGCATGGATGCGGCAGCCGTCTGACGCCGCGCCAGATGAATATACGCGCGGGCAGATGTGGCTGCGTGGGCCGTCCGCGGGCACGCCGGATGGTGAAGACCCCGATGCCGGATTTGACCTGCCGGCGGATACGGTATGGGCGCTCGGCCATGACGGGCAGTCGATGGCTGTCATCCCATCGCAGCAGATGGTGGTGGTGCGAATGGGGCTGACGCCGTCAAAGCTTGGCTACAAGTCGCAGAAAATGGTCGAGGCGCTGGTCAAGGCACTGCCGTAGCGGGCAGATGCCCGGCTGCGTACCGCACCGTTTCATCAATCTGGGGCCTGGGCGGCTCCAGACGATTGATATTCATCATTCGCCGAGATGGATCCAGACCAATCTGGAGTAGGGCGCGGCTAACCGCGCCCAAACCCTCCAGCCGTTGGCGTGCTGACGATGACCGCTTCACCGGCCTCCAGAACCGTCTGGTCGCAGGCTTTCAGCGTGTCAACCTTGCCGCTCAGCCGGCGGACTTGTGTCATGCCGACCTGACCGTCGCCGCCGCCGGACACACCGCGGGGCGGGGCTGCGCGGTGCGACGACAGGATGGCGCATTCCATCTTTTCAAGGAAGCGGATGGTGCGACGGGTGCCGTTGCCCGCGCTCCACTTGCCTTTGCCGCCCGACGCGTCGCGGATGTGAAAATCTTCCAACAGCACCGGGAAGCGCAGTTCGAGGATTTCCGGGTCGGTCAGACGCGAGTTTGTCATGTGAGTGTGGACGCCTGACGTGCCGTCAAAACCGGTTCCATTGTTGAACTGTCCTGCAGGCGAACCCGAGCAGATCGTCTCGTAATATTGATACTGCTCATTGCCATAGGTCAGATTGTTCATCGTGCCCTGGGCATTTGCCAACGCGCCCATGGCGCCAAACATGGCGTTGGTGACGTGCTGCGAGGTCTCGACATTTCCGGCGACAACGGCTGCCGGGTAGCTTGGCCGCAGCATCGAACCGTCTGGAATGACGATTTCAATTGGCCTTAGGCAGCCGGCATTCATCGGGATGTTGTTCTCGACCATCACGCGGAAGGCATAAAGCACTGCAGCGCGTGCCACCGGTTCGGGCGCATTGAAGTTGTTCTTCATCACCGGCGACGTGCCGGTGAAGTCGACTTTCGCCGTGCGCGCCTTGCGGTCGACGGTGATGCGAACCTTGATCACCTGGCCGGTGTCGGTCGGGTATTCATAGGTGGAATCGTCGGGCAAGCGTTCCAGCACGCGACGCACGCTTTCGGCCGCATTGTCCTGCACATGACCCATATAGGCCTGCACGACTTCAAGACCGAAATGCTCAACCATCTTGCGCAGTTCGGCCACGCCGCGCTCGTTCGCGGCGATCTGCGCCTTCAGGTCGGCAATGTTCTGGTGTGGATTGCGTGCCGGGTAGGGGTGATCGGTCAGGAGATGATGCAGTTCCTTCTCGCGGAATTTTCCACGTTCAACGATACGGAAATTGTCGAACAGAACACCTTCCTCGTCGACCGTTGTCGCCAACGGCGTCATCGAGCCTGGCGCGGTGCCGCCGACATCGGCATGGTGGCCGCGCGATGCGGAATAGAACAGGATCTCGCTTTCGTCGTCGCTGAAAACGGGGGTAACGACCGTGATGTCGGGCAGATGGGTGCCGCCATTGTACGGGGCGTTCAGCGCAAAGACGTCGCCGGGGTGGATGTCGCCCTCGTTGAGCCGGATGATTGTCTCCACAGAACGGTCCATCGACCCCAGATGCACCGGCATATGCGGTGCGTTGGCGACCAGTGCACCAGTGCGGTCGAACACGGCGCAGGAGAAGTCCAGCCGTTCCTTGATGTTGACCGAATAGGCGGTGTTCTGGAGCGTCACGCCCATCTGTTCAGCGATCGACATGAATAGGTTGTTGAACACTTCCAGCATTACCGGGTCGGCCTCGGTGCCAAGGGCGGCAGCGCGCGCCTTCTTCTCGACGCGGCGGAGCAGAATGTGATCCTTTGCGGTGATCTCGGCCTGCCAGCCGGGCTCGACAACGATCGTCTGGTGGCTCTCGATAATCAGGGCAGGGCCTGAAATACGTTCGCCGGGTGACATTGCCTCGCGGCGGTAGATCCCTGCCTTTCGCCACGAACCTTCGGAGAACAGATCGCGGGTCTCGTCCGATTTTGCCACGCGATCACTCGTCGGCTGGTCGGTCTCATCGCGGCCAGCCTGGCGACTGTCATTGCCCTGCACGTCGATCGATTCCACGATCATTGGCTTGTCGTCATAGATAAATCCGAACTGTGCCTTGTGTGCCGTCTCAAAGCCTTTGCGTGCCTCGGAAAGATTGCGCGAGGAAAAATCAACGGGCAGGGCCGTGTCGGTGCCGTCGTAGCGGATCATCAGAACCGGCCGCCAGGCAACCTTGTCTGCCGGCACGCCCTGGGCCTCGAGTTCGGCGAACACCTTTTCGGTCAGGGACGAAATGACAACATCAATGTCGCCTTCGGAAGATTTGGCGAGCGGCTTGATCACTGCCTGCTGGCGCGATGCAAAGACGGATGCGAGGCCAATTCCATAGGCTGACAGAAGGCCGGAGAATGGATGTACAAGCACGGCTTCCATGCCGAGCGCGTCGGCGACGAGGCAGGCATGCTGACCGCCTGCGCCGCCAAAGCAGTTGAGCAGATATTCTGTGACGTCATAGCCGCGCTGGACCGAGATTTTCTTGATGGCATTGGCCATGTTCTCGACTGCGATGGTGATGAAACCTTCGGCCACCTGTTCGGGCGAACGGCCATCACCAATTTTGTCGGCCAGGTCCTGGAAACGTGTTCGCACGATTTTGGTGTCGAGCCGCTGATCCTGATTGGGGCCGAAGATCGCCGGGAAGAATTCCGGCTGCAATTTGCCGAGCATGACATTGGCGTCGGTGACGGCGAGCGGGCCGCCACGGCGGTAGCAAGCGGGGCCGGGGTTTGCACCGGCGGAATCCGGGCCGGCCTGGAAGCGGCCGTCGGCATAATGCAGGATCGAGCCACCGCCCGCTGCAACTGTGTGAATGCGCATCATTGGCGCGCGGACACGAACACCGGCGACCTCCGTGTCGAAAGCGCGTTCATATTCACCATCATAGTGAGCGACGTCGGTCGACGTGCCGCCCATGTCGAAGCCGATGACCTTGTCGAAACCAGCCAGATTGGCCGTCTCGACCATTCCGACAACGCCGCCAGCGGGGCCGGACAGGAGGGCATCCTTGCCCTGGAACATGTCAGCGGCGGTGAGACCACCAGACGACATCATGAACATGAGTCTTGGATTTTCGCTCACGGCCGCGCGCTCGCTTTGCTCGCTGGCTTCCGCGAGGGCGGCCTGACCGGCCGACGCCCGGTCGGGCTTGCCGCCTTCGGCGGTGTGTTCAGCTAGGCCCAGTTCCTTGCCGACCTGTTCGACGTAACGACGCAGGATCGGTGACAGGTAGGCGTCGACGACAGCCGTGTCGCCACGACCGACCAGCTTGATCAGTGGCGAAACTTCATGGCTGGTCGATATCTGTGAAAAACCGACCTTGCGGCACAGTTTCGCAACCGCCTTTTCGTGTTCGGGATATTTCCAGGCATGCATGAAAACGATCGCCACAGCGTCGATACCATCGGCTTTCGCCTGGTCGATCTCATGTGCGACCGCCTCGATATCGAGCAGCTTTTCGACGCAGCCGTCGACGCGCACGCGTTCGGGCACCTCAATCACACGCTCATAGAGTTGTTCGGGCAGGATGATCTGCTTGGCGAAAATGTCGGGACGGGCCTGATAGGCGATCTTCAGAGCGTCGCGAAAACCCTTGGTGATGAGCAGTAGCGTGCGGTCGCCCTTGCGCTCCAGCAGCGCATTTGTGGCAACGGTAGTGCCCATCTTCACGTCGCCAACCGAGCCCGGCGGGATCGGCTCGCCGGCTTTCACGCCGATCAGGTCGCGGATGCCCTGCACGGCGGCGTCACGATAGGCCTCCGGATTTTCGGACAGGAGCTTGCGCGGATGCAGCGAGCCATCAGGCGCGCGGCCGATCACGTCGGTGAATGTGCCGCCACGGTCAATCCAGAAATCCCAGCGACCAGTCATCACGCGTCCCTCCAAAACCTGCAATACGAGCTGCTACAAATTCATTGACGATTTATCGATAAAATGTCAACGTTAACTTCATCGGACGGAAATTGTCAGTCCGGGAAGATCGAAAAAGAGCCTGACGTCATCAAGGCAAACAAGACAAGGGGAGTGAAATGCAACATTTTCGAGCCATCGCAGCGGGCGCATTGGCGGCCGGCCTGTTCACCACGGGCGTCGCATTTGCGCAGACCGCATGGGACATGCCGACGCCTTATCCGGACGGTAATTTCCACACCAAGAACATTGCCGAGTTCGCCAAGGAAGTCGACGCAAAGACCAATGGCAGCCTGAAGATCACGGTTCACTCGAACCAGTCGCTGATCAAGCACCCGGACATCAAGACATCCGTGCGCGACGGCATCGTGCCGATCGGTGAATTGCTGGTATCGCGTCTTGAAAATGAAAACGCGATCTTCGGCGTCGACAGCGTTCCGTTCCTGGCGTCGAGCTATGAATTGTCGAAGAAGCTCTATGACGCGCAGAAGCCATACATGGAAAAGCTGCTCGGCGAGCAGGGCCTGCAACTGCTGTTCTCGGTGCCGTGGCCGGCTCAGGGCATCTATGCCAAGAAAGAAGTGAAGACGATCGCTGATCTCGAGGGTCTGAAGTTCCGCGCCTACAATCTCGGCACCGAGCGCGTTGCTGCGCTGGCGAAGATGGTGCCGACGCAGATCGAAGCGTCCGACGTGCCGACCGCATTTGCGACCGGCCGGGTGGAGGCGATGATCACCTCTCCGTCGACAGGCGTCGACTCAAAGGTCTGGGACTTCCTGACCCATTTCCATGACACGAAGGCCTGGCTGCCGCGCAACATGGTGATCGTCAACAAGGCGGCCTTCGACAAGCTGAGCGATGCTGAAAAGGCGGCAGTCACAGAAGCTGCTGCAGCAGCGGAAACGCGCGGCTGGGCGGCTTCCGTCGTCGAGAACGACGAAAAGACCAAGGCTCTGGCCGACAATGGTGTAACGATCGTGACGCCGAGCCCTGAACTGGCGGCCGGCTTTGCCGAAATCGGCAAGACGATCACCGACGAGTGGAAAGCCCGCGCCGGCGCAGACGGTGAGGCGCTTCTCAAGACCTATCAGGGCCAGTAATTTTGACTGGCATTCCGGGCGGCAGCCGCCGCCCGGTTTTTCTGACCTTGGGAGGGGGCCTTGCGCGGGTTTCTTGACGCGACTTACCGTCTTGCCGGTATTGCGGCGGCGGCATCCTTGTTCATCATCTTTACGCTGGTTCTGGTTCAGGTCGGCGCGCGGCTGCTCGACAGCCTGATGCGGCTGGTCGGATTGACGCCGTTCGGTTTTATTGTTCCGTCAATTGCCGAGATTTGCGGGTTTCTGCTGGCCGCTGCCAGCTTTCTGGCGCTGGCGTATACACTGACGGTCGGCGGTCATATCCGTGTCGGTCTGCTGGTTGAGCGACTGCCGGCGCGTTTGAGACGTTTCACGGAAACACTTGTTGGCTCGGTTGCAGCGATGCTCGCCGTCTATTTCGGCTATGCGGTTGCGGAGCTGGCGATGAAAAGTTGGCGTTTCAACGATGTCTCCTTCGGCTTCGTCGCGGTTCCGCTGTGGATTCCGCAGGCTGTTATGGCGATCGGTCTATTCCTGCTGGCACTGGCACTCGCCGACATTACCTGGCGTGCATGGCGCGACAGCAAATTTGTCGATGCGCCGGGTGAGGCCTGACCATGGGCGTGTTCGAACTTTCACTTCTTCTGATCGTCGTCATGCTCGGCGCACTGGCGCTGGGGCTATGGGTGGCGTTTTCGTTGTCGGCGGTCGCGCTGGTCGCTCTCGCCACAAAGCCCGCGCTGCCAGCTGCACAAGTATTGGCGACCTCGTTCTGGAGCGCGTCGACTTCGTGGGATCTTACCGCGCTGCCGATGTTCATCTGGATGGGCGAAATCCTGTTCCGCTCGCGGCTGTCGCAGGACATGTTTACCGGCATTTCGCCCTTTGTGCGCCGGCTGCCGGGACGGCTGGCGCATGTCAATGTGCTGTGTTTGCCGCCGTGTCCGGCTCTTCGGCCGCAACCACTGCGACAATCGGAAAGATCTCGTTGCCGGAACTGCAGAAGCGCGGCTATGACGACCGGCTCGCCATTGGATCGCTGGCTGGCTCTGGCACGCTTGGCCTTTTGATCCCGCCGTCGATCATCCTGATCGTCTATGGAGCGGCGGTCGAGGAATCGATTGCCCGCCTGTTCATGGCGGGCGTTGTGCCGGGCATCCTGCTGGCGGTCCTGTTCATGGGCTATGTCGGGGCATGGGCTCTGCTTAACCCTACAAAAATGCCGCCCGCCGAAGAGCGCGTGCCATGGCCGGAGAAATTCCGTGCGGCACGCCGGCTGATCCCGGTCATTCTGCTGATAGCAGGCGTCATCGGCTCGATCTATGGTGGCATTGCGTCCCCAACCGAGGCAGCCGTCATCGGCGTGGCGCTGAGCCTTGTTCTGGCGTGGGCGCAAAATTCGCTTTCGTGGGCCACGTTCCGCGAGGGGCTGATGGCCGCGACTGCAACGTCGTGCATGATCGCCTTCATTCTGGCGGGTGCCGCAGTGCTGACAACCGCGATGGGGTTCACCGGCCTGCCGCGCGAACTGGCAACCTGGATCGGCTCGATGGAACTGTCGCCGATGCAGCTGCTGTTTGCGTTGACCTTGCTGTTCATCATGCTCGGCTGCTTCCTAGACGGCATTTCGATGATCGTGCTGACGACAGCGGTCATCATGCCGCTGGTGGTTGCTGCGGGCTTTGATCTTGTCTGGTTCGGCATCTATCTCGTTATCGTCGTCGAGATGGCGCAAATAACGCCGCCTGTCGGGTTCAACCTGTTCGTCATCCAGGGGCTGACCGGTCGAAACCTGTTTGCGATCGCTGCCGCAACCGCGCCGTTCTTCCTTTTGCTGATGGCGATGGTGGTGATGCTGGCCCTGTTCCCGGACATTGCCTTGTGGCTGCCGCGCACGATGTTTGCGGCCGGGTGAGGTGGAAAAATGAGCAACATGGAAGGTGTCGGGCCGGTCGTTTCTTCAGCGCATCTGGCTGACGGCGCGCTGCCGGCACTGTCTGAGCTCGAATTCGGCATGATCCTGGCTGGTCATGCATTCGAGCGCTGGATGGTGCGCTGCATGACGGCCGCTGGCGAACCAGGACTTGCGTCGATTGACGTGCTTGTGCTGCATTCGGCCAACCATCGCGGGCGGCCCAAGCGTCTTTCGGACCTGTGCAGCGTGCTCGGGATCGAGGACACGCATGTTGTCGTCTATGCCGTGAAGAAGCTGGAAAAGCGCGGATTGTTGAAGAGCACGCGTGCCGGCAAGGAAAAGCTGATTGGAACGACACCCAAGGGTGTCGCCGCTTGCCTGCAATACAGGGCCGTACGTGAGGCGTTGCTGGTTGAGTCGGTCAAGGGGCTTGGTCTCGATCCAAAGGCGGTCTCGACCGTCGCTGCCACGCTGCGGGCCCTGTCGGGCCACTACGATCAGGCCGCTCGCTCGGCCGCGTCAATCTGATGATTTTCCGCCTGCTTGCACTTGCGGCGCGGCATGGGCGGTCGATCCTGATCCTGGGACTGGTCGCAGGTGTCGCGCTGCCGGGGCTGGCGCTTGCCATGCGTCCGTGGATCGGGCCATTGATTGCAAGTCTGCTGTTCCTGTCCGCGCTCAGAATCGGTCCGCGCCAAGCTGTTGGCGCGCTGGGTGATGTCGGAAGCTCGGTGGGCATCACGGTACTTCTGCAAATATTCATGCCAATCGTTGCGATTGCGATTGCTGCGATCTTCGGTGTGGGGGGGACTGCTGCCGCGACATTCTTCGTGCTGATGCTGGCGGCGGCCCCGATTTCAGGAAGTCCTAACCTGGCTGTGATGAGCGGAACTGACCCGGCGCCAGTGCTCAGGCAGCTCGTCGTCGGCACGGCATTGTTGCCGCTGACCGTATTGCCGGTGTTCTGGCTGGCACCTGCATTTGGCAACCCGTCCGACGTGTTTGGAGCGGCCGGCGGGCTCATGCTGCTGATCCTTGCGGCCTGTGGCAGCGCCTTTCTGCTGCGCGGCTTTGTCTGGCGCGACTTGTCGCTGCCAGCGGTTGCAGCCGTTGACGGCATGTCTGCGATTGTCATGGCGGTCGTGGTTGTTGGCCTGATGTCGGCGGTGGGACCGGCGCTCAGGGTCGATCCTTTGTGGGTTCTCATTGTCTTGGCCGTCGTGTGCGCCGTCAATTTTGCGATCCAGATCTCGGCGACGATGCTTGCGGGTAAATTCTGGCGGGCAGACAGAGCGGTGGCGCAGGGCATTTTGGCCGGCAACCGCAATATTGCGCTGTTCCTGTCGGTACTGCCGCGCGAAACGGTCGATCCGCTGTTGCTTTTCATCGGCTGTTTTCAGGTGCCTATGTATCTCACGCCTGCGGTGCTAGGCCGGTTCTACAGCGGTTGGGCGCAGTCACGTTCACAATCGGTGACGTCCGAAACATAACGTGACGCAACGGCTCACGCTGTTTTGCATTTCCGTCACGACCGCTTCGGCAATCGAGGCGCGTTCCGAAAGAAAGCAATTTCTGAAGGAGAATTGTGATGAAAAAACTGATCCTGGCATCTGTGTCTGCCATCGCGTTGCTCGGTGTTGCCGCATGCAGCGACACTGACAACACCAAGACGCAGAGCGTTGAGCCTCCCGCCCAGACCACTGTGCCAAGCGATCCGGCAATGCAGCCGGCGCCGGCCGACCAGCAGGCCCCGGCCGCAACTGACATGCAACCGACAAATGAAACGGCTCCAACCCAGCCTGCTGCGCCCGCGCAGTAGACTGACCGCCAAAGACCGAACGTAGCGAAAGGCCGGGCCCAGCCCGGTCTTTTGTTTTCATCCAACCCCGAAGCGTCGGGGCGTTTTCAGGTTGATCTCATCTCGCAATTGCGAGAGTTTCTGATTATGAACGACAACATGTCGATCTGGTCCAGAGTTGGCGATCTTCTGTCGCGTGCATCCTGTGCCGCCGTTGGTGGCCTGGTTGAGGCTGTTCGTACGCTGTTTGAAGGCGACCCGGCGCTGCGGCGCAAGGTGGCATTCTCAATCGCCATGATTGCGCTGTCGGCGAAGATGGCGAAAGCGGACGGCATCGTCACGCAAGATGAAGTGCGCGCTTTCCAGCAGATATTTGCTGTTCCCTCGAACGAGGTGCGCAACGTTTCCAGGCTCTACGATCTCGCCAAGGGAGATATCGCTGGTTTCGAAACCTATGCGGCGCGCATGGCTTCCCTGTTCAAGGAGGATGGGGAACAGGAGGTTCTTGAAGACATTCTTGATGGGCTGTTCTTCATCGCCAAGGCCGATGGCATGGTACATGATCGGGAAATCGGGTTTCTGCGACGCACAGCGGAGATTTTCCGTTTCGAGGAAACCCATTTCGAACGAATTCTGGCGCGTCATGCGGTCAATCCGGTCGAAAATCCCTACAAGATCCTCGGCCTTGAGACCTCAGCCTCCTTTGATGAGGTTCGCCGCAAATACCGGTCGCTTCTCGTGTCGAGCCATCCCGACAAACTGATAGCACGCGGGGTGCCGGCAGAATTTATCGCGATTGCCACTGAACGGGTTGCCGCATTCAACACGGCTTATGAAACGATCGAACGCACCAGAGGGCGGGGATGAGCGGGTTTTCGCCTGACTATCCGGGTGCGGAGGTCAGGGTATCACCCAATTTTGGACCGCGCATCGATGTTGCCGGACCGTCAATGATCATCCTGCACTACACCGGGATGCAGTCGCCCGAACTGGCAGAATCCTGGCTGTGCGATCCCGCCAGCGAAGTGTCATCGCATTACCTTGTTCACGAGGATGGTCGCGTCGTCCAGATGGTTAGAGAGGTCCACCGGGCATGGCATGCAGGCAAGAGTTCGTGGCACGGCCAGACTGATATCAATTCGCGCTCTGTCGGAATTGAGATCGTGAATCCGGGGAATCTGGCCGATCATCCGCCATTTTCCGTAGGTCAGATTGAGGCTGTGATAGGGCTTTGCCGCGACATTTGCGCCCGATGGGGCATTTCTGCAGAGTTCGTTCTCGCACATTCCGACGTCGCTCCAGGCCGCAAGATCGACCCCGGACCGGCCTTCCCCTGGGAGACGCTGGCGGAGGCGGGCGTTGGCCGGATGCCAAAGGTTTCAGCATGGCCTGACCTACCTCAGATTGCGGACGGAGACGCCGGAGAACAGGTTGAGCGACTGCAATCGATGCTGCAGATGGCTGGTTATGGCATTGAAATCACAGGTGTATTCGAGGCTGCAACCAAAGCGGTTGTTGAGGCGTTTCAATTACACAACCGACGTTCGCGCGTAGATGGCATCGCCGATGCAGAAACCCAGGCCTTGCTTGGCAATCTGATAGAACCACCGCTCGCCTGAGTGGATGGAAGACAGCGCACGTCCTCTCGAAATGTGACGAGGTGTTGCGCAATGTTATTTCCTGCGCCACCATTGATACCAAATCTCCTGCGAGATGGTCTCTCGTCACCGCCGGAATAGAGGCAAAACCCGCCCGGCTAAAACGAGTATCTCCGAGCACAAATCTATCAGCTCGGTAAGTATAAGAGATCTGATCTACATGAGAAAGACCTTCTTAGTGGCAGCAGTCGCTGCCGCAATGACGAGTTCTATTGCCTTTTCGCAGGAATCTTCCAACTACCAGAATTTCATGGAGCCTGCGAACAAGGTTGTCGCTGCCAAGAAGGATGGCAAGACGACCAAGAAGGACACCGCAAAATCTGCAGCGAATGACGCGGCCATGATGGCTGCCAACTCCTCCCGCGATGGCCGCGGTTCACCTGCGATGACCACCGGTCTGAACCATGGCAAAAAGGCCAAGGCTGAGGCAAAAGCCGCAAAACAGGGGAGCGCAAGAGCGGCCAAAGTCGAAAAGAAGCAGGTCGCGAAGACGGCTGCGACTTCGCTGAAGAAGGGACGCAAGGTCGTTGACCTTGGTGCACCAACCATCGACCCTGGCGTCGACATGATGCAGACGTCGTCCGTTGCAGCGGCACGTCCCAAGCTGGTCGCCAAGGAGCGCAACGCTTCGACCGCCAAGGCCAAGACCAGCGGCAAGGTTGCGAAAGGCTCTGCCAAGGGACCTTACGGCGCGATCATCGCCCGGTACGCAACCACCTATGGCGTGCCTGTTTCGCTGGCGCATGCTGTGATCCGCGTCGAGAGCAACTATCGCGTCAATGCGCGTGGCGCGGCAGGTGAAGTCGGCCTGATGCAGATCAAGCCGGCTACAGCTCGTGGCCTTGGCTATTCCGGCTCGACGGCTGGTCTGTTCAATCCCGAAACCAATATCCGCTACGGCATGAAATATCTTGGCATGGCGCACAAACTCGGTGGTGGTTCGACCTGCGGGACGATCCTCAAATACAATGCCGGCCATGGCGCAAAGCGCATGAACCCGATCTCGGCTAACTACTGCGCCAAGGTGAAGCGGCACATGGGCGCCTGACGCCAACATGCTTGTGACTGGTTTGTGTGCATGACGAACAGGCCTTGCGTTTCGCGCAACATCGGCCTTTATGCGCACTGCCAGTCGGCCGGGCAGCCGCTCCGCTTTGCGGGGAGGAAAGTCCGGGCTCCATGGAAATACGGCGCCGGTTAACTGCCGGCGGGGGCGACCCCAGGGAAAGTGCCACAGAAAACAGACCGCCCCGCCTGCCGATCGGCCGCAAATGTCGACCGATCCGCTGGCGGGGTGAGGGTGAAAAGGTGGGGTAAGAGCCCACCGCGCGACCCGGTAACGGGAGCGGCATGGTAAACCCCGCCGGGAGCAAGACCAAATAGGGATGGTGCGAGAGGCAACTCTCAGGCAGTTTCCGGCCCAGCCATCCGGGTAGGTTGCATCAGGTGCGCAGCAATGCGGGCCGCAGATGAATGGCTGCCACGTTTTGCGCCTGCAAGGGTGTGAAGCCATACAGAACCCGGCTTACAGGCCGACTGGCACCTATTTTTCAATGATTTGAACGAGGTTGCTGCAAGATTGAATCAATCGGCAGCGCTATTTCAGCGAAGCGCCCTGTGTTGCGCCATGGTTGGTGCGCCTGTCGTAGTCCTTGTCGGCCTGGTTTGCCTGGCGGATCAGTTCCATGGCGGCCTCGTTAGCGGTCGCTTCCATGTTGTCACAATTACCTTCGATTGAGATCGTCTTCAGTCTTTGGTCAATCTGTTCGGCCGCGTCTGCGCCAATTCGGGCGTGGCCACGCTCATGGACCATCAGGCGGTCGCTGTAGGATTGCCAACTGCGCCTCAAATCGGCCGGGGCAGGCGCGTCGGGCGCAAGTCTTGGGAAGGTGGTGACGACACGCAGCATTACTGTCACCTGGGTGAGGCGGCACGCGGTCGCGTCATTCATCCAACGATAGCGCCAGTCGATCCACCATTTTGCCTCAGCATCATAGGGTTTTGCGGGGGAGCGCTCGCGCAGGCTTTGTCTTACTTCGTTGAGCGTTGCCCCGGTTACATCATACCATTCGATGCGGTCTTCCAGGACCGTGACATCGGCAATGGCGGGCAGGGCGCCCGAAAACACGACCAGAAATGAGAGCAGGGTGCGGATCATCGCAATATCACTGCTGCCATTGCCGTTCGTCTTTGTCCTGGTTTCGGTGGCCTGATTACGCCCGTTTATCAGCCATGTGATCATCAATTCTCCCATAGTGGGCGATGCTTGCCAATTCACACTCGCCGCGAATTCCTGCGCCGAGCCGCGGACGGCTTCCCGGCTGAAACTATAACGGTTCATTAGGCTTAATGGTCGATAAACGGGGATTGAGTGATCTTGTGCCAACGCTTGGCGCGCTAACCGTAGAAATGTAGCCGTTTCCCTTTGACGCCCATATTGTCCCATGATATCCCATGAACCCAATCAAGGCTACGTTCCGGTGACGGGTAACGCGTGTTGCGAATGTGCGGCGGAAACGCCTCCACGCAGCGGCGCGCGCCGGCATTTGTCCCGGGTTTTTCGTGGTCCTGAGAAGTGGCGCGCAGGCGCTTTTGGGGCAGTTGGTTTGAGCGGATCAGGTCAGGCGTCTTATGGACCGCTTCTTGTCGAGTTCAGTCAATCGGATCGATGCCAAGGGACGGGTCTCCGTTCCTGGCCCGTTTCGGGCGCTGGCGACAAAGCGCGGCTATCACGATCTCTACGCTCTTCGCGCACTGGAGGAGCCGGCGCTGAATGTGGGCGGGCCGGATCTTCTCGATCTCTACGAAAGGCAGCTGTCGTCGATGGACCCGTTTTTACAGGCGACGGACGACATGTCGGCCTATCTGCACGGAGACGGGATGTTTCTCAAACTGGACGGGGACGGGCGCATCACGATTTCGGAACAGATCCGCGAATTCACAGGCATCTCGACGGATGTTGGTTTCCTTGGGCGGGGGCAGTTCTTCCAGATCTGGGAGCCGCAGGCGATGAGCGCTCATATGGCGGAAGTTCGTGCCCGCATGCTCGCAGCACGCAAGGCGACCGCAGCTCGACGCTCGCAGCAGGTTCCGGAATGATGGCGGGCTCAGGCGAAGAAATTGCCGGTGGCGGACCTGCCCGCCACATTCCGGTTCTGCTCGATGACGTGCTGGCCGCGCTCAAGCCGGCAGCCGGGATGACGATTGTTGACGGAACCTTCGGTGCCGGCGGCTATACAAAGGCACTGCTGGATGCTGGTACGAATGTCATTGCGATCGACCGCGATCCGAATGCCATAGACGCCGGGCAGAGCCTGGTTGAGGCGGCTGCTGGTCGCCTGCGACTGGTGCATGGCCGGTTCGGCGCGCTCGACGAACATGCCGGCGAGCAGGTCGACGGCGTCGTGCTGGATATCGGTGTCTCCTCCATGCAGATCGACGAGGGTGCGCGCGGCTTTTCGTTCCGCCATGACGGCCCGCTGGACATGCGCATGGCCCAAAGCGGTCCGTCCGCTGCCGATGTCGTCAACAATTTCAAGGCCGGCGACCTGACCCGCATCTTTGGCCTGCTCGGCGAGGAGCGGCATGCCGGGCGGATCGCGCGCATGATCGAGAAGCGGCGCGCGACGCGGCCATTTGTGCGCACGCTCGACCTTGCCGACGCAATCGAACTATCGGTCGGCCGTAAGCCGCAGGACCGCATCCATCCGGCGACACGCGTGTTCCAGGCGCTGCGCATCTTCGTCAATGATGAGTTGGGCGAACTGGCGCAGGCGCTGCTGGCTTCCGAGCGCATCTTGAAGTCAGGCGGACGTCTGGTCGTGGTGACGTTCCATTCGCTGGAAGATCGCATCGTCAAGAATTTTCTCGCTGATCGTTCTGGACGCACGGGTGGCGGCTCGCGGCATTTACCGATGGTCGAAGTCATTCCAGCTACTTTCGAACGACCGGACAGTGTGGTCGCGGCGTCTGACGTCGAGGCTTCTGCCAATCCGCGCGCGCGCTCAGCCAAGCTGCGTGCAGCAACGAGGACCGCGACACCCGCACGTCGCCCTGATTTGTCATTCTTCGGCTTGCCAAAGCTTCCCCCTGTTGACCTGGCGTCTGAGAGGTAGAGTTTCCGTGTTCAGAACCACAGACATAGTCCTGATTTCAGCCATGGTGGCGGCAGCT
>Ga0209572_1001564_pt1 | contig 14814 bp, 11 predicted proteins | sample EBPBio232012_DNA_FD_185867 | JGI IMG/M metagenome (GOLD analysis project Ga0209572, IMG submission 185867) | Wastewater treatment Type I Accumulibacter community from EBPR Bioreactor in Madison, WI, USA - Reactor 1_1/23/2012_ DNA (SPAdes)... | ecosystem: Engineered > Bioreactor > EBPR >...
CGCGTTTGAGATGCGCAAGCGCACCCGAGAATGATGAGGCAATGACCTGGTTTGCGCCGGTGGCGACAGCGATTGCAGGCGGAATATTATAGAAGATCAGCAGCGGAGTTATCAAAAACCCGCCGCCGACCCCGAACATGCCCGACAGAAAGCCGACCGCCGCGCCCATCGCCAGCAGCACGAACACATTGACCGACATTTCCGCGATGGGGAGATAGATACCCACGCGCCCACCCGACTGACATACCCTAACCGTGTGAAACGGCTTGGATTTCCCACACTAGTTGATGTCCCTAGATCGGTCTTGCGCCGACAATGCGGCGAAGTCAAACAAACGCGGCCAATCTGGCCGCGTTGGAGGTGATTTCTTGCCGTAAAGGTTAAGCCTCGCCAAGCGGTCGGCTGAGGCCCAGACCCTACTTCTTCTTCAGAAGCATTCCGATCAGCTCTTCATTCACCTCGCCGGTGGGCTCGAGACCGTTGTCGCGCTGGAAAGTCGCGATCGCCGATTTCGTCTTGCCGCCCATGACGCCATCAGCGCCGCCGGCATCATAACCGTTCTTGTTGAGGATGAGCTGGATGTTGCGCACCGCCTGCTTCATGTCGACGCTTGCGGTCTTGGCTTGCGATTCGCGCCATTCGTCCGGCATCGACACGTCATTTGCCTCGACGCTCAGCTCCTTTGGCTTCCAAAGGTCTGCGGATGCACGGGCCTTTGCGAGCTGTTCGGGGCGAAGCGCCTTGGCGACATCATCGCGCTTCTGGGCTGCGTCCTTGTCGCCCGTCTTGGCGACCAACGCGAACCATTTGTAGGATTCTTCGAGGCTGAGCGGCACGCCGATGCCCTTGGCGGAGAGGATGCCCAGATTGAATTGGCTGTCCTTGACGCCCAGTTCTGCTGCCTTGATGAACCAGCGCCCGGCCGAATCATTGTCGGTCGTTCCGTCTGCGCCCATGGCAAACAGAACCGCCAGATTGTGCATGGCGCTTGCGTTGCCCTGCTGCGCGGCAAGCTGGTACCAGGTCTTGGCCTTGGCCAGATCGCGGTCAACGCCGATTGCCTTCTCGTAGAAATTGCCGATGCGGTATTGCGCCGGTGCGAAGCCCGCCTCGGCAGAACGCTCGTACCAGATCGCAGCCTGCTTCAGATCCTGGTCGCCACCACGGCCTTCCGCATAGCGGCTGCCGATTTCAAACAGCGCCTTGGCGTCACCCTGTTCGGCCGCATCGCGCAGCGTGACCGGACCGGCGGCAACCGGCACTTCGTAAGCTTTGGTCACGCCCGCAGGCGGCAGCAGCGCCTGATCGGGCGCATCCGTCGACATTGCTTCGGCCGCTGGCGATGGTTCGTTGATTTCTTCCGGCAACGAGCTGGTGGTCTCGGTCGCGTCATCCGTGGCCGGTTCTTCTTCAGCCGTCTGCATTGCCGTGCGTGCTTCGGGTGCAGGTTCCGTGACCGCTGCGGGGACGGCCGGCGCGATGGATGCCTGCTGGGAAGATGGCACTTCGACAATGCTCGACGTCGGAGCTGCTGCATTTTCTGCGCCGGCATCATCGGCCAGGAATGCGCGGCCGAGCTGCATGGCCGCGATCATCAGGACAACGCCGCCTGCTGCCACGAGCATCGACTTTCGATGCCGGGAGAAGATGCCGGCCAGTTTGGAACCTTTCGATTCGCCGCCGGCAACCGATTTCTTGCGGGTCTCGGCGTCTGCGGCGGCTGCCTGAGCAGCGCGGCGGGCTGCTGCAATGAAATCGGCCTTGGCCGTGTCCGCGTCGCCGGACTGGGCGGTGCGACCGGCTTCGGTGCGCACGCGCTTCATGATGGCATTGAGATCGGGCGTTGCACCCGGCTCAAGCGGCTTGTTGGCAGCGCGCGTGTCAAGTGATGCATCGAGGTCGACGGACGGCTCGGCCATTTGCGGCTCGACCTCGGCCATCTGCGGCTGCGCAGCGGCTTCCTTGCGCCCGGCAAATGCGCGGGCGAGGCCCCCAAGCATCGAGCTGCGCCCGGCCTTTCCCCGTTCGTCGTCTACTGCCGAGTTGCTGCCGATGGCAGCGTTTGCTGCGGCTGCGGCAGCTTCGGCCGGCGAGCGCCCGGCAACCTTGATGGCTGACGGCTCAAGTTCGTGGCTTGATGCGTCTTCGGCAAAATCCGGCTCGATCGACGGGGCCACAGTTTGCTGGCGCGCCTGCGATGGGGCAGCCGCCTGTTGGCGTGGCTGCGAAGGAGCTGCGGCCTGCAGGCGTACTGGGACCGATTCCGGGGCGCCGTTTTCGAGGACGCCAAGCCGGTCTACAATCTTCAGAAGCGTGTCGTGGATGGCCTCGAACGTGCGCGAATTGCGCTCGTCGGAGCGCCGGGTCAAATGGTCCAGCGCTTTCAAATCTTCAGACAACGCAAGCACGATGGGGGAATCGTCGCGTGCCGTCGCCATCTGCCGCATCGTCTGTTCGGCCACCGCCTTGGCAGCGTCCAGCAGGGCTTCGCGATTGCTGGCGATCGAATCTTCAATCTGGCTGAGACGGGGTGCGATGTCCTCGAACGCCGGCAACTGACCGGCAGGGCGCGCCAGATGATCGGAAAGTGCGGCGACCTGATCTTCGAGATTGCGCAGGATCGAGGGGTCCATGCCGGCGGACTGACGGCTCGACTGTTCGAGGCGCGCGGAAATGTCTTCAAGCCTCTCTTCAAGGCCACGGATCGCACGGCCGTCCGAACCCATGCTCGCGGCATTGTCGAAACGGTGGGTCAGCTCGGCAAAGCGGCTGTCGATCGCTTCCAGGATAGGGCCTTCATTGGTCGCAGATGGCGCATTGTCGAACCGCGCATTGAGATCGGCAAGGCGCTGCTCCAACTCGCGGAAGATCGACAGGCCGCGCCGGTCAGCGTCGCCCTGCTGGCGCTGAAGCGCGTCTGCGAGCGTGTCGAACCGGTTTTCCAGTGCGTGGATCGCCATTTCGCCGTCGCTGGCAGGCATTCCCGCGTCGAGCCGGCGGGCGATTTCGTTGAGCTGGTCGCCAAGGCGGTCGATCGCCGCCTCAGGTGCGTGCTCACGCCGCGCCATGCCGTCGATGCGCTGGGCCAGCATGTTGATGCGGTCCATCAATTCGCCGGTCGGACGGTCGTCGGCCAGTTCCTCGATCTGGCGGGCGAGCGATGAAATGCGCGCCTCGATACGCTCGAACTGGTCGACCTGAAGCGCTGAATGCTGGTCGGAACCGCCCATGGACGACGCGACGATGGCACGCGAAATCTCGTCCAGACGCTCCTCGATGACGTTGAACGCGGCGCCTGGAACATCCGAATGGCCATTGGCGAACCGGTCCAGCGCGCCCGCGAGCGTGCGAACCTTGTCTTCGAGCGTCTTCAGCGAGATCGACTGGGGAATATTGTCGACGGCTTCGGCAATCTGCTCGAGCCGGTTGGCGAGCGCAGCGATTGCCGGGTCTTCGTTGCGATAAGCCAGACGCTCGGCGATGCGGTCGTCGAAACGCTGGTCGAAATCCTGCCAGCGGCGCTCCATCGACACGACGGAATCCTCGCGTGCAAGCTGGCCAATGGCCGATTTCACCTGACGCAGATCATCCTGCAGCAGCGCCACGCCGCGATCATCGCTTCGTGAGGCAAGCGAAGCGATGGCATCCGACAGGCGTTCAAGTTCCCCGGTCAGTTCGGCATCGGTCGCGCCTGAAGTCGCAGCAGAATAGGCATGTTCGATGTCGGAGCGCAGGGCCTTGAATTCACGCTGCAGGCCAGACGACATCTGGACGCGCAGTTCGTCGCGCATCGCCTGAAGCTCGGCCGCGATCATCGACATGGAGGCAACGCCTTCCTCCTGGCGGCGGCTGGTCTCGATCGAACGCGCGAGATCGCGCACCGATTGATGGCGGCCAGTGTCGGGTCTGGATTGCGGCACATAGGGGTCGTCGCGATAGGGCGCGTCCCGGTAAGGCGCGTCGCGATAGGGCGCATCGCGATGGGGCGGCTGGCGGCCGGCCTTGTCGCCGATTGTCCGGTCGATGCGCGAGCCGATCGCGTCGAGCGTGCGGCTGAGCTCGTCAACCGTCGTGCCACTGCGGCGCTGCCGGCCTGCGTTGAGTGAGTCGAGATAGGAGCGCTTGCTGTTCATCGACGCTTGTTCCCTGGCCGGCGGTCCGGCAAGAATTCTTGGTTCGACGTCAGCTCACAAGATGACCGCTTCCGGACAGAATGATTCGGTTTGCACCTAGAGCCTACGTCGTTCCGGGAGGCGGTGAGACGCGAGACACAATAACCACGACAATCCGGTATGCGCACCTTTCTCCAGACGTGGTAAACAAGCCGTTAACCAACGTTACCAAACTTGTAGATGTCGCAACGGCAGCGTCAAAATCGACTATTGAAACGCGAACCAGCACGCCCTAGCTATCTGCTAACGTTCGGTCGGCTGAGTTATCGGCGGCCGGTTTTCTTTCAATTTGAATGGGGCTGCCTGCCCATTTGTCCTGCGGTTTGACGGTTTTCCCGCCCCGCTACCTACTTCTGGAGACAGTGATGAACATGATGACGGCGGGATCTGCCGCTGCAAGCTCTTTTGATGATGCTGATCTGGGTGACGAATACCAGCGCATCGGTGATGTCGCCAAGACATTTGGCGTGACGCTGCGCACTTTGCGCTTCTATGAGGACAAGGGGCTGTTGACGCCCAAGCGGGAGGGAACGAGCAGGCTCTATTCCAAGCAGGATCTGGCCCGTCTGCGGCTCATCATGCTCGGCCGCAAGGTTGGTTTTACCTTGCGCGACGTCAAGAGCATGATCGATCTTTATGATCCCAAGGGATCGAATACGCGCCAGCTTCGGGTTTCACTTGAGAAATCCAACAAGCAGATGGTTCGCCTGGAGCAGCAGCGCGTGGAACTGGATGAGGCCATTTCTGACCTCGCAGATTTGATTCAAAGCCTGACCAAGTCGCTTGCAGAGGCGACACAGAAGGGCTGATTGCCGCAAAAACACACAAAAAGGCCCATTTTGATGGCCTTTCTCGATGGCCGCTGCTCCCACAGCGGCCTTTTTCATGTCGAAAAGAATCGTATTCGGTATAAAACTTTGACGTTTACGCAAACGTCAAAGTTTGCTAATCCATCAGCAGCGACAGGTGCCGACGCATTTGTAAGTGTCGGCGACGCCAATCTTGCTGGAGGGAATAATGCCGACATATCGCGCCCCGGTCCGGGATACGCTCTTTGTGCTCAATGATGTGCTCGGCTTCGAGCGCTACAACAATCTTCCCGGTTTTGCCGATGCCTCGGCCGACATGCTGGAGGCCATCCTCTCCGAAGGCGCCAAGCTCGCCGAAAACGTCATGCACCCGACCAATCGTGTTGGTGACATGGAAGGCTGTGTGCGCCACGCCGATGGTTCGGTGACCACGCCAAAGGGTTTCAAGGAAGCGTTTGACGCCTACCGCGAGGGCGGCTGGCTGGGTCTGGCAGTGCCGACGGAATTTGGCGGGCAGGGCCTGCCGTACTCGGTCCATACTGCGGTTGGCGAATATATGTCGTCGGCCAATATGGCGCTGCTGATGTATCCGGGCCTGACCCAGGGTGCGATCGCGGCGATTGTCGAGCATGGCACCGACGAACAGAAGCAGACCTATGTGCCAAAGATGGCCGAAGGACTGTGGACCGGCACGATGAACCTGACCGAGCCGCATTGCGGCACCGATCTTGGCCTGCTGCGCACCAAGGCAGTGCCCAATGGCGACGGTTCCTATGCGATTTCCGGCCAGAAGATCTTCATCTCGGCCGGCGAGCACGACATGAGCGAGAACATCATCCATCTGGTGCTGGCCCGCATCGAGGGTGCGCCGGAAGGCGTGAAGGGCATTTCGCTGTTCATCGTGCCAAAATTCAATCTCGACGCGAGCGGCAATCCGGCAGACCGAAATGGCGTGACCTGTGGCTCCATCGAAGAAAAGATGGGCATTCACGGCAATTCGACCTGCGTCATGAACTATGACGGCGCCAAAGGTTTCCTGATTGGTCAGGAAAATGGCGGTCTGAAAGCCATGTTTGTGATGATGAACGAGGCGCGCCTCGGCGTCGGCCTGCAGGGCCTGTCGATCGGCGAAATCGCCTATCAGAACGCCGCGGCCTACGCCAAGGAACGTATCCAGGGCCGTGCATTGACCGGGCCGAAGGCCAAGGACAAGAAGGCCGACCCGATCATCGTTCACCCCGATATCCGCCGCAACCTGATGACGATGCGGGCGTTCAACGAGGCCGGCCGCGCCTTTGCGCTGTGGACCGCGCTGCGCTCTGACATTGCCCACCGTTCGGGCGACGAGAAGGAACGCCAGCACGCTGACGACATTCTGGGCCTGATGACGCCTGTCCTGAAGGGCGTGATGACCGACAAGGGCTTTGAGCACGCTGTCATGGCGCAGCAGGTCTTTGGCGGCCACGGCTATATCGAAGAACATGGCATGAGCCAGTTCGTCCGCGATGCCCGCATTGCGATGATCTATGAAGGCGCAAACGGCGTGCAGGCGCTTGATCTCGTCGGCCGCAAGCTGGCGCTGAATGGCGGCCGCGCCGTGCAGGCCTTCTTCAAGGAAGTCGGCGATTTCTGCGAGGCCAACCGTTCCGACGAGGCGATGGCACCTTACACCAAGGGCCTGAAGAAGGGCCTGAACGATCTGCAGCAGGCGACGATGTGGCTGATGCAGAACGCCATGGCCAATCCGGACAATGCGGGCGCTGCGTCAAACGACTACATGCACCTCTTCGGCCTGGTTGCGCTGGGCTATATGTGGGCGCAGATGGTGAAGGCTGCCCAGGCAAAGCTGGCGGCAGGTGCTGGCGACGAAGCTTCGTTCTTCGAGAACAAGCTGGTTGTCGGCCGCTACTTCATGGAGCGCGTGATGCCAGAGACCGGTGCGCACCTGGCGCGCCTCTCGTCGGGCGCAGAAACCATGATGAAGCTGCCCGAAGAGGCATTCTGATGGCGACCAATCCCGTAGAGGTTCTCGGTGTACCCAGGCCAGCCTGGGTCACTGACGATGTGGCCATGGTGTATGAATCGGCCCTGAAATTTCTCAAGGCCGAGATCGAACCGAACTACGCCCGCTACGAAAAGGACGAGATTGTCGACAAGTCGGCCTGGTTGAAGGCTGGCGAAAACGGCCTGCTCTGCGGCTCGATGCCGGAAGAATATGGCGGCGGCGGCGGCACCTATGCGCATGAAAGCGCGATTGCGGTCGCGCTCGGCCATGTCGGCACGGATGGTTTTGGTATTGCACTGCACAATGCAATCGTAGCGCCTTACATTCTTCACTATGGCTCCGAAGAGCAGAAGAAGCGCTGGCTGCCGCGCATGGCAACCGGCGAACTGATCGGCGCGATTGCCATGACCGAACCGGGTGCCGGCTCGGATCTTCAGGGTGTGAAGACACGCGCCGACAAGACCGGCAACCAATACACGATCAACGGTTCCAAGACCTTCATCACCAATGGCCAGAACGCCAATCTGATCATCGTCGTAGCCAAAACCGACCCGTCCAAGGGTGCGAAGGGCACGTCGCTGATTGTGGTGGAAACCGACGAGGTCGAAGGCTTTGAGCGTGGCCGCAACCTCGACAAGATCGGACTGAAGGCAAACGACACGTCAGAACTGTTCTTCAACGATGTGAAGGTTCCGACATCGAACCTGCTCGGCACGGAAGAAGGTCAGGGTTTTGTCCAGCTGATGCAGCAATTGCCGCAGGAGCGGCTACTTGTGGGCGCGCAGGCCATCTCCATGGCCGAACGTGCGTTGTCTGTGACGATTGACTATGTCAAGGAACGCAAGGCGTTCGGCAAGCCGCTGCTCGATTTCCAGAATACCCAGTTCAAGCTGGCCGAATTGAAGACCGAGGCCAAGATCGGCCGGGTTTTCTACTATCATTGCGTCCAGCAACATCTCGACGGCAAGCTCGATCCGGCAACGGCATCAATGTGTAAGTATTGGCTGACCGATCTGCAATGCAAGGTCGTGGATGAATGCCTGCAGCTGTTTGGCGGCTATGGCTACATGAACGAATATCCGATTGCTCGCATGTTCCGTGACGCGCGCGTGCAGCGCATCTATGGCGGAACCAACGAGATCATGAAGCTGTTGATCGCAAGGACTCTGTAGTCACCCTATGTCGACCCACGTTGCGACCATACGCTGGAGCCAGGACGAGGGAGATCATTTCTCCCTTGGCCGCTACACGCGTGTGCATGAGATCGCATTTGACGGCGGGGCGACGATTATTGGTTCGGCTTCGCCCGACATCGTGCGCGAGCCGTTTTCCAACCCGATAGGTGTCGACCCTGAGGAAATGTTTGTCGCTTCGCTGGCGTCCTGCCACATGCTCTGGTTTCTCGACTTTGCGCGCCGCGCCAAGGTCGAGGTTCTGTCCTATGAGGACAATCCGGAAGGCGTGATGAAGAAGGACGCCGATGGCCGCGTCTGGCTGTCGAAAGTGACGCTGCGCCCAAAGGCAGAATGCCAGGCGAGCGCGGCTGAACTGGAAAAACTCCATCATCAGGCGCATGACGCCTGCTTCATCGCCAATTCGGTGAAGACCGAAGTCATAGTCGAGCCGGTTCTGTTCGGTGGATCGTTTTCAGGAGGCCAGAGTGCGACTGATTGAGCACAATCCGGTCGACGGCATCTATCCCGCCGATGACTATGTTCACGCGATCGAAGTGCGCGAAGCGCGCCGCACCCTCTATGTTGCAGGCACGATGGGCCTGAAACCCGACTGGTCGGCAGGCAAGGACATTGACGAGCAACTGGAACTGGTCTGGTCGAATATTCGAACCATACTGGCGAGTGCAGGCATGAGCGTCGACAATATCGTGCGCCTGACAAGCTATCTGCGAGACCGCAGCTACATGACCAAGAACGCCGAGGCGCGGCTGAAGGCGCTGGGATCACGCAAAATTCCGACGACGGCAATCGTCGCCGAAACGCTGCTCGACGACTGGCTCGTCGAGATTGAAGTAATCGCTGCTGACTGAGACCAAGGGTCGAAGGAGATAAAGAGATGGCTGACGTTTTTGTCTATGACGCCGTGCGCACACCGCGCGGACGCGGAAAGAAGGATGGTTCCCTGCACGAAGTACCAGCCGTGCGGCTGGGCGCCCATGTGCTCGAATCCATCCGCGACCGCAACGGGATCGACACCGGCAAGGTTGACGACATCATTTTCGGCTGCGTCGACCCGGTCGGTGAAGCGGGCTCCGTGATCTCGCGTTCCTCGGCTTTTGAAGCCGGCTACGACATCAAGGCGCCCGGCATGCAGCTGTCGCGTTTCTGCGCTTCGGGCCTCGACGCCATCAATATGGGCGCGGCCAAGATCGGTGCCGGCCAGGACGACATCGTGGTCGCCGGCGGTGTTGAATCCATGTCGCGTGTCGGCATGGGCGCGTCGGGCGGTTCCTGGTTCATGGACCCGTCGGTCGGCCTGCCGGCCTATTTCGTGCCGCAGGGCGTGTCGGCAGACCTGATCGCTACCAAATACGGTTTTTCGCGTGATGACGTCGACGCCTATGCGGTCGAAAGCCAGAAGCGTGCGGCAAATGCCTGGCAGAAGGGCTATTTCAAGAATTCGGTCGTGCCGGTGAAGGACCAGAACGGCCTGACCATTCTCGACCATGACGAGCATATGCGCCCGACGACCGACATGCAGTCGCTGGCCTCGCTCAACCCGTCATTCACGATGCCGGGCGAAATGGGCGGCTTCTCGGCGGTTGCGCAGCAGCGCTATCCCGAAATCGAGGCGATCAACTATGTGCACCATGCCGGCAACTCGTCGGGCATCGTTGACGGTGCAGCCGCTGTTCTGCTCGGCTCCAAGAAGGGCGGCAAGACGCTTGGCATGAAGCCGCGCGCCCGCATTCGTGCCTTCTCTAATATCGGTTCGGAACCGGCGATCATGCTGACCGGCCCGGTCGACGTGACCGAAAAGCTGCTGAAGAACGCCAAGATGAACCTGTCGGACATCGATCTGTTCGAGCTGAACGAGGCGTTTGCCTCGGTCGTGCTGCGCTACATGCAGGCTTTCGACATCGACCACGCCAAGATGAACGTCAATGGCGGCGCAATCGCCATGGGCCATCCGCTGGGTGCTACTGGCGCGATGATCTTTGGCACAGTGCTCGACGAAATGGAGCGCCGCGACCTGAACACCGCCCTTGTGACGCTGTGCATCGGCGCCGGCATGGGCACCGCAACGATCATCGAACGCGTCTGACCGACCGGAAGGAGCAGAAAAATGGCTAGCTACAAGAACTTCACGGTCGACATCGACAGCGACGGCATCGCGCTCGTCACCTGGGACATGCCGGGCAAGACGATGAATGTGTTTGACGAAAGCGTCATCACCGAACTGAACAAGATCATCGACCAGGTGTCCAATGACGCTTCGGTCAAGGGCACGGTCATCACCTCGGGCAAGGAGACCTTTTCCGGCGGTGCCGACCTGACCATGCTGAAGACGCTGACTGCCAATCTGGACAAGGCGTCGCAGAAGGACCGCCCGAAGGCGATTGCCACGCTCTATGAGCGCGTGGGTGAGATGACCGGCACATTCCGCAAGCTGGAAACCTCGGGCAAGCCGTGGGTTTCGGCGATCAACGGAACCTGCATGGGCGGCGCGTTTGAAATGTCGCTCGCCTGCCACGCCCGCGTGGCCGCAGACTCGGACAAGGTGAAGATGGGCTTGCCGGAAGTGAAGGTTGGCCTGTTCCCCGGCGCCGGCGGCACCCAGCGCGTGCCGCGCCTGACCGACACGCAGGGTGCACTCGAAATGCTGACCACCGGCAAGTCGCTGACGCCGGCCAAGGCCAAGCAGATGAACCTGATCACCGCGATTGCACCAGCTGACAAGCTTGTCGAGACCGCCAAGGACCTGATCAAGGGCGGGCTGAAGGCAGTTCAGCCCTGGGACGAGAAGGGTTTCAAGCTGCCTGGCGGCCCGATCTATTCGGCGGCAGGTGCAAACCTCTGGCCACCGGCAATCGCCATCCTGCGTCGCGAGACCTATGGCAATTATCCGGCAGCAGCCGCGATCCTGAAATGCGTCTATGAAGGCCTGTTGGTGCCGTTCGACACCGGCCTGCGCATCGAACAGCGCTACTTCACCGAAATCCTGCAGACAACCGAAGCGAAGATGATGATCCGCTCGCTGTTTGTCTCGCTGCAGGAGCTGAACAAGGGCGCGCGCCGTCCAGACGGCGTGCCGAAGTCGAACTTCAAGAAGATCGGCGTTCTGGGCGCGGGCTTCATGGGTGCTGGCATTGCTTACGTGACCGCACAGGCCGGTATCCCGGTCGTGCTGCTCGACCGCGACATGCCAGCTGCCGAAAAGGGCAAGGCCCATTCGGCTGATTTGCTCGACGGCCTGATCAAGAAGGGTCGCGCCAAGCAAGACGACAAGGACCGCGTCCTGTCGCTGATTACGCCGACCGACGATTATGCGTTGCTCGACGGCTGCGACATGATCATCGAGGCGGTGTTCGAGGATTCGGCCGTCAAGAAGGGCGTCACCGAAAAGGCTGAAGCGGTTCTGAAGCCGTCTGCGATCTTTGCGTCAAACACGTCCACCATTCCGATCACCTCGCTGGCGCAGGCCTCGAAGCGTCCGAAGAACTTTGTCGGCATTCACTTCTTCTCGCCGGTCGACAAGATGATGCTGGTGGAAGTGATCCTCGGCAAGAAGACGGGCGACAAGGCTGTGGCCATGGCGGTTGATTATGTCAACGCGATCAAGAAGACACCGGTCGTCGTCAATGACAGCCGCGGCTTCTACGTCAATCGCTGCGTGCTGCGCTACATGGCCGAAGCCATGCAGATGCTGATCGAAGGCGTTCCGCCGGCGATGATCGAAAACGCTGCCAAGATGGCCGGTATGCCGGTTGGTCCGCTCGCGCTTACCGACGAGACCGCGATCGATCTCGCGCAGAAGATCATGAAACAGACGATCAAGGACCTTGGCGAAAAGGCCGTCGACATGGATCAGTTCGCGCTGATCAACAACATGGTCGACAATCATGGCCGCCTTGGCCGCAAGAACGGCAAGGGCTTCTATGACTATCCGGCCAAACCGGCCAAGAAGCATCTGTGGCCGGGTCTGAAAGACCTCTACCCGCAGCAGGACCCGGACAAGATCGATGTCGAGGAGCTGAAGAAGCGTTTCCTGACGACAATTGCGCTGGAAGCTGCGCGCGTGATGGAAGAGCGCATCGTTGTCGACCCGCGCGAGGCCGATGTCGGCTCGATCCTGGCGTTCGGCTTTGCACCCTATACCGGGGGCGCACTGTCCTACATCGAAGGCGTTGGCCTAGAGCAATTCCTCGCCAACGCAAAGGCGCTGCAGAAGAAGTATGGCAAGCAGTTCAAGGCGCCCAAGCTCCTGGCTGACATGGCGGCCAAGGGCGAGACGTTCTATGAGCGTTTTGACCCCTACAAGAGCGATGTGAAGAAGGCGGCCTGACCGGGGCCGCGCCTTGTATATCTGGTTGCGGCTCGGCCGGATGCTGATGAGCGCGCGGGGCAAGGGTCCCGCGCGTTTCGGCGATGAGACGCGGCATAGCTTTCGATGCTGGCCGACCGACATCGACAACTACATGCACATGAACAATTCGCGCTATTCGACGATCGCCGATGTCGGGCGCATCGAACTGTTCCAGCGTTCCGGCATGTGGGATCTTGGCAAGACCCGCAACTGGTGGCCGATGATGGGTGGCGGGCAGACCGCGTTCATCAAGGAAATCAAGCTTTGGCACCGCTTCGAACTGGTGTCGTCGATGGAGACCTGGGAAGACCGGCAGATCCTCGGGCTGCATCGCTTTCTGCTCGAAGACGGCTCGGTGGCGGCCATTGTGCGCACCTCGATCGGCGTGTTCGACTATACGAACAGACGCTATGTGCCGATCGACGAGGTGGCGCAAGCGATCGGTACCCGGTCAAAACCACGTGAACCGGACGAGGGCGAACGTGAATTCCTGCGCTCCAACGCGGCCTTGCGCGCCATGGCGCGTTCTGCGAAACCCGGGCTGACCCGCACCTGATCCCAAAGGGCAGAGCGGTTTTTCAGTTTGGAGGAGCAGACCATGCCCGCGACAATCGACTATTTTCTCACCTCGGTTTCCCCCTGGACCTATCTCGGCCACCGTGCCGCGCAGGAACTTGCGGCCAAACATGGCGCGACGCTGCGTGTGCGGCCGCTGAACCTTGGCGAAATGTTCAAGGTGTCCGGCCAGGTCAGCCTTGGTGAACGTCCACCGGTAAGGCAACGCTATCGGTTCGTCGAATTACAGCGCTTTGCCGAAATGCGCGGTCGCAAGATCAATCTGCGTCCCAAACACTTCCCGACCAATCCGGCACTGGCGGACCTGACGATCATTGCGCTGGTCGAGGATGGCAAGAACCCGTTCGACTATATGGACAAGGTGTTTTCGGCGGTGTGGGCCGACGAGCGCGACATTGCCGACGCAGACGTGCTCAAGGACTTGCTGAACCAGAGCGGTTTTGATGGTGCTGCCGTTCTGGAAAAGGCCGGAACGCCCGAAATCGCGGCTATCCGTGCGAAGAATACCGATGACGCGATTGCTGTCGATGCGACAGGCGTGCCGTCTTTCGTGCTCAATGGCGAACCATTCTGGGGCCAGGACCGCCTCGACGCGCTCGACCATGCGTTGAAGACCGGGCGCGCGCCTTTCAAACCGGTGTGATCGGGCTGGACAACGGCAATTTGGGGCGTTAGGCAGGGAAAGGTATTTTTTCCTGTCTCTCGGAGGCATCATGTTGTCGCATGAACGTGTCTGGGCCGCGATCGACGCGCTGGCGGCTCGCTATGAACTGTCCGCTTCCGGCCTTGCGAAACGGGCCGGTCTCGACTCGACGGCATTCAACAAGTCGAAGCGTACATCCGCCGACGGGAGGCCGCGCTGGCCGTCGACGGAATCGCTGGCCAAGATTTTCGACGCGACAGGCGCGACTTTCGAAGAGTTCTTCGTGCTGGTGCGCGGCGGCTCGAACATGCCCACCGGCGCACGGCGCACCGAGGCAGCTGTGCCGCTGATCGGCTTTGCCCAGGCGGGTGCGGGTGGCTTCTTTGACGATTCCGGTTTTCCTGTCGGGCAGGGGTGGGAACTGGTCGAAATCCCATCGGCAACGCGTGAAGGCACTTATGCGCTGGAGGTGCAGGGCGATTCCATGCTGCCGCTCTATCGTAATGGCGACCGGCTGGTTGTGGACCCGCAGATGAGCGTGCGGCGTGGCGACCGCGTGGTGGTGAAGACAACCGGCGGCGAGGTGATGGCCAAAGTGCTGACGCGGCAGACGCAGAAACAGATCGAGCTTGCGTCGCTCAATCCCGAACATGGGCCGCGCACAATCATTGCCGGCGAAATCGAGTGGATCGCCCGCATCGTGTGGGCCAGCCAGTGATTTGATACTTGCCATTGGCGGCACAAGCGGCATGTTTGTGAAATGAGCCGGCGATTTGCAGAGAACCGCTTGATCTCCTCAAAGCGAGGCGATGTGCGCCTGCGAGCGGTCATGTTCACTTCCCTTCTGATAGCATGGCCGTCTGCGGCTCTTGCACAGTCGGAACCGGATTCCGGCAAGCAGCCGCGTATCGTTGCGCCGCAGCTGATCGCGCCTCCTGACGTCGATGCATCGCGCCTGCAGCGGATCGAACCGCGCCCGCCACTGAGTGGAACCTTGCAGCAGGACGGTGCGGGTGGAGGGGGCGCTGCGAGACGCCAGGCCCCGGCTAGCCCGCTGGCCGGCAAGCC
>Ga0209572_1001568_pt1 | contig 14770 bp, 13 predicted proteins | sample EBPBio232012_DNA_FD_185867 | JGI IMG/M metagenome (GOLD analysis project Ga0209572, IMG submission 185867) | Wastewater treatment Type I Accumulibacter community from EBPR Bioreactor in Madison, WI, USA - Reactor 1_1/23/2012_ DNA (SPAdes)... | ecosystem: Engineered > Bioreactor > EBPR >...
TTTATGCAAACTTGTGGCCATTCCTACCTATTAAATAATCAGGAGTAAATGGGTAAAAAAGAACAATTATTAAAAAAATAAACTAATTTTTATCACATTCATAATTCGTTACTAGTTAACTAAAATTTAGATAGTGTTGAACGAAAAATATACATTCAAGTAGTAAATTTGTTTAAAATTTATACTTATGAAAGTCGGAATTGACAGCCTATCTTTTGATTTACCAAAATTACATTTACCAATAAAAGTCCTTGCCGAAAACAGAAACATTGAACCCGAAAAGCTCATAAAAGGTTTAGGTTTACACAAAATGAGTTTTCCTGATGTACACCAAGATTTAGTAACCTTTGCCGCTAATGCTGTTTTCAAACTCATCCAACAAGAAAATCTAAATCCAAAAGACATTGCACGAATTTATGTAGGAACTGAAAGTGCAATAGATTCTTCTAAACCCATAGCAAGTTATATTACTACTCTACTCGAACAACAATTAGGTGAAGGGACTTTCAACTATTGCGATACTCTAGACATGACCTTTGCCTGCATTGGAGCTGTAGATGCATTGCAAATAACTTTAGATTTCATAAGGTTAAATCCAACCAAAAAAGCAATTGTTGTTGCTACCGACAACGCAAAATACGATTTGAATTCTACTGGCGAATATACTCAAGGTGCTGGAGCGATTGCAATGTTAGTCACTGCTAATCCTAGAGTTTTAGCTTTCTCTCAAGAAGTTGGTGTTTCAGCGCAAGGTGTTTTTGATTTTTTTAAACCAAGACGTTATGTTGATAAAAATGAACTACTAAACACAACCAACAATCCTGAATGGTTTGGAATTCTTGAAAATGAAATAGCTTTCTATAAAGAGCAACCGGTCTTTGATGGGCAATATTCTAATCAATGTTATATTAATAGAACTTCAGAAGCTTATTTTAAATATAAAGAAATCACCAATCAAAACGGAAAGTTATACGAATCCTGGGAAAATGTTTTGATGCACCTTCCCTATTGTTTTCAAGCAAGAAGAACTTTTGTAGAAATTTTTGCAAAAGAAAATAATATAATCGAAGACCCTAAAATCATTTCTAAAACTCCTGAATATTTAGAATTTGTAAACCAAACAATTTTTCCCTCAGAAATTGCTTCTGGACAAGTTGGAAATATGTACACAGGTTCCATTTTCCTTGGAATGTTATCTACATTATGTTTTCATTTGCAACAAAATACAGATTTAATTGCTAAAAAACTTGGTTTCATTGCCTACGGAAGTGGTTCAAAATCAAAAGTGTTTGAAGCTGAAGTTCAAGAACATTGGAAATCTGTTATCGAGAAAACACAATTATTTGAAACCTTAAACAATTCAACTGAAATTGATTTTGGAACTTATATTTCACTACACAAAAAAGAAAGAAAACAATCGGTTTTACAACCTAATAATGAATTTATTTTAGATTATATCGAAAAAGAAAATCCTGTTTTAGTTGGTGCTAGGTATTATAAATTTCAATAGCCAACACCTTAAGGTGTTGGCTATTGATTAATTTTATGATAAAGGCTTTAGCCAAAATTATTTTTCTTTAACTATTTTATATTTATCAATAATCTCATCATATTCAGATTTAAAAGTTCTTTTCTTATGATGACTTTCTTGATTTTTAATATAGTTTCTTACACGAGGTAAAATAGATTCTGAGACAGATAAAACAAAATATTCATCTTGCCATTCGAATTTTTTTCCTGATAAATTAGGGAAAAGATGGTTGTTTTTATTAATCCAATAAGAAGATTCTCCTTTAATTAATTGCATTATTTTATCGACACTCTGATTTATTTTTAATGATATTAAACAATGGCAATGATCTTCATATCCATTAATAAAATCAATATGAATATCTTTTTTTATAGCATTTTCCTTAATATGTTTCCAAACTAGTTGTCTTGACTCAATTGTATTTAAATAAGGAAATCTGTTTTTTGTACTCCATACAAAATGGATATAAATTTTTAGATAAGGCATAGATTTACTTTTTTTGGCTTTTATATTTTTTTATTTTTTATTTTTTCCTCTAGCTGAAGCTAGAGGCAATTCAGGATGATTTTTTCAAAATCATCCAAGCCATCCATCTCTATCCAAACTTCTATATTGAATTGCTTCTGCAATATGATTGGAAACTACAATTTCTGAATTTTCTAAATCGGCAATTGTTCTGGCTACTTTTAGTATTCTGTCAAAAGCTCTTGCAGAAAGATTCAAGCGCTCCATTGCGGTTTTTAATAATTCTAATGAAGCTTCATCTAGCGCACAATATTCTCTAATTTGCTTCGAATTCATTTGTGCATTATAATGAATATTGTCAAATGCCTCGAACCTTTTGCTTTGAATCTCTCTTGCTGCTGTTACTCTCTTTCTAATTTCAATACTACTTTCAGATTTTCGAGTTTCAGTTAATTTATCAAAAGGAACTGGAGTTACTTCTATATGAATATCAATTCGATCTAAAAGTGGTCCTGAGATTTTACTCATATAACGTTGCATTTCTTGTGGTGAAGAACTTTGTGGCGCATCAGGATCATTAAAATAACCGCTCGGACTCGGATTCATGCTAGCCACCAACATAAATGATGATGGATAAGTGATTGTAAATTTTGCTCTAGAAATAGTTACTTCCCTATCTTCCAAAGGTTGACGCATTACTTCCAAAACTTCTCTTTTAAATTCAGGTAATTCATCTAAAAACAAAACACCATTATGCGATAAAGAAATTTCTCCAGGTTGAGGATAACTTCCTCCTCCAACAAGAGAAACACTTGAAGCTGTATGATGTGGCGCTCGAAAAGGTCGTTGGCTCATCAAACCAGCATCTTTAATTTTTCCGGCAACCGAATGTATTTTTGTGGTTTCCAATGCTTCTTTCAAAGTCATTGGTGGTAAAATACTTGGCAATCGCTTGGCTAACATCGTTTTTCCTGAACCTGGTGGACCAATTAAAATAATATTATGTCCGCCAGCAGCAGCAATTTCCATACATCTCTTTATAGATTCTTGACCTTTGACATCGGAAAAATCAAACTCTGGAAAGTCTAATTCCTTGTAGAATTCTTCTCTTGTGTTGATGATTGTGGGTTCTAAAGTTTCTTTACCTTCAAAAAAATTGATAATCTCAGTAACGTTTTCAATTCCATAAACTTCCAATCCATCAACAACTGCGGCCTCTTTGGCATTTTGCTTTGGCAGAAAAAAACCTTTAAAACCTTCTTCTCTTGCTTGAATTGCAATAGACAAAGCACCTTTTATGGGTTGCAAACCTCCATCTAAAGACAATTCGCCCATAATGACATATTTATCTACATCATCGGCTTTAATTTGACCTGAAGCTACAAGAATTCCAACAGCTAAAGTTAAATCGTAAGCAGAACCTTCTTTACGCAAATCGGCTGGCGCCAAATTAATGGTGATTTTTTTTACTGGTAATTGATAGCCGTTGTTTTTGAGAGCAGCAGCAATTCGATAACTACTTTCTTTAATGGCGTTGTCGGGCAAACCTACTAGATGGTATCCAACTCCTTTATCAATATTTACTTCAACAGTTATTGTTGTAGCTTGAACGCCAAAGACGGCGCTTCCATAGACTTTTACTAACATGGCTTATAATTTTATTAAATGGCTTATACTGATGCAAATATATAATAGTTAAAAATTAAAAAAACAAAAATCATTAAAAAATTATAAAAATGTAAATTATGGCATACATTTTGTAAAGTTTATTTTACTTTTAGTATATTTTACTTTACATTTGTTTTAACTTTAAATCATTTACTTATGAAAACACACTTTTTATTTCCAAACTCATTTAAAAAAATTGGATGGTTGTTGTTTGTGCCAAGTTTTATTCTAGGTACCTACCTTCTTTTAAGTGGCTTTGATTTTGAAAATTCTTTTGTTGTAAAAACATTTGCAATATTCAAAGACCAAATAATATTTAAATCAACATATTTTAGTTTTATAGAAAATGGTATACTTGATGAATTAATTACAGTTTTAGTAATAGTTGGCGGCATACTAGTAGGATTTTCAAAGACCAAAAATGAAGATGAATATATCTCAAAAATAAGATATGAAAGTCTTGTTTGGGCAACCTATTTCAATTTTGGTTTATTACTTTTTACAACCATTTTTATTTTTGGAATTCCATATTTTTATATACTAGTTGCTAACATTGCAGCGATGTTACTTTTCTTCATCATAAGATTCCATTATAAAATTTATCAATTAAATAAAGCTACTAACGATGACGAATAATTTGAAAGTCTTGCGAGCTATTAAGAATATATCGCAAGAAGATTTAGCCAAGCAAATTGGGGTCAGTCGTCAAACGATAAATGCAATGGAAAAAGGAAAGTATGTTCCATCAACAGTTTTAGCACTTAAACTAGCACGCTTTTTTGAAAAACCTGTAGAAGACATTTTTACCTTAGAAACAACAGATTAAAAAAAAATCCCATCTTGATTTAGATGGGATTTTTTTTTATTTTTTAAAATTTACAATTCCTTGTTTCAACCAATTCTCATACAATGCAACATCTGGATCATAACTTGTGGTTGGCGTTACCTTATTCAAATTATTACCTTTATTGTCAACCAATACGTATAATGGTTGTGTATTGGTGTTATACTTAGTAATCATAAAATCAGTCCATTTGTCACCAATAGTTTCTATTTCTGCTCCTGTTGATTTAGAAACAAACTGCTCTTCTTTTGGTAACGGACGTTTGTCATCTGCAAATAATGAAATTACAACAACATCGTTCTTTAATATTTTCAAAACTTCTTCTTCTGACCAAACATTGTTTTCCATTTTTCTACAATTCACACAAGCATGTCCGGTGAAATCTAATAATGCTGGTTTCTTTACTTTATTAGCATAAGCCATTCCTTCTTCATAATCTGTAAAAACTACTATTCCATGCGGACCAAGTTCAGCGCCTTCTGGTAATTTTTCTCCAGTACCATTAGAAGAACCTCCCACTCCATTCGGACTTTCACTATAAGTTTCTGGTGGTGGAAATGCACTGATTAATTTTAAAGGTGCACCCCAAAGACCTGGAATCATATAAATGGTAAAAGCTAATACTGTTAAAGCCAATCCTAATCGTCCTACAGAAATATGAGTTATTGGTGAATCGTGAGGCAATGTTATTTTTCCAAATAAATAGAAAGCCCAAGCTCCGAAAATTGCAATCCAAATTGCTAAGAATGTTTCTCTTTCAAAATAATGCAATTGCAATACTAAATCAGCATTTGATAAAAATTTGAACGCCAAAGCTAATTCTAAAAATCCTAAAGATACTTTCACTGTATTCAACCATCCTCCAGATTTTGGTAGCGAGTGCATCCAACCCGGAAACATGGCAAAAAGCATAAAAGGCAAAGCCAAAGCTGATGAAAATCCTAACATACCAACAATTGGTGCAATACCTCCTTTAGAAGCAGATTCCACCAAAAGAGTTCCAACAATTGGGCCAGTACAAGAGAACGAAACTATTGCCAAAGCTAATGCCATGAATAAAATTCCAACAATTCCTCCTCTATCAGCTTGTCTATCTACTTTATTTGCCCATGAATTAGGCAACATGATTTCGAATGCACCCAAAAATGAAGTTGCAAATACTACTAAAAGCAAAAAGAAAATGATATTAAACCAAACATTGGTCGAAAGCGCATTCAAAGCATCGGCACCAAAAATACCTGTAACTGCTAATCCTAAAACAACATAAATTGCAATAATTGAAATACCATAAATAATAGCATTTCGCTTTCCTTGTGCTGGAGTTTTACTTTGTTTAGTAAAGAAACTAACAGTCATAGGAATCATTGGGAAAACACAAGGAGTTAACAAAGCTGCAAAACCTCCTAAGAATGCTAGAAAAAATATAGTCCAAAGTCCTTTTTTCTCTTCTTTTTTAGGAGCAACTTTTGCTACTGTTTCTGTAGCAGCTTTAACTTCCGTTTTAGTAGTATCAACAGTTGTTGTTGGTGCTACTTTGGTTGTATCTACAGCTGGAGTAACTACAGCAGCTGTTTCTATTACTGGAATAGCAAAACTAAAATCTTTATTATCGTTAATACAACCGTCTTTACAAACTTGAAAATCAACGTTTAGAAGTATCTTACCAACTTTAGGATTGGTGATTTTCACTTTTTGAATCAGTGTAAACTTCTTTTCAAAATAGTATTCATCTACTCCAAAATCGGCATTGAATTGTTTTTTGTAGGGACTTTCTTTTGCCTTACCTACCAATTCATAATTTCCTTTTTTGTTTTTAAATTCCAAAACAATTGGTAAAGGTCCATCTTCTGGAGTAAATTGAGAATAGACATGCCAACCTTCTTCAATAGTAGCATTCATAACTAAATTAAATTCGGTATCGGATACTTTTTCTACTTTAGATGTCCAAGTTACTGGCTTTTTTATTTGTGCATTTATATTGGTTAAAACCAAAAAAGCAATCAATGTGTAAAAGAAATTCTTCATTTATTGAATGGTTATTTTTAAAATTTTAGTGATGTTTGAAGTTGCTTTAAATCGTTCATCTTGTCGCATTCCAATTATCCAAATAATTTGATTATCAGAACATAACAACCATTGATTTGACTTTTCAATCAACGATAATTTCTTGTCCTTAAAATACTTGCTAACTTTCTTTTTACCAAGCATTCCTGCAGGATAGAAAAAATCGCCTTCTTGCCATCTTCTCAAGACCAACGGAAACAACAATTTTTCTTCATCGACAAAGATACTATTTGAATTTGATTCAGAAATGTCACCTACGTTACAAAACTCAAATTTTAAGGGAATATTAACTTGGCTTACATTTTTATCTATCAAATAAACATCGGTTGCAGTGGCTTCCTCTTTCAAAGATAAAATCAAACAATCTCGGTCTTTCAACAAACAATAGTCTTCGGAATAAATTTGTTTTCCTGATTGTGCCTCAACCAAATTATAGATATCATCCCAAGCTGTAAATCCATAATTTTTAAGCCATTGAAATAAATAAGCTTTGTAATTGGGCAATTTCAACAACTCTTTTAATTGAAATTTTAAAAGATTCTTTTCCTCTTTAACTACAATTTTATAAACCAATTTTGAAGCATCATCTACCAGAGATTGTGCTTGTTTCAAATGTTCTAAAGTGTTTTCAAAAGAAGCCAACAAATTGGGATGCAATTCTTTTAAAACCGGAACCACATCATGACGCAACTTATTACGCAAATATTTATCGGAAGCATTACTTGAATCTTCTCGCCAATTAATCTCATTTGCTTTTGCATAAAGTTCGATATCTAATCGTGAGAAAGACAATAACGGACGAATGATTCGATCATTTTGATTGGGAATTCCTGTCAATCCATCCAAACCTGTTCCTCTGCTTAAATTGATTAAAAAGGTTTCTAAGCTGTCATCCAAGTGATGAGCTGTCAATAAATAATCAAAGTGTTCTTTATCTAAAAGTTCATAAAACCATCCATAACGTAGCTTTCTAGCTGCCAACTGAATGGAAAGTTTATAATCTTCAGCAAACTTTGCAGTATCAAATTTTTGAACAAAAACTTCTATTTGCCTTTCATTACAAAAAGAAGTCACAAAAGCTTCATCACCATCACTTTCTTCTCCTCGAAGCTGAAAATTGCAATGAGCAACAGCAAAATCATACTTTAATTGATGCAGTAAATGCACCAAAACCATACTATCAATTCCGCCACTTGTAGCCAAAAGAAGCTTCTTTTCCTTTAGAAAAGGAAAGTTATTTTGCAAATGATTTTGAAATTGGTGTAGCATTTATAGTATAAAAACGCTAAAGTAGTAATAATAAAAGTTTGACGAAAAGAACTCATCAAACTTTTATTTATATTTATAAAGAAGCTACTCGTTCAAGGGTTTTGGTAAGTTCTTCGGTAGTTTTTGAAATCGGAATTGATTCTACGATTTTTTTAGTTTTTGCATCAACAAAGAATAGAATTCCTGAAGAACGCAACTTTACAAATTCTAAGCCATTGGCTTTCAAAATTACTGCAGAAGCGGCTTTGGTTTCTTTATTAGTTATATCGTTTGTTAAAACCGTCATACTATTGCTATCTACTTTTGATAGGAGTTCGCTAACAACTCTATCTTCGTTTTTAATACAAGTAGAACACCATTTTGCTTTAACCAAAACCACATAATATTTAGGAGAGGTTTGAGCAAAAAATGAAGTAGTAAACAGTAATATCGCCAACACTATTAGTTTCTTGAAATTCTTCATAATACCTTTTTTAAATTGTAAGATTGCGCTAAGTTAAACATAAAAAATTAATTATTTTGTAAGGTATCTAACATTGCTTTGGCTTTTAACAAACATTCGTCGTATTCCTGCTCTGGAACTGACTTTGAAGTTATAGCACTTCCAACAGAAAATGAAACATAGTGCAATTTTTCATTGTACAAAATGCTTCTTATGACTACGTTAAAATCAAAGTCACCATTGGGAGTAAAATAACCTACTGCACCACTGTACAAACCTCGTTTGGTTTCTTCTAAATCTTCAATGATGTTCATTGCCGAAATCTTTGGAGCTCCAGTCATACTTCCCATTGGAAAAGTAGTTTGCAACAACGCTGTTGACGATGTAGTGCCTTCAACTTCTGAAACAATAGTTGAAATCATCTGATGCACTTGTTTGAAAGTGTAAATGCCACACAACTCTTCTACTTGAACTGAACCTCTGGTAGCTGTTTTAGACAAATCATTACGAACCAAATCAACAATCATGATGTTTTCTGAGCGTTCTTTCTCGTTATTTGAAAGCTCTTTCTTTAGAAGCGCATCTTGTTCTAAATCAAAACTTCGTCTTGCAGTTCCTTTTATGGGTTGTGAAATCACTTTATTACCTTCTCTTTTCAAATAACGCTCTGGAGAAGCACACATTAAATAATCGGTGTTGTTTTTGAAATAGACTGCAAATGGTGGCTCCGAAATGGCATTCAACTTTTGATAAATGGTAATCGGATTTATTATCGCATTTTCAGCATAAAACTCCATGCAAAAATTAGCTTCATAAATATCGCCACGATGGATATGATGCAACATTTTGCTCACTTTAGAAAGATAATCTTCTTTAGAAATGCGTTGCTGAATAGCTACTTCCGAATGTTGGGTACTGAAAACGGAACACTGGTTTATTTCTTCAATATCCGAAACCATTTCATCATCACACAAATACAAATAGTGCAGTTCTAGTTGATTTCCTTTCAATAAAAACAACTTTTTGGGCTGAAAGAAAAACAAATCAGGAAAGTGCAATCCATCATAATTGTTGGAATGTAAATCTTCAATATCGTTTTTTAAATCGTAAGATAAATAACCAAACAACCAATCGTTTGACTGACTTTGATATTGATGTAAATCTTCGAATGACTTATCAAAATCGGTTTTTATTGAGGTAAAAGTATCAACGGCAACTACACAATCATAATTGGAATAGTGTTGATGGTACTCATTAGAATCTAAAAAAACCACTTCTCTAAATTGATTAGACCACAACAAAAGCTGTTGCTTGAATAATTTAGGGTTTTCAATAGTTCTAGATTGGATTGTTCTCAAAGGGAATTTTTATTTTTTCAAAATTACAACAAAAAATATTTTGAGCTAAAATTATAATTTCATTTTTTTTGGCACGATTTTTAGACTGCTGAAAATAGACACAATTACTTCACTTAAAATTAAATTATTATTGATAATAAAACTACTTATATCTTACTAGTTAAATACAATTATCTAAATAATAACTTTAATTTTAATTTCTATGAACAAAACCACCAAATTCGTATGGGCAGTGTTACTTATGGGCAGTGTCGTTGCTTGCAAACAAGCAGAAAATGAAAACGCAACCGAAGCGGCTTACGACCAACCAAGTGCTTCTGCTGATTCAACAAGTGTAATTTCTTCTTCAGCTGCTGTTGAGCCCAAGAACAGTAATCGAAAGTTTGTTAGAAACGCCGACATCAAATTCAAAGTCAAAAACGTTGCCAAATCAACTACAATTATTGAAGATGCCACTACCAAATTTGGTGGATTTGTAACCTACACCAACCTCCAAAGCCATATAAATGAGGAAGACAAAACCAAAGTAAGTCCAGATAGTACGCTTGTTACCACAAAATATACTGTTGACAACAATATCACTATTAGAGTTCCTAACACCCAATTGGATACCGTTGTAAAAAGTATAGCAAAGCAAATTGATTTTCTAAACTTTCGCGTTATTAAAGCCGATGATGTTACGCTTCAAATGTTGTCTAATAAAATGGCTCAAAAAAGAAGTACTGTTACCGAAAAGAGAATTGCAACTGCTATTGATGAGAAAGGTAAAAAACTAAATCAGGTTATTGATGCTGAAGAGAATCTTGACACCAAAAAAGAACAAAATGATGCTAAAACAATAGAAAACTTATCCTTGCATGACCAAGTGAACTTTAGCACACTAACTCTGCAAATCTATCAAGATCAAACCATCAAACAAGAAATGGTTACCAATGAAAAAAGCACAAACGCCTATCGTCCGAATATTGGTCTTCAGATTTGGGACAGCTTAAAAACTGGTTGGTTTATTTTAGAAAACATTATCTCTTTTGTAATTGTGCTTTGGCCATTTGCTCTTATGGCCTTCTTGGGATATCTGGGCTATAAAAAATATTTGAAAAAATAAACTTGGAATTATAGCCACACTGAACCGCTCTTAGGAGTGGTTTTTTTATTTGAAATAAAATTTATTATCTTTGAGAAACTAACCAATAAATTTTAAAACTATGAGAATTGCAATTATTATTGTGAGATTACTACTTGGTGGCATGATGTTGTTTGCTTCCATTTCCTATTTCTTTAATCTCGGACCGGCACAACCTCAACCTACTGGTGATTTAGCTACACTAATGGCTGGTTTTATGGCCTCAAATTACATCTTTCCTGTAGCAAAAACAATTGAACTACTGGCTGGATTGACCTTAATATCTGGAAAATTTCTACGTTTAGGAATTATTGTTCTACTTCCTATTAGCATCAATATTTTTCTTATTCATGCGGTAGTTACTAAAACAGACTTACCAATGGCTGCAGCAATTTTATTAGCCAACATTTTCTTAATTTACGCTAACTGGAGCAGTTACAAACATTTATTTGAGTGGAAATAAAGATTTCAAAGAGCCATTTTAGAATGGCTCTTTTTTATGTATTTTTGTTAAAAATAAATACTTTAATGAAAAAACTAATTACATTTTTAATTGCCTTATTTATTACTTCTGTTGCTAATGCTCAAAATACAGCACCCAGAACACAACTAAAATTTGAAACCATTTACTATGATGCCATATACAAATGGGCAGCTTTTCCTAAAGCAGAGGCAGATTCTACTTATGTTTATGGCTTTATTTATCTAGACATGCAAGCTGGCTTCACTTTTAATCATGAAGGTACCTTTCATATTGACGAACTTGGTAAATTGGTTAGTAGTAAAAAAGAGTCTAATAGCATGATAAAAGTGCGTTTAGGAAATACCACCAAAAATGTAGCTCTCTTATCATCACTTCAAATTAAAGAATTAGGTGTAACTCCTGTCCCTGATTGGTTAAAATACTATAAGAAACCAATAGATGATGCTGAATCATTAACACGCACTGGTTACCACCTTAATGCTGTGGGCGGAAGTAAAAAGGCATTAGAATTTTTATTAAAAGCATATAAAAAATCACCTCATCATAAAGGTTTAGAGTTTGAATTAGGTTTTGCTTACAATGCACTTGGTCAATATGAAAAAGCCATTGAAATTCTTAACAAAGCAACTACTAATGATCCAAAAAATGCTTTGTTATATAAGGAGTTTGGTTATGCGTATTTAAATTTACACAAATTACCAGAGGCAGAAGCTATTTATAAAAGAGGTGTAGAAATCTCTACCGATAAAGAATTGAGTTGTGAAATGGCCATCAACATGGCGAATTATTATTTTATTCAGAAGAGTAAAGATAAGTTTAATGAATGGGCCAACCTAGTCAAGCTAAATGCTTCTCCCAACTCACAGTATATAAAATACATAGAGCACTTCGAGAAAGAATGGGAAAGTAAACGATAAAAAAATCCGTTCCTTATTAATAAAGAACGGATTTTTAAATCTGAATAACTTTACTATACGTGTAAAGCTCTATTGTCTGTTGCGGCCAACGCTGCTTCTTTGATTGCTTCTGCAAATGTTGGGTGAGCATGACTCATTCTAGAAATATCTTCTGCTGACGCTCTAAATTCCATTGCTGTAACAGCTTCTGCAATTAAATCGGCACAACGAGCACCAATCATGTGAACTCCAAGTACCTCATCTGTTTTAGCATCGGCTAAAATTTTTACAAATCCATCGGTATCACCACCTGCACGAGCTCTTCCCAATGCTTTGAATGGAAAACTTCCTGCTTTATAAGCAACTCCATCTGCTTTTAATTGCTCTTCTGTTTTACCAACAGCAGCAACCTCTGGCCAAGTATATACAACACCTGGAATTAAATTATAATCGATATGTGGTTTTTGACCTGCTAAGATTTCAGCAACCATTACTCCTTCTTCTTCCGCTTTATGAGCTAACATCGCACCACGAACCACATCACCAATAGCGTAAATATTAGAAACATTGGTTTGCAAATGGTCATTTACTTCAATCTGACCTCTGTCTGTTAACTTCACTCCTGCTTTGTCAGCATTCAATCCGTCAGTGTATGGACGACGACCAACAGATACCAAAGAATAATCACCTTCTAAAGTAATAATTTCTCCTTTAGCATTTTCTGCTTTTACAGTAACCATTTTTCCTTTTCTTTCAACTGATTGTACTTTATGTGAAGTATAGAATTTCATTCCTTGTTTCTTCAACACTTTAGTCAATTCTTTTGACAAACCTGCATCCATTCCTGGAATAATTCTGTCCATAAATTCAACAACCGAAACTTCAGCTCCTAATCTTAAATAAACTTGACCTAATTCAATTCCGATAACTCCACCACCAATAATAACTAAATGCTTAGGAACTTCAGGCAATTTTAAAGCTTCTGTAGAAGTTATAACTCTTTCTTTATCCAATTTAATAAAAGGCAAACTTGATGGTTTAGAACCTGTTGCAATAATAATATTTTTAGCTTCCACTACTTCAGAAGAACCATCAGCTTTGGTAACTTTTACATGCGTAGCGTCTTCAAACGAACCAACACCTTCTAGAACCGTTACTTTGTTTTTATCCATAAGGAACTTCACTCCGCCAGAAGTTTGATCAACAACGGCTTGCTTGCGTTCAATCATTTTAGTCAAGTTTACTTTTACTTTTCCAGAAACTTCAATTCCATGATCAGCAAAATGTTGCAACTCTTCATAATGATGTGATGATGCTAAAAGTGCTTTAGAAGGAATACAACCTACGTTTAAGCAAGTACCACCAAGCGTTGGATATTTCTCTACAATTGCAGTTTTAAAACCTAATTGGGCACAACGAATTGCCGAAACATATCCGCCTGGTCCAGAACCTATAATGACTACGTCAAATGAACTCATGTTTGTATATTTTTGTGTGTGTTTATAAAATAGTGTTGCAAAATTACGAATGTTTTTTGGTATTTTAATTGATACTGAAAAGTTTTCAAAAGGAATTTATTTTTTAGTTTAAACAAGAACTATTCTTTCTCACAAAGACATGGCGAAAAAACGTCGTAACCCTTGATATACAAAGAAAACGTTTTCGTAGATTTCTATTTTTTATGATATTTATCAGTTAATTTGAATGGTTAAAATTGGAACTTTGAAGTATAAAATTTAAGCATTTAAAGAATACTAAAAATAGAAACTAAAACTTTTAACTATGAAAAACATTAAAGTCATTCAGGAACTTCACGATTTAGGAATCACTGGTTATCACGAAGTAGTATATAATCCTACTTATGAAGAATTATTTCAGGCAGAGACTTCACATTTCCGTAAAGGATATGAAAAAGGAGCTATAACCGATTCTGGTGCAGTAGCAGTTAAAACTGGAGTATTCACTGGGCGTTCTCCTAAAGATCGTTACATTGTTAAAGATGATGTTACCAAAGATACCATCTATTGGGATGATAAAGTAAACTTTCCAACATCTCATGAAGTATGGAGCGAATTAAAACATTTGGTTTTAAAACAACTTTCTGCTTCTAAAAAAATATATGTTGTAGATGCTTTTTGTGGAACCAATAAAGATACTCGCTTAAAAGTACGTTTTGTAATGGAAGTAGCTTGGCAAGCACACTTTGTTACCAATATGTTTATCAGACCATCTATCTATGAATTAGAAAACTTTGGTGAACCTGATTTTATTGTAATGAATGGTTCTAAAGCTACTAATCCAAACTGGAAAGAACATGGCTTAAATTCTGAAAACTTCGTATTGTTTAACCTAACTGAAAAAATCCAAATTATTGGTGGTACTTGGTATGGTGGTGAAATGAAAAAAGGAATGTTCTCAATGATGAATTATTACCTTCCTCTCAAAGGAATGGCTTCTATGCACTGCTCTGCTAATGTTGGTGAAGATGGTGATGTTGCTATCTTCTTCGGGCTTTCTGGAACAGGTAAAACAACATTGTCTGCCGATCCAAAACGCTATTTAATTGGTGACGATGAACATGGTTGGGATAATAATGGTGTCTTTAACTATGAAGGTGGTTGCTATG
>Ga0209572_1001572_pt1 | contig 14730 bp, 13 predicted proteins | sample EBPBio232012_DNA_FD_185867 | JGI IMG/M metagenome (GOLD analysis project Ga0209572, IMG submission 185867) | Wastewater treatment Type I Accumulibacter community from EBPR Bioreactor in Madison, WI, USA - Reactor 1_1/23/2012_ DNA (SPAdes)... | ecosystem: Engineered > Bioreactor > EBPR >...
CAAGAAGACGGGCGGCTGCGGCTGGACTTCCAGGTGAGCGACGGCGGGCCGTTCGATGCCGATGGCCAGGCCAACGGCCAGATCGAGCTGCTGGCGCTGGCCGGGCAGATGCCGCTGAGCCTGATCGGGCTGGCGCCCGATGGGCTGACGCCGCAGTCGGTGTTCTGAGGCAGGCTGGGAGCGGGTTCAGGCTCAAAACTTGCCTTGGTCGGCGCCCATCAATCCTGAGTAGCTATCAAAATTGAATACTTTGGCGGCGTTTGAAGTGCTGAAGCCACGCCGTCAGCGCTGCTCTACAGTGCGTACCAGCAGGTCGATGTGGCTGTCGGTGCTGGTGCTGATGCGGATGCGCACGGGCAGGTACTGCAGGCTGGGGGCGAACCAGATTTCGGCCATGATGGGGCCGCGCGGCTTGTCCAGCGGGCGCGGCTTGAGGTGCATGGCGCGCACCGGCCCCAATTCGGGCAGGTGCAGGGTTTCCTCGCCGACGACGTCGTAGGTCCAGGGGTCGACGCCGCCCGGGCGGGCCAGCACGAAATCGACACGGCCACCCGGCCGCAGCGGAATCTGGCCGGTGGCGAAGCGATGGCCCAGCTCGACGAACTGGCTGGCGGCGTCCTGCACGTCCTCCGGCCGCGGCAGGCGTTCGCCGCGCTGCAGGCGGATTTCGTCCTCGCCCATGCGCACGCCGCGCCGGCGCCCGCGCAAGTCTTCCTCGTAGACCTCGGGGCGCAGGCCGTTGGCGGTGATCTGGCCCTGGCTGCTGAAGGTCAGCGAGGCCAGCAGACCGGCGTTCATGGCGACGGTGATCTGGTAGCGGCTGCCCTCGCGCTGCCACAGCACCTGGCCGCTGCCGTGCAGCTCGCCCCGGTACCAGCCGCCCAGCTGGTAGCTCAGGCGCGTGTCGCCGGGCCAACTGGCCAGGTAGGCGGCCGCGGCGGCACTGGCGCTGCTGGCGGGCGAGGCGGCGGCCTCGGCGACGGAGGGGGCCGCGGTGGCGGGCGCACTGGCCGGGTCGGCGGCGGCGGTGGCGGACGGCGCGCTGGCCAGCGGGGGGGCGCTGGCCGGGGGCTCGGGTGCGCTGGGAGCGGCGGCGACGTCGGTCTGGCCGTCGGCGGGCGGCTCGGGCGACGTGGCGGCGGGCGCGGGAGCGCTGGCGGGTGCTTTTTTTGCTACTTTTTTTGGGGCTGCTGGGGCTGTGCGCACGGCCGCCGCGGGCCGATTCGGCTGGGCCACCGGCGCGGCAGCGGGCACCGGTTCGGGGGGGGCTGGGGTTTCGGGCGCCAGGGTGCGGGTGTACAGCGGCGGGGCCATCTGGCGCAGCAGGCTGGGCGGGCGCAGTAGGCGCGAGAAGACGGACAAGGTCAGCGTGTGCAGCAGCAGCACCAGCAGGACGATGAGCCACAAGGCGGTGCGCTGGGGCGCGGCACGGCGGGCAGCGGGCATGGGGCGTTCCCGGGTCACCGCGCGGGGCGCCGCATCGAAGGCCGCGCGCGGCCCCGGCGTGCCGCACGAGGCCGCATCACCGTTGGGGCCAGCCGGGCCGTTCGGGCCCCGGCAGCAGCCGCCAGGTGGTGGACTGGGCGGGCAGGCGCAGAGGCAGGCGCAGCAGGCGTTTGTCGCGCGCCACCAGGGCCACGATGCGGCGCGCCGGGCCGGCGTACAGGGGCAGCTCGTCCAGGCGCGTCAGGCGCCAGCCGGCCGGCGCGCCGCTGGGCGCGCGGCGGGTGGGTTCGATGCCCAGCCATTCGTCGCCGGCAGCCATGCCGGCTTCGGCCGCCGGGCCGCCGTCGAGCACCACCTTCAGGGTCACGCCTTGCGCATCTTCCTGCACGCGCAGGCCCAGGCGCTGCGCCCATTGCGAGGGTTCGTCCAGCACCTCGACACCGGCGCCTTGCAGCAGCGCCTTGAGTGGCAGCTCGGCGGTGCCGTGCACCCAGTCGGCCAGCTCGCGTTGGTAGGAACGGCCGCCGACCTCGGCCAGCACGGCGGCGAAGTCGGCCTCGTCCATCGGGCCGCCGGCGCAGCGCCGCCACAGCGCGCGCAGCACGTCGTCGAAGGTGCGGTCGGTTTCCTGGCGCAAGCTCAGGTCCAGGCACAGGGCGATCAGGGCACCCTTGCTGTAGTAGCTGATGGTGCTGTTGGGGGTGTTTTCGTCGGGCCGGTAGTAGCGCACCCAGGCGTCGAAGCTGGCCTGGGCCGCGGACTGCACCTGGCGCCCGGGGGCCTGCAGCACCTGGTTGACGTTGCGGGTGAGCAGCTTGAGGTAGGCGGCGGTATCGATCAGGCCGGCGCGCAGCAGCAGCAGGTCGTCGCAGTAGCTGGTGACGCCCTCGAAGAACCACAGCAGCTGGGTGTAGTTCTCGCGCCCGTAGTCGTAGCGGGCGAACTCGGCGGGCCTCAGGCGCTTGACGTTCCAGGCGTGGAAGTACTCGTGGCTGATCAGGCCGAGCAGGGTCAGGTAGCCCTCGCCGACGCGGGCCGCCTCGGCCGGCGCGCCCAGGCGCGGCAGCTCGCGCCGCGCGCACAGCAAGGCGGTGCTGGCGCGGTGCTCCAGGCCGCCGTAGCCGTCGTCCACGGCATTCAGCAAAAACAGGTAGTGCGTGAACGGCGGCGCCTTGCCGGCGTGCCAGAAGCGGATGACGGTGTCGCAGATGCGTTGGGTGTCGCGCATCAGGCGCTCGCCATCGAACGAGGGCGGCGCGCCGGCGACAACCAAGCGGTGCGTGGCGCCACCGGCCTGGAACTCGCCGCTCCAGAAGTCGCCCATCTCGACCGGGTGATCGACCAGCTCGTCGTAGTCGTCGGCCTGGTAGCGGCCAAAACGCCGGGCGTCGACCTGTACCGGGCGCAGCGCGGTGGCCAGGCGCCAGCCGGGGCGCTGGCGCGGCGCCGGCAGGCTGAGCTGGTGCGGGGCATCGGTGTGGCCCTCGGCGCGCAGCAGCAGGCTGGTGCCGTTGAAAAAGCCGCGCTGGGTGTCGAGCCAGGCGGTGCGCACCGAGTGGTCGAAGGCGTGAATTTCGTAGCGCAGCTGCAGCGGACGCGCCGGCTCGCACTCGATCTCCCAGCTGCATTTGTCGAGCTGGCGCACCGGGCAGGCGCGCCGGCCCTGGCGCGCGCGCAGGCCGCTCAGGTGGCGCGCGAACTCGCGCACCAGATAGCTGCCGGGAATCCACACCGGCAGGCTGACGCGCTGGCGCGCCGCCGGTTGGGCGATGTCCAGCTCGACGGCGTAGCGGTGCCCGCTCAGGCTGGCCACGCGCACCGTGGCGTGCACGGCTGGCGCGGCCGGCGCCGGCCGAGGGCGGCGGCGTTGCGGGGCCGGGGCGCGCGCGCTCACGGGAGGGGCCTGGGCGGCGTCACTGCGCCAGCAGTTTTTCAACCTGCTGGGCGTTGATGGCGCCGGGCACGCGCGTGCCATTGGCGAACACCAGGGTCGGGGTGCCGGTGATGCGGTGCTTGTGCGCCAGATCCAGGTTGGCGGTGATGGCGTCGGTGTTGCACTCGGCCGCCTTGGGCAGGCTGTCTTTTTGCATCCAGTCGTTCCAGGCCTTGGCGCGGTCCTTGGCGCACCAGATGTTGCGGGCCTTCTCGACCGAGTCGGCGCCCAGGATCGGGATCAGGAACAGGTGCACGGTGACGTCGGTGACGCCCTGCATGTCTTTCTCGAAGCGCTTGCAGTAGCCACAGTTGGGGTCTTCGAACACCGCCATCTTGCGCTTGCCGTTGCCGCGCACCAGGGTGAAGGCGTTCTTCAAAGGCAGGTCGGCGAAGGCGATAGCGGTGAGCTTCTCGATGCGCTCCTCGGTCAGGTTCTTGCGCGCGCGGGTGTCGAGCAGCTGGCCCTGGATGAGGAAGTTGCCCTCGGCGTCGGTGTACAGCACCTCGTTGCCCAGGCGCACCTCGTACAGGCCGGGCATGGGGGTTTTGTTGACTTCGTCGATCTGCTTGAGCGCGGGCACGCGCTCGCCCAGGTTTTTGCGGATGGCCGCCTCCTGGGCCCACCCCAAGGACGGCAGCGCGAGGGCCAGAACGGCCAGGGCGGCGCGCCAGCGGCGCGGGGCAAGGAGAGCAGGAGCAGTCATCGGGTGCGGTAAAAAAGTGAATCGGGGTGCAGCCTTAGGGGCGGCGCGGGGTCATTCGGTTCCCATGGCCAGCCGGGCCACGCGGGATTTGATCGGGCCGCTGGCGTCGAACAGCGCCATGCCCCAGTTGCGCAGGCTGGCGGCGGCCGGTTCGGGGCGGCCAAACAGCTGCTGCAGGCCGTCGGTGGCCAGGCTCATGCGCAGCCAGTCGCCCTTGCGGGCGCGTTCGTAGCGGCGCAGCAATTTCAGGTCGGCCGGGGTGCGCCAGGCCTCGCGCGCGCCCAGCACGCGCGCCAGCTCGGCGACGTCGCCCAGGCCCACGTTCAGGCCTTGGCCGGCCAGCGGGTGCATGGCGTGCGCGGCGTCGCCGGCCAGGGCAAAGCTCTGGCCTGGCCGGCCCGGCATGCGCCCGACCCAGTGCGTGGCGGCGGCGCGCATCAGCGGCCAACTGGCGCGCGGGCTGATGAGTTGCAGCGCGCCCAGCTGGCCCTGGCTGGCGGCGAACAACTGGCCCGCGAAGCCGGCCTCGTCCAGCGCCAGCAGCTCGGCCACGCGCTCGCGCCGCACCGACCAGACCACCGCCACCTGGTGGCCCTGGGGGCCATCGAGCGGCAGCAGGGCGAGGATCTCGCCTTCGGGCGTGAACCACTGGCGCGCCACCTGGCCGTGCGGGCGTTCGCAATCCAGGCGCGTGGCGATGGCGTGCTGGGGGTAGTGGGTGACCTCGAATTCCACCCCCAGCTCGGCGCGGGTGCGGCTGGCGCGCCCTTCGCACACCACCGTGAGCGGCGCCGCCACGGGCGCGGTCAGCACGTCGATGCCGCCCTGGTAGCGCACGGCCTCGGCCAGCTGGTGCTCCAGCGCCGGCACGTCGACGATCCAGTTCAGCGCCGGCACGCCTTGCGCCTGGGCGCGAAACTGCACGCTGGCGTCGCGGTCGCCCCACACCTGCATGGCCAGCACCGGGGTGGCGGCGCGCGCGTCGGGCCAGCAGCGCAGTTGTTGCAGCATGCCTTGGGCGGCCGGGTTGAGGGCGTAGGCGCGCACGTCGGGCGCGGGCGCGCCGCCTTCGGCTGGGGCGGGCGGGGCCACCAGCGCCACGTGCAGGCGCTGGCGCGCCAGCAGCAAGGCCAGCGACCGCCCGACGATGCCGGCGCCGCGGATGCAGATGTCGGGGGAAACGGCCATGGGCGCATTCTAGAAGCCCGGGGGGTGGGCGCCCTACACTGGGGTGATCCTTTCAGCCGATGCCGCCACCCATGTCCGACGCCTCCCCCGATGTCCGCGCCACGCTGGCGCGCCTGTTCGTCCACCCGGTCAAGTCCTGCGCCGGGGTGGAGCTGCGCGAGGCCCGGCTGATGGACACCGGGCTGGACCTGGACCGCGCCTGGATGGTGGTGGACGCCCAGGGGCGCTTCGTCTCCCAGCGCGAGCTACCGCGCATGGCCCTGGTGCGCCCGCGTATCAAGGTGCTGGAAGTGGTGCTGCGCGCGCCCGGCATGCTGGCGCTGCACCTGGGCGTGAACGAGGTCGAGAAGCCGGCCCGTGCCCAGGTGTGGGGCGACACGGTGGACTGCTGGGACATGGGCGAGATCGCCGGCCAGTGGTTCAGCGACTTCCTGGGCCAGCCGGGCCTGCGCCTGGTGCGCTTTGATCCAGAGGTGCGGCGCCTGGCCTCGCGCCAGTGGGCGGGCGAGGTCGAGGCGCCGATCGAGTTTGCCGACGGCTTTCCGCTGCTGGTCGCCAGCACCGCCTCGTTGGACGAGCTGAACACCCGCCTGCGAGCCGCCGGGCACGCTGCGGTCGGCATGGAGCGCTTTCGGCCCAACCTGGTGCTGGACGGGCTGCAGGCGCAGGACGAAGACCGCCTGGCCGAGATCACCCTGCACAGCGCCGAGGGCGAGGTGGTGCTGCGCCCCGTCAAGCCCTGCCCGCGCTGCCCCATCCCCAACGTCGATCCGGCCACCGGCGAGCCCAGCCCCGAGGTGCTGGACACGCTGGCCGGCTACCGCGCCAACCCGCTGCTGGACGGCGCCATCACCTTCGGCATGAACGCGGTGATCGTGCGCGGCGCCGGCCACACGCTGCGCGTGGGGGATGCCGTGGCCGGCCCGTGGCGTTTTGACTGACGGCCAGATGTTATTAAATTGATAGCATATGGGTCAATTTCCACGCCGGCATAGGGCTGTTTTGACTGAAAAATCTCCGTCGGCGGCAGAACCGGTCAGCCGGTAAAATCACCGCTTTACCGAACCTCCGAGAACATCTGCCATGAGCCTGCAATGCGGCATCGTGGGCCTGCCCAACGTGGGCAAGTCCACGCTCTTCAACGCCCTGACCAAAGCCGGCATCGCCGCCGAAAACTACCCGTTTTGCACCATCGAGCCCAACACCGGCGTGGTCGAGGTGCCCGATCCGCGCCTGGCCCAGTTGGCCGAGATCGTGAAACCCGAGCGCGTGCTGCCCGCGATTGTCGAATTCGTCGACATCGCCGGCCTGGTGGCCGGTGCCAGTCAGGGCGAGGGCCTGGGCAACCAATTTTTGGCCCACATCCGCGAAACCGACGCCATCGTCAATGTGGTGCGCTGCTTTGAAGACCCGAACGTCATCCACGTCGCCGGCAAGGTCGATCCCATCTCCGACATCGAGGTGATCCAGACCGAGCTGTGCCTGGCCGATTTGGGCACCGTCGAAAAAGCCGTGCAGCGCTACGGCAAGGCCGCCAAGAGCGGCAACGACAAGGAGGCCACCGCCATGCTCAAGGTGCTGGGCCCGGTGCAGGCCGCGCTCGACGAAGGCAAGGCGGTGCGCACCCTGGCCTTGAGCAAGGAAGAGCAGGCCCTGATCAAGCCGCTGTGCCTGATCACCGCCAAGCCCGCCATGTTTGTCGGCAACGTCAGCGAAGACGGGTTTGAGAACAACCCCTTGCTCGACCGCCTGACCGAGTACGCCACCCGCCAGAACGCCCCCGTGGTCGCCATCTGCGCCAAGCTGGAAGCCGAAATGGCCGACATGGCGGACGAAGACAAGGAGCTGTTCCTGGCCGAAATGGGCCAGGAAGAGCCCGGGTTGAACCGCCTGATCCGCGCCGCCTTCAAGCTGCTGGGCCTGCAGACCTACTTCACCGCCGGCGTGAAGGAAGTGCGCGCCTGGACCATCCACGTTGGCGACACCGCCCCGCAGGCGGCCGGCGTGATCCACGGCGACTTCGAGCGCGGTTTCATCCGCGCCCAGACCATCGCGTTCGGCGACTACATCCAGTTCAAGGGCGAAAGCGGCGCCAAGGAGGCCGGCAAGATGCGCGCCGAAGGCAAGGAGTACGTGGTGCACGATGGCGACGTGATGAACTTTTTGTTCAACGTCTGACGCCTGAGCCGGCCGCGCTCAGCCCGGCCGCTGGAACTTTCCACGCGCCTGATCCACCCGCTGGCGCACCACGCAGTCGCCCGCGTGGTCGTTGACCAGGCCCATGGCCTGCATGAAGGCGTAGACGGTGGTGGGACCGACAAACTTCCAACCGCGCTTTTTCAAGTCCTTGGACAGCGCCACGGAGGTCGCGGTGGTGGCCACCGGCTCGGTCGAAGCCTCGGCGGCGGGCGCCTCCCAGCGCCAGAAGTAGGCCGCCAGCGAGCCGGTCTCTTGCGCCAGGGCCTGGGCGCGCGCGGCGTTGTGGATCGTCGCCTCGATCTTGCCGCGGTGCCGCACGATGCCTTCGTCCTGCAGCAGACGCTCGACGTCCCGGGGGCCGAAGCGGGCAACCTGGTGAAAGTCAAAGCCGGCGAAGGCGGCGCGAAAGTGCTCGCGCTTGGCCAGGATGGTGCGCCAGGAGAGGCCCGACTGAAAACCCTCCAGGCAAATCTTCTCGAACAGCCGGACGTCGTCGCGCACCGGAAAGCCCCACTCGTCGTCGTGGTAGGCCATGTACTCGGGGGTGGCGGCGCACCAGCGGCAGCGCCACTGGCCGTCGGGGCAGAGAAGGGCGGTGTTCATGCCCCAAGTGTCGCTCAGCGCGCCCCGCCAGGCGAGGCGAGGCCGGTCAATCCGCGACGATGCCCAGGTCCTTGACGATGGGGTCCCAGCGCTCGTACTCGCGGCGGATGTGGGCGTCGAACTTCTGCGGTGACGACTCGACGACGTTGAACCCGGCCTGTTTCATGTGGGCCTGGAAGTCCTTGGCGTGCACGGCTTTTTGCAGCGCGTCGGTCCAGCGCCGCATGGCGGCGTCGGGGATGCCGGCAGGCACCACCATGCCGATCCACGACGACACGTCCAGGCCGTCGTAGCCCTGCTCCTTGGTCGAAGGGACGTTCGGCAGTGCCTTGGAGCGCTCGTTGCCCATCACCGCCAGGGCCTTCAGGCGTCCGCTTTCGATGAACTTGAGCACCAGCGGCTGGCTGACGAAGATGCTTTGCACGTGGCCGGCCAGCAGGTCGTTGATGGCCGGGCCGCCGCCCTTGTAGGGAATGTGGTTCATGCGGATGCCGGCGGTGCGAGAGAACAGCTCGGCCGCCAACTGATTCGAGCTGCCGGCTCCGGCGGAGGCGTAGCTTACCGACCCCGGCTTGGCCTTGGACAGCGCGACCAGCTCCTTCAAGTTGTTGGCCGGCAGCGACGGGTGGGCCACCAGCACCAGCGGCATGGACACGATCTGCCCCACGGCCTTGAGGTCCTTGAAGGTGTCGAAGTCGAGCGACTTGTAGATCAGCGGGTTGATGGCGTGGGTGTCGAACACGATCAGGGCGGTGTGGCCGTCGGCCGGTCCGCGCGCCACCATGGCGGTGCCGATGCTGCCGCCGGCGCCGCCCCGGTTTTCCACGATCACGTTCTGGCCGAGGAGCTTCTGCAGCTCGGCCGCCAGCGGCCGCGCCACGCCGTCGGTGCTGCCACCGGCCGGAAATGGGGTGACCAGCTTGACGGTGTGGTCTGGAAAGGTTTGCGCCGCCAGCGGCAGGCCGGTCAGGGAGGCGGCCAGGCCGCAGGCAAGGGCGAGCAGGCGCGCATGGGCGCGGCGACGGGTAGAGCAGGTCATGGTGAGGACTCCGGGTTCGGTGGGGTATGGGGATGGGGTGCCGACGCGCCGCTTCAGGCCACGTCGGCGCCCTCGAAGGCGCGTTGCAGCAGCTCGCGCAGGGCGGCGCGCTCGATGGGGCGCGGATTCGGGTAGGGAGCCGAGGCCGCCAGCTCGGCCGCGCGGTTCAGCGCCTGGGCCGGCAGGCCGATGTCGCGCAGGGTGGCGGGTAGGGACAGGCGCGCATTCAAGCCTTGCAGCGCCCGGGGCGCCGCCAGACCGGGCGCGTCGGCCAGCCCCAAGGCCTGGCCCAGCGCCGCCATGGCTTGCGGCGCGGCGCTGGCGTTGTAGGCCAGGGTGTGCGGCAACATCACCGTGTGCAGCTCGGCGTGCGGCAGGTTGAAGGCGCCGCCCAGCGTGTGGCAGATCTTGTGGTGCAGGCCCATTTGCACCTGGCCCAGCACGCTGCCGCACAGCCAGGCGCCGTACAGCGCGTCGGAGCGAGCCTCGGCATCGTTCGGCGTGGCGTGCAGGCGCGGCAGGGCCCGCGCGATGGCGCGGATGCCCTCTTGCGCCGTCACGCGGTGCAAGGGGCTGGCGTCCTGGGCGTACAAGCCCTCGGCGGCGTGGGCCACGGCGTTCATGCCGCTCGCCATCGACACCGTCACCGGCAGATCGCGGCTCAGCTCGGGGTCGTAGACCACCACGCGCGGCATCACGCGCCAGTCGCGGCCGGTCTTTTTCTGCCCGCCCTCGGTCAGGCCGTACAGCGGCGTCATTTCGGAGCCGGCGTAGGTGGTCGGCAAGGCCACGCTGGGCAGGCCGGATTCGAGCGCGATGGCCTTGGCCAGGCCGATGGTGGAGCCGCCGCCGGCGGCGACGCAGACGTCGGCACCCAGGCGCCGGGCCGTGTCGGCCGCCACGCGCGCGGCCTCGACGGGCACGTGCATCACGGCGCCGGCGTGCACGCCCACGCCGCGGGAGCCCAGCAGTGCGGCCACTTCATGGCCCAGCGCGGCGTGGCCGGGCGTGGTCAGCACCAGGGCGCGGCCCAGCCCCAAGGCGTCGAGCTCGCGCGGCAGGTGGCGCCGCGCGCCGGCGCCGAACACCACGCGCGCCGGGCGGGTTTCGTGAACAAAGTCGAGTGCACTCATGGCGGTTCTCCGGGCCTGCTCAAGCGTGCTGGGTCATGGCGCCGTCGACCAGATCCCAGATGAAGCGGTCGGAGGGGTCGCGCTGTTCCTCGGCGATGTGCGCGATCAGCCCGGCGGCGCGGCTCAGCACGGCAAAGCCGCGCATCAGCTGGGGCGGCACGCCGATGTCGCCCAGCACGGCGGCCACCGCGCCGGTGGCGTTGATGGTGATGTGGCGGCCCGCCACCGCATCCACGGCCGTCGCCAGCAGCGCCAGGGCGTCGGCGTAGGGGCCGTGGGTGCCGGTTTCGCGCGCCAGCGCCAGCAGCTTGACGGCGCGGGGATCGTCCGGGCGGTGCAGGTGGTGGCCGAAGCCGGGCATCGGGGCGCGGCGTGCGCGGTGCTCGTCGGCGATGCGCCGGGCCTCGGCGGGGCCGTCCGCGGCCGCCACGATGCGCGCCAGCAGCTCGGCCGCCGGCTCCATGGTGCCGACGAAGCGGCTGGCCACCGCCAGCAGGCCGGCGGCCACGCCGGCCTGAAGGTTTTCCGGCGAGCTGGAATAGACCATGCGGGCGGCGATCACGCTGGGGGTCATGCCGTGCTCCATCAAGGTCACCAGCACCGCGTCCACCATGCGGCGCTGCGCCGGCGTGGGCTGGCGGCCGAAGGTCTGCTTCATGAACACGTCGACGAAGCTGGCCTGGCCCATCAGGTCCTCGACCAGGTTGTCGTCGCCGAAATAGACCGCGTCGGTGGTGTAGCGGCACAGGCGGGTGGCCGGCGCCGGACGGGGGGTCGGGGTCTTGGCGCTCATGCCAGCACCTCCTTCACAATGGCCGCGCGCACGGCGGGTTTGGACACCTTGGCGACGGCGCTGCGCGGCAGCGCGTCGAAGAAATGCACGGCCTTGGGCGTTTTCACCGGGCCCAGCTGCTCCCGCACCCAGGCCAGCAACTCGTCCGCGCCGGCTTGCGCGCCGGGGCGCAGTTGCACGGCGGCGTGCACGGCCTCGCCCCATTTCTCGTCGGGCACGCCCAGCACGGCGCATTCGGCCACCGCCGGGTGCGCCGAGAGCACCACCTCGACGTCGCTGGGGTAGACATTGAAGCCGCCGGTGATGATCACGTCGCGCAGGCGGTCGCGCAGGTACAGGTAGCCGTCGGCGTCCAGCTCGCCGCCGTCGCCGGTGCGCAGCCAGCCGTCCACCAGGGTCTGGGTGGTTTCGGTGTCGGCCTTCAGGTAGCCGCTCATCAGCAGGTCGCCGCGCACGGCGATCTCGCCCTGCTCTCCGGGCGGCAGCGGCCGGCCCTGCGGGTCCAGCACGGCGATCTGCGTCAGCAGCGAGGCCCGGCCGACCGAACCCAGCCGGCGGCCCTGCATGTCTTGCGGCGGCAAAAAGGTGACGATCTGCGGCGCCTCGGTCTGCCCGTAGCTGGTGCACAGAACCGGGCCGAACACGGCTTGCGCCTGGCGGATCTGCTCCGGCCGCATCGGCGCGCCGCCGTACACCACGAAGCGCAGCGACGACAGATCGCGCGGCCGCGCCGTCTGCTCGTCGGCCAGGGCCATGACCAGGGTCGGCGGGGCGAAGAAGATGGTGGCGCGGTGCGCCTGGGCGGCGTCCAGCAACTGCGCCGGCTTGGCCGGGTAGTCGGGAAACACCAGCGCGCCGCCCGCGCCCAGCAAGGGCAGCATGTAGGTGCCGGTGCCGTGCGTGATCGGCGCGGCCACCAGGTAGCGGTCTTGCGGGCCCAGGCCGTAGGCCTGGATTTGCGTGGCGATGTTGGTGTTCCAGGCGCGCAGGGGCTGCAGCACACCCTTCGGAAAGCCGGTGGTGCCGCCGGTGAACTTGATCGCCTGGGCGCGCTCCAGCGGGATGCCGCCCGTGCCGTTCGGCCCCATCGGCAGCGCCACGTCGCCGGTGGCGGGTTGGCGCAGGGCGTCCAGCGGTTCGATGCGGGCGCCGACGCCGGCCAGCCGCTCGGCCATTGGCACATCGACCAGCACCAGCGAGGGCTCGACAAAGGCGATCAGGCGCTGCAGTTCGGGGTCGCCGTTGCGCGGGTTCAGCGGCACCCAGACCTTGCCGGCGGCCAGGATGGCCAGCAGCGCCACCAGGTGGTCCACGGTGTTGGCGGCGCCCAGGCAGACGGCGCTGCCGGGGCGCGGGTCCAGCGTCAGCAGGGTCGCGGCGCGCTGCTGTACGGTGTCGGCCAGTTGGCGGAAGCTCTGCTCGCCGTCCGCGCCAATCAAGGCCGGACGTTGCGGAAAGCGCTCGGCGGCGCGCCAGAAGAAGTCAATGGGGTACATGCGGTGCCTCGTGATGGAATATATTGAATATTCGAACATTTAGAGTATTTGTGCATCAGGGTTTACCCTTTATCAGGGTTTGCGTCAAAATTCAAACATTCGACGCAAGTGCTCCGCATGCCCACCTCGACCTACGACATCGACGCCGCCATTCCGGCGCCCGAACGCGCCCGCCACATCGATCTGGCGCGCGAACTGGCGCAGCGCATCGCCGCCGGCGACCCGCCCGTCGGGGCGCTGCTGCCGACCGAGACCGAGCTGTGCCACAGCACGGGCCTGAGCCGCTACGCGGTGCGCCAGGCCTTGCACAAGCTGACCGGGCTGGGCCTGATCGAGCGGCAGGCCGGTGTCGGCACCCGGGTGCTGGCCAGCCAGCCGCCGACGCGCTACGTGCAGGCCATGGACGGGTTGTCGGACCTGACGCGCTACGCCGAGGGCACCAGCTTCACCGCCACGGTGCGCGAACGGCTGACGGCGGACGCGCGCCAGGCCGCCCTGCTGCGCAGCGCGCCGGGCGCCAAATGGCTGCACCTGAGCGGGCTGCGCACCAGCGCCGGCGCGCTGCCCGAGCCGATCGCGTTGGTCGACATTTACGTCGCCGACGAGGTCAGTCGCCTGTCCAAGCTGCCCAAGGTGGGCCAGGTGTTCGGCGTGCCGGTGTACCAGCTGATCGAGGCGCAGTACGGCCTGCGCGTGACCCGCGTCGACCAGGAGATTCAGGGCGTGTGCATCGACGGCGAGGCCGCCGCCGCCCTGCGCGTGGAGCCCGGCACGCCAGGCCTGCGCATCATCCGCACCTACCTGCAGGGCGAGCGCGCCATCGAAGTCACCACCGGCCTGCACCCGGCCAGCCGTTTCAGCTACACGATGAGCTTTCGGCAGTCGGCGTGAGCCGGTGCCTGGCCCGCGCCTTGGCGCTACGATTTCGCGCATGAATGCTCCGCTTGCCCTGATCGACGTGCGCGGCTGGGTCGGCGAGCGCGGCGGGCTGCTGCTGTGGGGCCCGCTCGATCTGGTGCTGCACCCCGCCGAGGTGGTCCATGTGCAAGGCCCGAACGGCTGCGGCAAGACCACCTTGCTGCGCATGTTGGCCGGCCTGCGCGAACCGGCGCTGGGCGGGCCGGGCCGTTTGTGCGACGACTTCTGGTGGCTGGGCCACGCCGGCGCCCTGGCCGAGGAGCTGGACGCGCTGCTCAACCTGCGCCTGCTGCTGGGCGTGGCCGGCGTGCCCGGGCTGGCCCCGCGCGCGCTGGCGGATTGCCTGGCCGCGCGCGGGGTGCCCCCGGACCGCGCCGCGCGCCTGCTGTCGGCCGGCCAGCGGCGCAAGCTGGCGCTGGCCCCGCTGGCCCTGGTGCCGCGGCCCTTGTGGCTGCTGGACGAACCCTTCGACGGGCTCGATCGGGCCGCCTGCGCCGCCCTGGCCGCGCTGGCCGCCGACCATGTGGCGCGCGGTGGCGCCATCGTGTTGACCAGCCACCAACCGCTGCCGAGCGGCTTCCCTGAGGCCAAAAACCTGCTTCTGTCGGCGCCCAATCATCCTGAGCAGCTATCCATAAAGGAGCACGCATGAGCGTCCCCCTGCTGCGCGCCGTGTTCCTGCGCGAATGGGCCAAGGCCGCGCGCCAGCCGGCCGACCTGCTGCGGCACGCGCTGTTCTTCGTGCTGGTCAGCAGCCTGTTTCCGCTCGCGCTGAAGCCCGACGCCCGGGCGCTGGCGCTGCTGGCGCCCGGCGTGCTGTGGGTGGGCGCGCTGCTGGCGGTGCTGCTGGCCAGCGCCAGCATGTTCCAGGACGATCTGCGCAGCGGCTGGATCGATCAGTGGCTGCTGGCCAGCCGCGCCACGGGCGTGCCGCTGGCGCTGCTGGTGGCCGCGCGCCTGCTGGCGCAGTGGCTGCTGACGGCGCTGCCGGTGCTGCTGGCAGCGCCGCTGGTGGCGCTGCAGTACGGCCTGGCGCCCGGCGCGCTGGCGGTGCTGATGGTCTCGCTGGCGCTGGGTACGGCGGTGCTGGTGCTGGTGGCGGGCGTGGCGGCGGCGCTGGCCGGCGGGCTGCGCCAGGCGGCGCTGCTGGTGCTGCTGATCGTGCTGCCGCTGGCCGCGCCGATCGTGATCTTTGGCGCGCAGGCGGTGCACGCGGCCATGCGCGGGCAGCCGGCCGGGGCCGATCTGGCCCTGCTGGGCGCGCTGCTGGCGGTCC
>Ga0209572_1001573_pt1 | contig 14701 bp, 16 predicted proteins | sample EBPBio232012_DNA_FD_185867 | JGI IMG/M metagenome (GOLD analysis project Ga0209572, IMG submission 185867) | Wastewater treatment Type I Accumulibacter community from EBPR Bioreactor in Madison, WI, USA - Reactor 1_1/23/2012_ DNA (SPAdes)... | ecosystem: Engineered > Bioreactor > EBPR >...
ATCACGATTATCCATCCTTTTTTCATAGCCTGAATGTGTTTATGAGGAATCTCTGTGTGAGATTATTTCTTGTCCTGACCTTCAGTAACTGTGCCAGTATTGCTCAGTCCTGCTTTTTCAACGCGCATACGGCCTTGGTCTAATTTCAAAACCACTGTGCGCTCGTCCACTTCTATTACCTCACCGTGGATGCCACCACCGGTCATTACTTTATCGCCCACTTTTACGCCTTCTTGAAACTTGCGTTGTTCTTTGGCTCTTTTCATCTGCGGACGAATCATGAAGAAGTAGAAGATAGCGAAGAAACCACCCATGAAAAGGAGTGTGCCCCAACTAGAACCTTGTGGTTGGCCTTGCGCCTGTAAGAAAATACTGATCATATTAAAATTTAAATTGTGTGTGTTGATTTCTCTGCTAAAATTATCTGACCTCCATGTCCATCTCGTAACGGTATTTGTTGGGGTCAACTTCTTCACCGCTGACAAAGCCTTTGAGTTTTAAATCCCAATTGGCGGGAGTGGCATTGGTGAGTACTGAGATGCTTTTATCTATTTGTCCTGTGAAGCCTGTGCTGTTGAACTCTACCGAAATCTGACCTGACTCGCCCGGAAGGATGGGCTCTTTGGACCAATCCTTTGGTGTAGTGCAGCCACAAGCCGGAGTTACTTGGGCTATAAGCAAAGGTGCTTTGCCTGTGTTCTTAAAACGGAAAGTGTGGTTCACCTTCTCTCCTATTGCTATGGTACCAAAACGACATTCGGTAGAATCGAAGGTGATTACCGGAACATCTCTATCGCCTGCCTCGCCTGACGAAGGCGGGAAGTTGATCATATCAGCCGTTATCTGCCTGTTGTCTGTTTTGCAGGCAAAGAGCAGTAGCGTTAAACAAGTAGCGAAGCAATATTTTAGAACCGTTTCTTTCATTTAAAGGATATCCCCTGTCTTAATAATCGTCTCTTTCGGAATAAGAACCATCGAAGTCTTCTGCATCGAAGAACTCATCGTCCTCGTCAAACATTTTCTCTTCGTCATCATCGTCCTCGCTACTATTGCCATGCACCTCGTTGAATTCATCTTCAGAAAACTCCTCACCAAAGAGGTCCATTTCTTTAGAATCCTGAGCAGGTGCATCGCCATAAACCAATGAAACACGCGGATAAATGGTGCTTGGCGCATCTTTCTTCACCTCCACCATCTCGATGTAGAAAATCCACATGCGCATGAAGTCATAGACATAAAGAACTTTATCGGAAGGCTTGCTAAGCAAATCGCTGAGCTTAGAGGTCTTCATGCTCAAAGCTGCTTTGGTGTCCATGTCCATCAAAGGAACCTCCAGGCCTTTCTCCCAGTTTTCATCGCTCATGTAGAAACTGGCCATTTCGCCTTCTTCAAAATCGAAGGCGTCCAAAATGGAACGATGAAACTCCTCGAAGGTAGCGTCTGTTTCGATTTCGATATCACGGAATACATCTTCTTCGGTGTCGATAATGACCCTGAATTTGAAGATGTTTACATTAGAGAGTTTCTTTGCCATGGCCAAAAAATGCGGACGCAAATTTAGCATTCTGTGCTGCGATTAAATGTGCTACACTATGCGAATTTTCGATAAAAGTATAAGTTCTAAACCATCCTTGTAATGTGTTTTCAGCAGGCATCAGGTTGTATTAGTTTTGCCGCCCGCGATTTTCTTTTTTATAAATTATGAAATCTATAGACTCACGCATTATCAAGGTTTTGATTGCTGCCGCATCGTTGGCTTACACCGTATATTTATTTGCTACCGGATACTGGGGACAAGGTATTGCGATGTTGTTGCTAACGGCAGTGCTTGTTTTGCTGGCTCTGCGTAGCATCCGACTGATACTTGCCTTCTGGCAACTACGCCAACAAAAGATGGAAAAAGCCAACGAATGGCTACAGAAGATTAACCCTAACCATCTTTGGAAAAATCAAAAGGGGTATTACTACTTCCTTTTGGGTTCTACCGAGATACAGAGCAAAAGTCTTTCTCAAAGCGAGAAGAACTTCCGTCAGGCACTGAGCCATGGTTTAAGACTTGAGCATGATAAGGCGGCTGTTTATCTCAATCTTGCCGTAATAGCTGCCAATAAGAGAAAGAAGCGCGAAGCGGTAATGCACCTCAACGAGGCGAAACGTTTTGATACCAAGGGTTACTTGAAGAATGACATCAAACAGGTAACCAAGATGGTTAGCAGTATCTAAATTCGCTTGAGGCGGGGATTATCCAGTTCACGCACTTTTTGGAGTCGTGATAACAAATCCAAGCTGGTTCGCTGTGTATCTCTGGAGATACTGTTGTAATGGTTGTGTAGCTCAGGCGTTTCGGGTTTGTAATCATGAGAATCTACCTTCAATAGCTGATAATTCAACTCGTTGGTGGCGTCATGTATTATCTGGTTTAGTTCATTGCTCTGTTGGGGATGATAGACTAAATGATGAAATCCTTGTTCGATTACATCGTTCAACATTTCCTGAACAGCACTTTTAAGTTCTTCTCTTGTAGCCATAGGACAAACCAATTTTAAGGGTTATTGGATTGATACGCAGATGCAATGTAATCAAAAACCGATTTAAAACTTCTTTGGTGTTGAAATCTTCTTAACCGCTTTTGGCTATTGAATTGTTTACAAACCGACATCTATACTTTCTTTTGAGCCACCCAATAATGGCAAAATAAGACCCCTCATGTACCCTACTATTTATCACGCCTTACTTGATTTATTCGGATTGGATTGGCCTTGGGCTAAGCTATTGAATAGTTTCGGATTCTTTGTCGCATTAGCCTTTTTAACAGCTAGTTATATCCTGTCACTTGAACTAAAAAGAAAAGCCAAAGAAGGTCTATTCAAGGCAGGAAAACGCACAATAACGGAGGGAGGAAAACCCGACTGGACGGATATTATAACGAATGGACTGCTCGGCTTTATTATAGGCTGGAAGTTCATCTACATGTTTGCAAATAGTGACAAGCTGTTCACCTCCGGTCATTCTCCTCAGCAACATATTTTCTCCTGGGAAGGTTATTGGTTGATTGGTCTTTTGCTAGGAGCAGGTTTCGCGTGGTGGCGCTGGAGAGATTATAAAAAGAAGGAATTACCGAACCCCGTTGTGAAGGAATACGATGTTTATCCGCATCACCTTACCGGTAATATTACATTTCTGGCCGCGCTATTTGGAATCATCGGTGCCAAGCTGTTCCATTTGTTTGAAAATCCTCGTGAATTTGTCGAATTCTTCACGAATCCTTCTCTTGAGAGTTTTCTGAGCGGGCTGACTGTATATGGAGGGTTGATATTGGGAGCAATTGCCGTTTTACTATATGCGCGCTCCAAGAAAATCAATGGCTGGCATTTGAGTGATGCCGCTGCACCAGCCATGATATTGGGTTATGGCATTGGGCGTATTGGTTGTCAGGTAAGCGGTGACGGTGACTGGGGAATTGCTAATACAGCCCCAAAGCCGGGCTGGCTTTCATGGGCTCCCGATTGGCTTTGGGCTTATGACTATCCGAATAACGTAAATCAAGTTACGGGTGTATCCAATGACACCTTTGGCCTGCCCATAACAGACTCCGGAGTACCTTGCTTTGAAGGTTATTGCACGCATCTTTCCCCAAGTGTATTCCCTACTCCAGTCTATGAAACACTCATGACCTTGGTCATCTTTGGTATTCTTTGGAGTTTGCGCAAGCGGATTACTATACCCGGAGTTATTTTCTCTATTTATCTCATTTTTAACGGTGTTGAAAGGTTCCTTATTGAAAAGATACGGGTGAACAACAAATTTGATTTCTTAGGAATGAAGGTAACTCAAGCCGAAACCATAGCTGTTATATTCGTGATTATAGGTGTTGGTCTATTGCTGTGGTTGGTGAGACGTCAAAAGAAACTTTCAACATCGCTACCCTCGCAATAAGGATAAATTAGCATTGTCATAAGCGAAAGATGCCCGTACTTTTGTCGGCTCACTTCTGACAGTTTCGAGCTAATATGACAGTAAAATCAAGTTGGCTCGCATATTGTCAAGAGTGAAACAATTAACAGAAAAAGAACTCAATAAAAAATAAGAAAATGGCTGTAGAAATCACAGATTCAAACTTTAATGACCTTGTACAAAATAGCGATAAACCTGTTTTGATTGACTTTTGGGCTGAGTGGTGTGGACCATGTCGTATGGTTGCTCCTATAGTTGAAGAAATGGCAAACGATTACGCTGGAAAAGCCGTTATCGGAAAAGTAAACGTGGATGAGAACCCAGACGTAAGCGCCAAGTTCGGTATTCGTAATATACCTACTGTGCTATTCCTTAAAGGCGGGCAAGTAGTAGACAAAAGCGTGGGCGCGGTTCCAAAGAATATTCTTACTGAAAAAATGAACGCTCTTCTATAAGCCGTATAGATAGCGATAAAAAATATTTGAAAGCGGGCTGAAGATTTCAGCCCGCTTTCTTTTGCCGCAATCTTTGAAAAATAAAATCCCCGAATCTTTCAATTCGGGGATTTTGATGTTTAACCCATAACACAAAATGAACGGATGTGTTAAGGTGCGTTGATGTCTTTTATCCGAGGTATGATTTCAAAATCTTACTGCGGCTTGTATGCTTCAATCTGCGGATGGCTTTCTCCTTGATTTGACGAACACGCTCACGCGTAAGGTCAAATCGCTCGCCTATTTCTTCAAGCGTAAGCGGATGCTCACCATTCAATCCGAAATAAAGACGAACCACGTCTGCCTCGCGGCTGGTCAATGTTTTAAGAGAACGCTCAATTTCTTTGCGCAATGATTCGTGTAACAAATCTGTATCAGGTGATGGTGTATCGTTTGTTTGTAATACATCATACATCGTGCTGCTGCTATCGTCACCGTCTTTCAACGGAGCATCCATAGATACGTGACGACCGCTGTTGCGCATCGATTGTTTTACCTCATCCAAAGTCATTTCCAAAACCTCTGCAAGCTCTGCAGGTGTTGGTGGACGCTCAAACTCTTGTTCAAGTTTAGCAAATGCTTTGTTGATTTTGTTGATAGAACCAATCTTGTTCAAAGGCAAGCGAACAATACGCGATTGCTCGGCCAAAGCCTGAAGAATGGACTGACGAATCCACCATACAGCGTAAGAGATGAATTTGAAACCACGTGTTTCATCAAAACGCTGCGCAGCTTTGATAAGACCAAGGTTTCCCTCGTTGATCAAGTCGGGAAGACTCAATCCTTGGTTTTGGTATTGTTTAGATACCGAAACCACGAAACGCAAGTTGGCTTTCGTCAATTTCTCCAAAGCGGTTTGGTCACCGGCTTTGATTCGTTTTGCCAACTCTACCTCTTCTTCTGCCGTGATAAGATCTACACGGCCAATCTCTTGCAGGTATTTATCCAACGAAGCGGTTTCCCTGTTCGTTACCTGCTTGGTAATTTTAAGCTGCCTCATTCTATTTAAATCGTTTTATAAAGCGACCTCTACAAAAATGAAAACATTTTCGTTTCAATCGCTCAAGTTTTTATTCTCAATTTTGAGCTGCCTCAGGTTTTGGTAAAAGTGCTTTGCGCGACAATTTGTATTTGCCATTCTTCGGGTCTTTCCCAATTACTTTCACTTTTACTTTATCACCTTCTTTCAAAAAGTCGCGTACATTCTCTACACGGCTCCATTCAATCTCCGATACGTGCAAAAGAGCTTCCTGTTTCGGTAGAATTTCTACAAACGCACCAAAAGCCTGAATGTTTTTCACTACACCGTCATAAATTTCGCCAACTTCGATTTGTGGTGGGAATACTATAGAGCGAACACGCTTCAAAGCTGCATCCAAGTTATCCTTGTTCGCACTTGAAATTTCTACAATTCCTTTATTGTCAACCTCAGTGATTGTAATAACTGTATCCGTAGTTTTTTGGATTTCTTGAATCACTTTACCACCTGGGCCGATTACCGCACCTATAGTGTCATTTGGAATCTCAAGGCTAACGATACGCGGAGCATGTGGTTTGTAATCTTCACGTGGTTTGTCAATTGTTTTCACAATCTCACCCAAGATGTGCAAACGACCTTGACGAGCTTGCTCCAAAGCGTTTTTCACCATGTCCATGCTAAGACCTTTGATCTTGATGTCCATTTGGCAAGCAGTAATACCTTTTGCAGTACCTGTTACTTTGAAGTCCATATCACCCAAGTGATCTTCATCACCAAGGATATCCGAAAGGATTTGATACTTAGAATTATCTGCATTTGTAATCAAACCCATCGCAATACCAGATACTGGAGCTTTGATTTGAACACCTGCATCCATCAACGAAAGTGTACCAGCGCAAACAGTTGCCATGGAAGACGAACCGTTTGATTCCAAAATATCAGAAACCACACGGATAGCATAAGGACATTCTTCTCTTGAAGGAATAACAGGTTTCAAAGCGCGAAGTGCCAAGTTGCCGTGTCCAATCTCTCTGCGGCTTGTAGCGCGGATTGGACGGGCTTCACCTGTGCTGTATGGCGGGAAGTTGTAATGCAACAAGAAGCGATCTTCACGAGGCATAACCACGCTATCAATCGTTTGCTCATCCAACTTTGTTCCTAAAGTAACTGTAGTCAAAGATTGTGTTTCACCACGCGTGAAAATGGCTGAACCATGCGCACCTGGCAAATAATCAATTTCGCTCCAGATAGGACGAATTTGAGTTGTGCTGCGACCATCCAAACGAAGTCCTTCGTTCAGAATCATGTTGCGCATAGCATCTTTAATACAGTCGTGATGGTATTTACCTATCAAGAATTTGTTTGCCGCTTTTTCTTCATCTGTGAAACGTTCGTTGAAAGCTGCTTCAATCGTGTGGAAATTCTCGGCTCTTTGGTGCTTATCTGATGGTGTTTTAGCAGCATCATAATACTTCTGATAGCACTCGTCCCAAATTTGTTTTTTGAGTTCTTCGTTCTTTGGCTCGTGATTGTACTCACGTTTTACCAGCGATTTTTTCACTTGTGAAGCCATTTCGCGCTGAGCAACACACTGTTTTTTGATAGCTGCGTGTGCAATTTCCAAAGCAGCAATCATTTCTTCTTCGCTAACTTCTTTCATTTCACCTTCTACCATCACAATGCTGTCCTCGCTACCTGCCACCATTAACTCCAAATCCGATGTTTGAAGTTGAGCCCAAGTCGGGTTTAGAACAAACTTACCATCTACGCGAGCTACACGAACTTCGCTTATAGGACCGTTGAACGGAATGTTTGACACTGCCAAAGCAGCAGATGCAGCAAGACCTGCAAGACTGTCCGACATATTTTCATTATCGGCAGAGATAAGATTTACCACCACTTGTACATCAGCGTGGAAATCATCTGGGAACATCGGGCGCAATGCGCGGTCGATAAGACGTGCTACTAATATTTCATCGTCATAAGGACGAGCTTCTCTTTTGAAATAACCTCCCGGAAAACGGCCTGCAGCGGCATATTTCTCGCGGTACTCTACGGTTAATGGAAGGAAATCGGTTCCTTCTTTTGCTTCCGGTGCAGCTACAACGGCTGCAAGAAGCATGGTGTTGCCTTGTCTGACAACCACAGAACCATCGGCTTGCTTCGCCAATTTGCCGGTTTCAATGGTAATCGGACGATTGTCCCCAAGGTCAATTGTCTTTGTTACTAGATCGTAATTCATTGTCTTCTATTCGAGTAAAAACGTATATTCTGAAAAACACAAAAAGGCAATTGTGTTCAATTGCCCTTTTGCCGTGCGCTATCTGCGCGTTTTGTTATTTACGGAGCTCAAGTTCTTTTACAATAGCTCTGTAACGATTGATGTCTGTCTTTTGTAAATAATCCAACAAACTTCTGCGCTTACCTACCAAACGGATAAGGCTGCGCTGAGTGCCGAAGTCTTTTTTGTTTGCTTTCAAATGCTCAGTCAAGTGAGCGATACGGAATGTGAACAATGCGATTTGTCCTTCCGCTGAGCCAGTGTCTTTCTCAGACTTACCGTGCTTTTTAAAAATCTCTTGTTTTTTTGCTGAATCGAGATACATGCTAATACTTATGTAAGTGATTGTTATGCGTTTTCCCCAAGTACTGACGAACCGAAATTCGCTTTTCCTTTAAAGGGGTGCAAATGTAATCAGAGGCTCTGCTTTTTGAATAAAAAAATTGCAAATACTTGAGTCATTGTCCAAAAGCCTTGCGCTGTTAAAACATAGGATTTAAGACACTCCCAATTTTTCAGTAAAATTTCTACCGCAAAAATGGACACGCGCAAATCAATCGCCTATGTTTGCCACATGAATTTTTCAATGAATATGTCTTGGTGGTGGCCGCTCAACAATAGTTGAACAGCCCATTAATGCATTTCATTTAGATATATAAAAAACTTGAAAGCCCGCTGTTCGCAAAGGACAGCGGGCTTTTTTATGAGCTCATTTTTATGAAGGTTTTTACAACAACCAAAAAGATATTGGCAGATACACACACACCTGTGAGCATCTACCTGCAACTGCGCGATAGGTTTGACGGAGCGCTGCTGCTGGAAAGTTCTGACTATCATTCCAAGGACGATAGCTTCTCTTTTATCTGTGCAGGTAAATTGGTAGAATATGTCTTTGACGGGAAAAACGCGAGGATCCACCAAGGCGCAGACTTACTTTTTGAAGAAGTCATTGATTCGCGCATTTCATTTCTTTCCAGTTTAAAATCCTTTCAAAAGAGTTTTCAGGTGAGTGATGAATTTAAAATCATAAGAGGACAGGGACTTTATGGATATCTCTCATATGACGCTGTTTCATTTTTTGAAGATGTCGAAACAGGGAAAAAGCACAATCCCAAGAAGGAAATTCCGCTGTCTCAATACGCTCTATATGAATTTGTGGTCATCCTCAATCGCTTCAACGATGAACTGGTTGTATTGCATAATTCACTAACTGAGCCTAAAGAAAATGCGATAGATAATTTCTTGAGTCTATTAAATAGTCCTCAACCAACACCTCATCGCTTCCAATTGACAGGCACAGAAGAGGCAAATGGAACGGAAGAAGAATTTATGCAAATGGTGGCGCAAGGCAAAAAGCATTGTCTCCGTGGCGATGTGTTTCAAATTGTTTTCTCCAGAAGATTTTCAAGAAATTATAAAGGCGATGATTTCCAACTTTACAGAACATTGCGTTCGGTGAACCCCTCGCCTTACCTATTCTACTTCGATTTTGGCAATTTCCGTTTGTTCGGTTCTTCGCCTGAGGTGCAGCTACGAATCAAAGACAACACAGCAAGCATTCACCCGATTGCGGGTACTTTCCGAAGAACACATAACACACTGGAGGATCTGCGCTTGGCTGAAGAATTGAAAGATGACCCTAAGGAAAAATCGGAACATATCATGTTGGTTGATTTGGCGAGAAATGATTTAAGTCGTCATTGTTCTAATGTGACCGTGAAAAAATTCAGTGAGGTACAATTGTTCTCACACGTCATTCACTTGGTGAGTGAAGTAACTGGGCAATTAAAAAATCCCGACACTATGTGGGAAGTGGTTGCAGATACTTTTCCCGCAGGCACACTGAGCGGAGCTCCTAAAGTGCGCGCCATACAATTGATAGAAGAGAATGAAAGCGAACAGCGCGCTGCTTATGGCGGTGCCATCGGGATGATTGGTTTTGACAACTCTTTTAATCATGCCATTATGATTCGCACATTTCTTTCCAAACAAGGAAAGTTGTTTTATCAAGCGGGTGCAGGAATAGTCAACGCAAGTGATGAAAAGAAAGAACTTCAAGAGGTAAACAACAAACTTGCGGCATTGAGAAAAGCGATGGAAAATGCAAGCAGTCAATCTTTTTCATAATTATAATCAATAGAAAAATACTTCGATGAAAATATTGGTATTAGATAATTACGACAGCTTCACTTACAACCTTGTTCATGTGATAGAGAAAATCACTAACGATGAGATTGATGTGTTTCGAAACGATAAAATTACGCTGGAAGATGTTGGCAATTATGATAAAATTGTTCTTTCACCTGGACCAGGAATCCCAAGTGAAGCGGGCATTTTGATTGATGTCATCAAAAAATATGCTTCCAGTAAAAACATACTTGGCGTTTGCCTTGGGCATCAAGCCATTGGTGAAGCATTTGGTGGCGAACTGTATAATCTTCCAAAGGTTTATCATGGTGTAAGTACACAAGCTTCAATTATAGAAAAGGATTTATTGTTCGATGGACTACCAGAAAATATTGAAATTGGCAGGTACCATTCTTGGTCAATAAAATCACCTTTACCTGCTGATTTAACCATAACAGCTGTTGATGATGATGGACACATCATGGCATTGAAACATAAAACTTTCAATGTGCGTGGCGTGCAGTTCCATCCTGAATCTGTGCTTACTCCACTTGGAGAAAAAATCTTGGAAAACTGGATAAAACTGTCTTAATGAAAAAGCTATTTGAACAATTATATGCGCATCAACCGCTGAGCAGCAGTCAAGCACAAGAAGTTTTGAAAGCCATAACAGAAGGTGCAATGAATCCCGCGCAGATAGCATCATTTCTGACAGTTTATCTCATGCGTCCGCTCACTGTGGAAGAGCTTTCAGGCTTCCGAAATGCGATGTTAGAATTGGCTGTACCTTTCAATGCCGAGCGACCAAGCATTGATTTATGCGGTACTGGTGGCGATTCAAAAAACACGTTCAATATATCAACGCTTTCATCATTTGTAGTGGCCGCATCAGGTATTACTGTAACAAAACATGGTAATTACGGAGTAAGCAGCATTAGCGGTTCCAGTAATGTGATGGAGTATTTCGGATATAAATTCACTAATGACCGAGACACGCTTTTAAAACAATTAGATGAATGCAACATTTGCTTTCTTCACGCGCCATTGTTCCATCCAGCAATGAAGTCTGTTGCGCCTATTCGGAAAGAACTTGGCGTGAAAACATTCTTCAATATGCTTGGGCCTTTGACAAATCCTGCGCAGCCAAAGACACAATGCACAGGCGTTTTTAATCTGCAATTAGCAAGGCTTTACAACTACTTATTAGAACAAGAGGAAAAGCAATACACTGTAATTCATTCTTTGGACGGATATGATGAAATATCGCTTACTGGAAAGGTTCGGGTATTAAACTCGCAAGGAGAACATACTTTAAAATCGAGTGATTTTAATTACAAAAATCTACAAGCAGAAGAATTGTATGGAGGAGAATCCATTGAAGAGTCTGCCAGAATTTTCACGAACATATTGGAAGGAAAAGGAACAAGAGCACAAATGGCCGCGGTAAGCGCAAACGCTGGAATGGCAATACATACAGCTAATCCTGATAAAGGGTTGAAGGAGTGTGTGCAATTATCTGAAGAGCTTATTCTTTCGGGAAAGGCCAAAGTCATCTTTACAAAACTGATAAAACTATAACTATGAATAAACTGGAAGAAATTATCGCAAATACTCGAAAACGGGTTCTTTCTTTAAAAGAGAAAAAAACAATTCATCATTTTGAAGAGTCGATTTATTTTAATCGAAACACCATATCGCTGAAACAACGACTGAAGCAATCTGATGAGAGTGGTATCATCGCGGAATTCAAGCGCCAATCACCATCCAAAGGCCCTATCAACCTCAACGCGAGTGTTGTTTCTACCATTGAAGGTTATGAAAAAGCTGGTGCATCAGCCGTCAGTATTCTTACCGAACCAGTTTTTTTTCTGGGTAATAATATTGATCTCACTGCCGCTCGAGTTTTTGTCAATTTACCAATCCTACGAAAGGATTTTATTGTTGATGAGATTCAAATCCTTGAATCCAAAGCCATAGGTGCCGATGTGATTCTGTTGATTGCTTCTGTTTTGAGCAAAGAAGAAATGCAGCATTTTACCAATGTCGCGCACGATTTAGGACTTGAAGTCTTGGTTGAAATTAGAGATAAAGAAGAAATTGAAAACATTCCTACAAATGCGGATGTTGTGGGCGTAAACAATAGAAATCTAAAGACATTCAGTGAGGGAATTGAGCAATCAAAACTGTTAAGTGAGTTCATTCCTAAAGACTTCCTTCGTATTTCCGAAAGCGCAATTGACAACGCAGAAACCATATCAGAACTCCATAAATACGGTTATAGAGGTTTCTTAACAGGTGAACATTTCATGAGAAATGAATTTCCTGAAAAGGCCTGCAAGCAGTTGGTGGATGAATTAAAAAGCTTCACTAAGAGATGAAAATTAAGATTTGTGGAATTAAATTCGAGGATAATGCAAGGACCATAGAGGCTCTTTCTCCCAACCTGATGGGATTTATTTTTTATCCAAAATCTGCTCGTTATGTAGGAGATATTGCACCTCTTAAGTTATTCCAAAACACCAACGAGTCCATCAAAAAAGTAGGTGTATTTGTAAATGAAGAACCATCAATTATTTCAGAGATAGTTTCAAAGTACAGCTTGGATTATGTTCAATTACATGGTGATGAGACTATAGAAACATGCTTAAAGCTGAGAAAAAAAGTCCCTGTTATCAAAGCATTTGGAGTGAATCAGAATTTTGATTTCTCCACACTCAATGCCTATTGCGGTGCGGCCGATATTTTTCTCTTCGATACTAAAACAGATGGGTATGGCGGTAGCGGTAAAAAATTCTCATGGGATTTGTTGAACCAATATTCACTTGACATTTCATTTCTGTTGAGTGGCGGAATTGATGAGTCTGATGCTGTAGAAATAAAGGCACTTAAACATCCACAGATGCTTGGGGTTGATCTCAACTCACGTTTCGAGATTTCACCTGGACTTAAGGATATACCGAAATTAAATTCATTTATTGAAAAAATAAGAAATTGATGAGTGACAATAAAAATCGCTATGAGGCGAACGACAGAGGATTTTACGGAGAATATGGTGGCGCATACGTTCCTGAATTGCTGCATTATCCTGTAGAAGAATTACGCAAAGTTTATTTGCAACATATTTCTTCTGTTGACTTTCAGGCAGAGATGAATCAACTGCTAAAAGACTATGTGGGCCGCCCTTCCCCACTCTATCGCGCGGATCGATTGAGCGAAAAATACGGAGCTACTATTTATTTAAAACGCGAAGACCTTAACCATACCGGTGCGCATAAAATCAATAACACGATTGGGCAAATTTTGCTTGCCAAGAGATTAAGAAAAACACACATCATTGCTGAAACAGGCGCAGGACAACATGGTGTAGCTACGGCAACTGTTTGTGCTTTGATGAATATGCCTTGCACTGTTTATATGGGTGCCATTGATGTTGAAAGACAAGCGCCCAATGTTGCCAGAATGAAAATGCTTGGCGCCACTGTCGTTCCTGTTCATAGCGGAAGTAAAACCTTGAAAGATGCTACTAATGAGGCAATCCGCCATTGGATCAATCATCCTGAAGATACGTTTTATATCATCGGTTCTGTCGTTGGACCCCATCCATATCCTGATATGGTGGCTCGTTTTCAAGCAATCATCAGCGAGGAAACAAAAAGGCAATTAAAAGAACAAACAGGTAATGAACTACCCACTTATGCCGTTGCTTGCGTTGGTGGTGGTAGTAATGCCGCAGGAATGTTCTACCACTTTTTAAATGATGAATCCGTGAAATTGATTGGTGTGGAAGCTGCAGGACTTGGAATAGATACCGGAAAAACTGCTGTAACGCTTGTCGCAGGAAAAGATGGTGTGATACACGGAAGTAAAACTATTTTAATGCAAAGTGATGATGGACAAATTGAAGAACCATACAGTATCTCAGCAGGCTTAGACTATCCAGGTATTGGGCCATTGCACGCACATCTTTTCAGAACAGGAAGAGGTCAGTACATCAGTGCAACGGACGAGGAAGCATTGAATGCTGCATTTGAACTGACAAAACTCGAAGGTATTATTCCTGCACTGGAGTCGGCACATGCCATAGCCGCATTGGATAAAATCGATTTTAAAAAGAGCGATGTGGTGGTCGTTTGCCTCAGCGGAAGAGGCGACAAAGACTTAGCGACTTACATGAATAAAATGGAAAGCGACAAATGAACTCAATCAATAAAATAGATAATCTTTTTAAAGAGAAAAAGGAGAATATTCTTTCCATATTTTTTACTGCTGGTTTTCCGAAACTGGATGATACTACACGCATCATTTTGGAACTCCAAAACAGTGGTGTAGATATGATTGAGGTTGGATTTCCGTTCTCAGACCCATTGGCAGACGGACCAATCATTCAGAACAGCGGACAAGTAGCACTTGACAATGGAATGACCTTAAAGCTTGTTTTTGAGCAATTAAACTCCATAAAAGAGCAAGTAAATATTCCTCTTATTTTGATGGGATATATCAATCCCGTAATGCAAATGGGAGTCGATACCTTCTTGGAAAACTGCGTACAAAGTGGTGTTAGCGGAGTTATCCTACCTGATGTTCCTCTGGAACTTTGGGAGAATGAATGGTCAGCAAAATTTGATGCAATTGACATCTATCCCATACTACTGATTACCCCACAAACCTCTGACGAACGTGCCAAGAGAATAGACAACATTTCCAAAGGCTTTGTCTATTTAGTGGCTTCTTCCGGTACTACAGGACGCCAACACGATAACACCGAAAAGTCTCAACTATATTTCAAGAGAATTAAGAATCTCGGTTTGAAGAATCCATTAATTGCTGGATTTGGAATACATAATAAGGCATCGTTCAATCAAGCTT
>Ga0209572_1001576_pt1 | contig 14680 bp, 14 predicted proteins | sample EBPBio232012_DNA_FD_185867 | JGI IMG/M metagenome (GOLD analysis project Ga0209572, IMG submission 185867) | Wastewater treatment Type I Accumulibacter community from EBPR Bioreactor in Madison, WI, USA - Reactor 1_1/23/2012_ DNA (SPAdes)... | ecosystem: Engineered > Bioreactor > EBPR >...
GCGCTGCAGCTGCCGCTGCACCTGCCGCCGGGTTGTGGACGGTTCAGATTGCATCACAGCCGACACGTGAAGGTGCTCAGGCTTCTTATGAAGCGCTGGCAAAGCGCTACGGCGGTGTGATTGGTGGCAAGGGCGTCAACATTGTCCAGGCCAATATTGAAGGCAAGGGCACGATGTGGCGGGTGCGCATTCCGTCAGCCTCGCGCAGCGATGCCAACATCCTCTGCGCCAAGCTGAAGACCGCTGGCGGAAGTTGCTTCGTCTCGCGCTGAGCGAACGCAAATTCGGAACTTCGCGGGCGGCCTCGGCCGCCCGTTTCAATTTGTGAACCAGCGTATCGCGGTGCCAAACGTCGATGATTCCAGTATGTTGGCGCGATGAACGAATCAAAAGCGATGATCCTTGGATGCTCGGGCCTGGCCCTGACGGGTGAGGAGCGGGAATTCTACCGGGCCGAACGGCCGTGGGGCTTCATCCTGTTCAAACGCAATGTCGAGGAGCCGGACCAGATCCGGGCGCTGGTCGCCGATTTGCGGGCCTGTGTTGGTCGCGAAGATGCTCCGATCTTCATTGATCAGGAAGGTGGGCGGGTGCAGCGCCTGCGTCCGCCTCTCGCGCCGTCCTATCCACCGGGTGCGGCAATCGGTGCGATCTATGCCGCCAGCAAGACCAAGGGCCGTCGCGCCGCATGGCTGATGTCGCGGCTGCATGCATTTGATCTGCTGGGCTATGGCATCAATGCCGATTGCCTGCCTGTTCTGGACGTGCCGGTTGACGGTGCCCATGACGTGATCGGCAACCGGGCCTATTCGAAAGACCCCAAAACCGTGTCGATCCTGGGCAAGGCGGCGGCAAAGGGGCTGACGGATGGTGGCGTGTTGCCTGTCATCAAGCATGTTCCCGGCCACGGGCGGGCATTTTCGGATTCGCACCTCGCGCTTCCGGTGGTGGATACGCCGCTGGCGCAGCTGCGTGCGCACGATTTTGTGCCATTCAAGGCAAACTCCAGGGCCGGAATGGCGATGACAGCCCATGTCATCTACACTGCGATCGATCCTGAGCGGCCAGCAACGACGTCGTCGAAAGTCATCTCGGGCTACATCAGGGGTGAGATTGGTTTTGGCGGGCTGTTGATGAGCGACGACCTGTCGATGAAGGCGCTTTCTGGGGATTTCGCTGATCGGGCGGCTGCAAGCCTTGCGGCTGGCTGCGATGTGGTTCTTCACTGCAATGGCCTGATGGAGGAAATGCGCCCGGTCGCATCTGCCGTCGGGGCGCTGAAAGGTGAAGCCGCAAGGCGAGCCAAGCGGGCGATGCGTCCGCTTGGGCGCAAGGACGGCGCAAATGAGGCGCAACTACGCGAAGAATTCGCGGCTTTGACTGGAGCCGTGGCATAGGGAACAGGATTGGCCGAACAGCGCAACGATAACGGCGCAAGACCGATACCGATGGATCGCCTGTGGGCGGTCAATGATGATGCTCGGCCTGATGATCGTGACGCGCTGGTGGTCGATGTCGCGGGCTTTGAAGGCCCGCTGGATCTGCTGCTGCATTTGGCGCGCAATCAGAAGGTCGATCTGGCGCGTATTTCGGTCGTTGCGCTGGTCGAGCAATATCTGCGCTTCATCGAAAGCGTTCGGCAACTGAAGCTGGAGATTGCGGCCGACTATCTGGTGATGGCGGCGTGGCTGGCCTACCTCAAATCCAAGCTGCTTATTCCCAAGCAGAACGACGACAGCGGCGAAAGCGGCGAGGAAATGGCTGCCGTCCTGCAATTCAGGCTGAAGCGCCTTGAAGCGATGCGTGACGCCGCCGCCAGCCTCGTCAATCGCAACCGGCTTGGTCGCGATGTATTCGTGCGGGGCATGCCCGAGACCGTGATCGTTGAGACGACCAGCAAGTTTTCGGCTTCGCTCTACGACCTCCTGAGCGCTTATGCGGCGCAGCGTCAGCGCCACGCGATCACCAATGTGCGGATCGCCAAGCGCGCAGTCTGGTCGCTGAAAGAGGCGCGCGAGGTTCTCATGCGGCTGATCGGTCAGGTGAAGGACTGGACCGACCTTGATCGCTATCTGATCGACTACATAGCCGCCCCGCAGGAGCGCGCGACGGCGATTGCAAGTTCTTTTGCTGCGAGCCTGGAACTGGTGAGGGAAGGGCGGATCGAAGTTCGGCAGGCAGAAGCATTTGCACCAATTTACCTCAGGGCGGCCAGCGGGGCGTCCAGCAAAGCCGGGGTGGCACATGACTGACGGCACGCACACGGCGATCGCCTATTCCGACGATGATGATGCCGAAATGTCCCCTGGCTTCGACAATCCGGCGGCAAGGCTGCAGCTTGCAGAAACAGTGCGCATGGCGGAGGCGATCGTCTTTGCCTCTGCAGAACCTGTCTCGGAAAAGGCGCTGCTGGCGCGCTTGCCGCAGGGTGCAGACGTTTCTGTCGTGATGGCCGAGCTTGAGCGCATCTATGAGCGGCGTGGCGTCAATCTGGTGCGCATCGGCGATGGCTGGGCATTCCGAACGGCAGGCGATCTCGCATTCCTGATGAGCCGCGATGCCGTGCAGCAGCGGAAATTGTCACGCGCTGCGCTCGAAGTGCTTGCGATCGTTGCCTACCATCAGCCGGTCACACGCGCTGAAATCGAAGATATACGCGGCGTCGAGACGTCAAAGGGCACGCTGGACCTGCTGATGGAAACCGAATGGGTGCGCATGCGCGGACGGCGCCGTACGCCCGGTCGACCGGTGACCTATGGAACGACAACTGCGTTCCTAGACCATTTCTCGCTGGCCGAACTGCGTGATCTACCCGGCATGGACGAGCTGAAGGGGGCAGGACTTTTGTCTGCCCGCATGCCGTCCAACTTCAATGTGCCGACCCCGATGGCCGACACCGAGGAACTGACAGAAGACGAAGATCCGTTGACGGATATCGATCTGGAAGAACTCGGACTGTTGACACCCGGCGGTGCGGATGATTGACCCGACGCCGTGAAATCGGGCGTTTGAAGGACGGATGAGCAAGAACGCGGCAGTTGCGGCACGCGTCACGGCGGGGGTCACCTTCGCCGCGCGGCTGGCGTTCGAGGATATTCGCCATTCATTTCCCGGCAATGGCGAAACATTGAGCGGCATAACGCTCGCGGCTGAACCTGGTGAAGTGCTCTGCCTGCTTGGGCCTTCCGGATCCGGCAAGACCACACTGCTGCGCATTGCCGCCGGCATCGAGGCCCAGTCGTCGGGCCGGGTTCTGATGAACGACCGCGAAATTGCCGGTCCCAGCGTATTCGTTCCGCCCGAAAAGCGGTCGATCGGTCTGGTATTCCAGGATTTTGCGTTGTTTCCGCATCTCACCATCCGCGAGAATGTCCGCTTCGGGCTGAATGCGCTCTCGGCTGCCGAAGCGCAGAAGGAAGCGCGGATCGCGCTCGCCCGAGTCGGGCTTGGTGACTATGAGGATGCCTATCCGCACGCGCTTTCGGGCGGCGAGCAGCAGCGCGTGGCACTGGCCCGTGCGCTTGCGCCACGTCCTTCGGTGCTGCTGATGGACGAACCGTTTTCTGGACTGGATTCTCGACTGAAGGACAGTGTCAGAGCCGAAACGCTCGCCATTTTGCGTGAAAGCCGCGCAACGGCCATCGTTGTGACGCATGATGCGGAAGAAGCGATGCGCATGGGCGATCGTATTGCGCTGCTGAAGGACGGAAAGCTGGTGCAGGCGGGCATTGCACAGGAACTTTACCAGCGGCCCGCCAATCTGTTTGCGGCGGGTTTCTTCTCTGAAATCAATACGTTCGATACTATTGTTGCCAACGGGAAGGCATCGACGCCGCTCGGTGCATTTGATGTGGAGGGCCACGAAAATGGTGCCCCGGTCACCGTTGCGATCCGCTTAGGCGGTATCCACGCTGGCGGGTTTGGCGTGCCGGCTCGTATCAAGTCGCGGCGTTATCTGGGCGATGCGGAACTGATTGAAGCGGCCGTCGAGGGGGCTGATCAGCCGGTGCGAGCGCGTCTGCGCGCAGGCACTTTGCCGGCTGGAAAAAAGGATCTGACGCTTTCTGTGCGTGAAAGTGACGTGCTGGTGTTTGAAAGAGCAGGCAAAAGCGCTTAGATCAACAAAACCGATTTGTTCGAAAGAGGATTACAATGGGTACCTTCTCGATCTGGCACTGGCTGATCGTTCTGGTTGTCGTGCTGCTGCTGTTTGGCCGCGGCAAGATTCCTGAACTGATGGGCGACATGGCCAAGGGCATCAAGAGCTTCAAGAAGGGCATGGCTGACGACGAGGCAGCGGATTCGACGAAAACCGTCGACCACCGCGCCGATGAGACCGTGACCCCGGCCAAGGAAAAGGCCACCAAGTCCTGATCGCTGCGTGAAGCGGCGATGAGCGGAGTCTTGTAGATGCTCGACATTGGCTGGAGCGAAATGCTCGTCATCGCGATCGTTTTGATCGTGGTGGTGGGGCCTAAGGACTTGCCGCGCATGCTGCGCACATTCGGGGTCTTCACCTCGAAACTGCGCGGCATGGCGGATGATTTCCGCAAGCAGTTTGATGACGCGATGAAGGACGCCGATCTTGGTGACGTCAAGGACGCAGTCGATCAGGTTCGGAAACTCAATCCGGCGGCAGACATCAAGAAGGCGCTCAATCCGATGGAGCGGGCGGCCGCCGACATTCGGGCAGGGCTGGAAACGGCGTTGAAGCCTTCTCCGCCAACGCCTGCGGCTACGACGCCGCAGCCTGCTGAACCGCTGAAGACCGGCCCAACGGCGATGCCTGGTGAAACAACTGCCACGCCGGTTGCGCCTAAGCCCGTCGAACAGGCTGCGCCCAAGGCAAAGGCTGCGCCGAAATCTGCGACTGCAAAAACTGCAGCGCCAAAGGCCGCCGCAACCAAGGCGAAACCGGCGTCCAAGAAGACAAAGGCATCGTCGTGACGACCGAAGAAGAGGAAATGGACAAGTCGTCCGCGCCGCTGATCGAACATCTGATCGAGCTGCGGACCCGGCTGATGTGGGCGATCGGCGGCTTTTTCATCGCCTTTCTGGTCTGCTTTTTCTTTGCCAAGCAATTGTTCAACCTGCTGGTCATTCCATTCCAGTGGGCGACCGCGTGGGCTGGGCTCGATCCGAACCAGGTCGAACTGATCTACACTGCACCTCAGGAATTCTTTTTCACCCAGATCAAGCTTGGCATGTTTGGCGGCATGGTGATCGCGTTTCCGCTGATCGCAACGCAGATCTACAAATTCGTGGCACCCGGCCTCTACAAGAATGAGCGCGGTGCATTCCTGCCGTTCCTGATCGCTTCGCCTGTCTTGTTCCTGATCGGCGCGGCGATGGTCTATTTCTTCTTCACGCCCATGGTCATGTGGTTCTTCCTGGCCATGCAGCAGAGCGGTGCGGATGGCTCGGTGCAGATTTCATTGCTGCCGAAAGTGTCTGAATATCTTTCGCTCATCATGACGCTGATCTTCGCTTTCGGTCTGGTTTTCCAACTGCCGGTGGTGACAACGCTGATGGCGCGCGTCGGGTTGGTTTCGGCCGATGGCCTGGCCGACAAGCGCAAATGGGCGATTGTGATCGCGTTTGTTGCCGCTGCGATCCTGACGCCGCCTGATCCCGTCAGCCAGATCGGCTTGGCATTGCCAACCATCCTTCTCTACGAGGTCTCGATCATTCTTGCGCGTCGTATCGAAAAGACGCGTGCAAAGGAGCAGGCGGCTAAAGAGAAGGCTGCAACGGACGAAGCGGAAGCGCCCGCCGAGCCGGAGGCAGCGAAATAGGCCGCACCCATGGGGACCGGTCGTCCGGCCCCCTTGCATCTCTCCGTTGCCGAGTTTACCCCGCTTGGCGGCGGAACAAGGCGAGAGTCATTCAATGCTCGATATCAAGTGGATTCGTGACAACCCGCAGGAACTGGCGACTGCGCTCGAAAAGCGCGGCCAGTCGGCTGCTGTCGCGCAATCGACCGTCGAGAGCCTGATCGCAGCCGATGAGGCGCGCCGCGCCCATGTTGGCGCGCTGCAGGAGCGGCAGGAAAACCGCAATGTTCTGTCGAAGGAAATCGGCCAGGCCATGGCTTCCGGCGACAAGGAGCGCGCCGAACTGCTGAAGGCCGAAGTGGCGGCAATCAAGGAATTCATCCAGAACGGCGAGAAGATCAGCCGCGATCTCGACAAGGCGCTCAATGACGCGCTTGCCGGGGTGCCCAATGTGCCCTTGGACGATGTGCCGGTCGGCAAGGACGAGCACGACAACAAGCTGGTGCGCGATTGGGGCACGGAACTGATCGAGCGCCGCAAGCCGGCGCTTGGATTGAAGCCGAAAGAGCATTTCGAGCTTGGCGAAGCGCTGGGCATGATGGATTTCGAGCGTGCCGCCAGGATTTCCGGCTCGCGCTTCACTGTGCTCAAGGGCAAGTTGGCACGTCTTGAGCGCGCGCTTGGCCAGTTCATGCTCGACACACATACGAGCGAAAACGGCTATGAAGAGGTGCAGCCGCCGCTTCTGGTGCGTGATGAAGCATTCTTTGGCACCGGCCAGTTGCCGAAGTTCGAAGAAGATCTGTTCTTTGCACCACATTCCGGCGGACGGCTTGGTCTGATTCCGACGTCAGAAGTTCCGCTGACAAATCTGGTGCGCGAAGAGATTGTCGACCAGAAGACGCTGCCTCGCCGGTACACGGCGCTGACGCCGTGCTTCCGTTCGGAAGCTGGATCTGCCGGACGTGACACGCGCGGCATGCTGCGCCAGCACCAGTTCAATAAGGTTGAACTTGTGTCGATCACCGATGCGGATACGTCGATTGACGAACATGAACGCATGACGGCCTGCGCCGAAGGCATTTTGAAGCGTCTCGAATTGCCGTTCCGGACGATGCTTCTTTGCACGGGCGACATGGGCTTTGGCGCGCGCAAGACCTACGACATCGAGGTGTGGCTACCAGGCCAGAATGCCTATCGCGAAATCTCGTCCTGCTCGGTCTGCGGTGACTTTCAGGCCCGGCGCATGGAAGCGCGCTACCGGCCGGATGGTGAAAAGCAGACGCGTTTCGTGCACACTTTGAACGGCTCGGGCATTGCTGTTGGCCGCGCCCTGATTGCAGTCATGGAGAATTATCAGCAGGAGGACGGATCGATCACCGTTCCTGACGTGCTGCGCCCTTATATGGGTGGTCTTGAGAAAATCGAACGGAATTGATGATGCGCATATTGCTGACCAATGATGATGGAATTCACGCCGAGGGTCTTGCCGTTCTGGAACGGATTGCGCGCACGCTGTCCGACGATGTCTGGGTCGTAGCTCCCGAAGCCGATCAGTCGGGCTTTGCCCATTCGCTGTCGATTTCTGAGCCGCTGCGCATGCGGAAGATTGGCGACAAGCACTACGCATTGCGCGGAACGCCGACCGACTGCGTTATCATGGGTGTGAAGAGCATCATGCCCGAGCCGCCGGATCTCATTCTGTCGGGCGTCAATTCGGGTGCAAACATAGCCGATGACGTGACCTATTCGGGCACGGTCGCGGGTGCGATGGAAGGCACGCTGATCGGCATTCGCTCGATCGCAATCAGCCAGGCCTACCAGTTCTTCGACGACAGCCGCGTCGTGCCATGGCATACGGTTGAAACGCTGGCTCCTGACCTGTTGAAGAAGCTCATCGCGTCCGATCTTCCTGCCGGCGTGTTCCTCAATGTCAATTTCCCCAATTGCGAGCCTGACGAAGTTCAGGGCGTCGAGGTGACCGCGCAGGGCAAATATGTGCACGGCCTCTGGATCGACGAGCGCAAGGACGGCCGCAATTTTCCGTATTACTGGATGCGCTTCTCCAAGCAGCAGGAACCGCCGGTTCCCGGCACGGACATTCATGCGCTGGCCAATAATTACGCATCGGTCACGCCGCTACAGCTCGACCTGACGGCGCATGAAATGCGCGATTACCTGAAAACGGTTGTCGCATGACGGCAAATGCCGGTGAACGCGAAGCCTTTGCGGCCTTCCTGCTGCGCATGCGCAGTGTGGGTTTGGCCGACAAGGCTTTGATCTCGGCAATTGAAGCTTCGCCACGACGGGCATTCATTCCGGGGCAATGGCAGGCCCACGCCTGGTCTGACCGGATGTTGCCGATCGAGTGCGGCGAGGCCATTGAAGGTCTCGACATGCAGGCGACAATCATTTCCGCGCTGCAGATCGATCCGACACATCGTGTGCTGGAGGTCGGCACCGGAACGGGTTTTAGCGCTGCCGTGATGGCCAGAATGTCGGCGCGCGTGCTGACGGTCGATCGATACAAGACACTGGCAGATCTGGCTCGCCAGCGTTTCGAGGCATTGGGAATTCTCAACGTGTCGGTGCGACAGGCTGACGGCATGACGGGCATGCCCAGTGAGGGGCCGTTTGACCGCATCGTGGTCTGGGCTGCGTTTGAAAGCCTGCCGCGTCACTTTGTTGACCAGTTGTCGAGCGGTGGAGTTCTGATCGCGCCGATTGGTCCGGCTGAAGGGTTGCAGACCTGGGCCAAGCTCACCAAGGTTGGTAGCCGGTTTGACCGAGAGGATATCGGGACGGTGCGACTTCAGCCGCTGATGGCTGGCGTTGCTGCCGCGATCTGAACAAATTTCTTCAAACTCCGCCCGCCGCTTAAGAGACCAGTAACATTAACGCGCTTTAATCCCTGCGTTGGTTCTTAGTACGTGCGGGTAATGGGTATGCGAGTTCTTGCGTTGGAAGGCAGTCGTCGCGCTTTGATGCGCGGTGTCGCGCTTGTTCTGGTCAGCGGTCTGGCGGCAGGGTGCAGTTCGGGTGTTTCCCGCTTCACCGATGGCATGTTCACCGGCTCGACATCAAATCAGCGCACAATTATCCGCAATGACAGTCAGGCCTATCCGGGCGACGTTGCGCGCCCGTCAGCCGCGACAGGAACATATGACAGTTCGCCGGCTCGTGCCGCGATTGAGCCAGCGTCTGTTTCCCAGCCCGTGAAGCGCGCATCGTTGCCGCCGGTTGGAGGGACTTCGTCGTCTTCACTTCCAGCGCCTGCCGCCCCGATCCGTGTTGCAGCGGTCGAGAAGTCTGCGCCGTCGCTTGATCGCACTGCCACCGGAACGGTTCGGCCGGTCCCAGTCAGGACTGAGCCTGCTAGGTCTGAACCTGTGGCCACAAGGTCTGCGCCTCCGACTGCGACGTCTGATGGATGGTCGGCCGAAGGTGGGCGTCTGGTGACACTGAAGCAGGGCGAAAACCTGGGCACGCTGTCTGACCGTTACGGCGTTCCGGTCAAGGCGATTATCAATGTGAACGGATTTGCCGACGCAAACTCCGTGCGCGCTGGCCAAAAGGTGATCGTGCCGGTCTATCGCTATGCCCGCAAGGACGGTGCGCAGCCAAAACCGGTTGCACAAGCGCCTGTCGACAAGAAGCCCGCCCCCGAGCAGAAGCCGGACGGCAATGTTGCCGTGTTGCCAAAGCAGCCGCGGCTGAAAGAGCGTGCGCCAGAGTCCGAAAACGCCCGAAACGACAGCAATTCGGCGGACGCTCAGCGTGGCATCTACACGGTGCAGTCCGGCGATTCTCTCTACTCGATCGCCAAGAAGAACGGTGTGACCACCGAAGCGATGCGCAAGGCGAACGGGCTTGATCGCTCGTCGACGCTCAAGATTGGCCAGAAGCTGAAGGTTCCGTCGTCTTCGGTGGCTTCCAATGCCGCGATTGACCCGGTCAGCACAGGTACCACCGGTCCTGCGCGTGCGGCAAAGCCGACCACGTCCGCCAGCGCTCCAGCCGCAAAAGAACAGAAGCCGCTGGCCAGCTACACGCCGCCGAAGCGCGATGACAAGGCCATCAAGGCCGCCGCGTCTTCGAACGAAGAGGCGCCGGACGCGACCGGCATCGGCAAGATGCGCTGGCCGGTTCGCGGTCGTGTCATCAGTTCATATGGCAGCGGCGGCGATGGAATCGACATCGCGGTTCCGGAAGGGACACCCGTCAAGTCGGCCGAAAACGGTGTGGTCATCTTCGCCGGTGAAGGTCTGAAGGATTTTGGCAAGACTGTTCTTGTGCGCCATTCTGACGGTAAGGTGACTGTCTACGGCCATGCCAGTGAGATCACCGTCAATCGCGGCGACACAGTGCGCCGCGGCCAGGAAATCGCTCGCTCTGGAATGACCGGCAAGGCTGAAACGCCAAAGCTGCACTTCGAAGTGCGTGAAAATTCGGATCCGGTCGATCCGCAGAAATTTCTCGAATAGCCAGGAAGAGCATTAGCGCGGAGCCTACCTCCAGTCATTCGCGCCAACTTTGCCGCCCCGCCTCGATCGCTGCCTGCCAATCCTGGTGGGGGTCGTTCGAGCCGGGGCGGTCTTATTTCCGCTCGCCGCCAGTCACGAATCGAGCCGCTGACCGAGGCGGCCGGCGAGATCCTGGATGAACTGCCACGCTACACGGCCTGAGCGACTGCCGCGTGTTGTGGCCCATTCAAGCGCCTCGGCGCGCAGCTGATCGGCATCAATCTTCAAGCCGAAATGGCGGACATATCCGTCGATCATGTCGAGATATTCGTCCTGGCTGCATTTGTGGAAACCGAGCCACAGGCCAAAACGGTCGGACAGCGACACTTTTTCCTCAACAGCTTCCGACGGGTTGATAGCGGTCGAGCGCTCGTTTTCAATCATGTCGCGCGGCAGCAGATGGCGGCGGTTGGATGTCGCGTAGAGAATGACATTGCCCGGCCTGCCTTCAACCCCGCCATCAAGTGCTGCTTTCAACGACTTATAGGACGTATCGTCATTGTCGAAGGAGAGGTCGTCGCAGAACAGCACGAAACGATGTTTGGCCACCTTCAGAAGTGCCATGAGCTTGGGCAAAGACGAGATGTCTTCTCGGTGAATTTCGATCAGTTTCAATGGTTTGCCGGATAGATTTGCACTGGCATGCGCGGCTTTGACGAGTGACGACTTGCCCATGCCACGCGCGCCCCACAGCAGCACATTGTTTGCGGGCAGGCCCGATGCAAAGCGCATCGTGTTGTCAACAAGGATGTCCCGAACCCGGTCGACGCCCTTGATCAGCGAGATGTCCACTCGGCTGACCTGCTCGACTGGTTGTGCAAACCCGGCTTCGGCATCCCAGACAAAACAGTCTGCGGCGTCGAAGTTGGTTGTGGGGGCCGTTTTCGGTGCAAGTCGTGCAACGGCGTCGATAAGCCGGTCGAGCTTGGCGTTCAGTATTTCAATGGATTGGTCGGTCATCTGGCAACTGCAAGGGTCAAATTTCTGGGATGGGTGGCAAAAACAACTGTATTGATGCCACGAAAGCGGCGTAGGGCCGTTTTGGCGCAGTTGCATTGAGGTGTCGAGCGACTATATTCCGCGCACATTTCGCCGGCCACGCTGCCGGCCTTTCTCAATGTCCAGGAGCGATCAATGTTTGTAACACCGGCTTATGCTCAAACCGGAGGCGCCGGCGGGGCCGACATGCTGATCAGCATTCTGCCGTTCATTCTCATTTTCGTCATCATGTATTTCCTGATTATCCGTCCGCAGCGGACCCAGATGAAGCAGCGTGAGGAAATGCTGAAGAACATTCGCCGTGGCGACACGGTCGTCACCGGTGGTGGGCTGGTCGGCAAGGTGACCAAGGTGATCGATGATCGTGGCGAACTTGAAGTCGATCTTGGCGGCATGAAAGTCACGGCGCTGCGTTCGATGGTGGCCGACGTGCGCACCAAGGGTGAGCCGGTGGCAAATCAGAATTCAAAGAGCTGACGTTCCAGACGGGCGTCGCTAATCGCCCGGCGTTCCAACAGCTCAAGCGAGTTAGACCATGCTTCATTTTACCCGCTGGAAGACTATCGCAATCTGGATGACCGTGCTTGCGGGCATGCTGTTTGCAGCCCCCAACATGTTCTCCCAGCAGACGCTCGACTCGCTGCCGTCGTGGCTGCCCAAGAAGTCGATGACGCTTGGTCTCGACCTGCAGGGCGGCTCGCACATTCTGTTGCAGATCGACCACAAGAGCCTGATCAATGATCGTCTGGAAACGCTGCGAAACGACATTCGCACCGGCCTGCGTGATGCGCGCATCGGCTATACGGGCTTGTCGGGCACCGGCAACTCCGTTCAGGTCCGCATTCGTGACGCTGCCGACTATGACAAGGCGCGCACTGCGCTTGAATCGCTCACCGCACCGGTAGCGTCTGGACTGTTGAGTGGCGGCGCGATCTCGGAAGTCCAGTTTGACGAACCGGAGCCCGGTCTGCTGCGTTACTCGCTGACTGAAGCGGGCATCAACTATCGCCTGAACAGCGCGATTTCCCAGTCGATTGAAGTGGTGGGACGGCGCGTCAATGAACTTGGCACGACCGAGCCAATCATCCAGCGCCAGGGCAATGACCGCATTCTGGTCCAGGTGCCGGGCCTGCAGGACCCCGATCGCCTGAAGGATATTCTCGGCCAGACCGCCAAGCTGACCTTCCAGATGGTTGATACTTCGGTCCCAGTCCAGGAGGCGATCGAGGGTCGCCCGCCGGTCGGAACCGTCGTCATGTATTCGACGGACGATCCGCCACAGCCATATCTGATCGAAACCCGCGTGATTGTGTCAGGCGAGAATCTCGTCGATGCGCAGGCGACATTTGACCAGCGCACGAATGAGCCGGTCGTGTCCTTCCGTTTCGACGGGCAGGGTGCCAGCCGCTTTGGTGCGGCAACTCAGCAGAATGTCGGCCGTCTGTTTGCGATCATTCTCGACAATCAGGTGATCTCCGCCCCACAGATCCGCGAGCCGATCCTTGGCGGTAGCGGCCAGATTTCCGGCAATTTCACGGTGCAGGGCGCGAACGATCTTGCGGTGCTGCTGCGCGCGGGCGCGTTGCCGGCTACGCTGAACATCATCGAAGAGCGCACGGTTGGCCCGAGCCTGGGTGCGGACTCGATTGCGGCGGGCAAACTGGCCTCGGCTGTTGGTGCCGGACTGGTCGTGCTCTGCATGCTGCTCGTCTACGGCAAGCTTGGCGTCATCGCCAACATCGCGCTGTTTGCAAACGTTTCGCTGATCATCGGTATCTTGTCACTCCTGGGCGCAACACTGACCTTGCCAGGCATCGCCGGTATCGTGCTGACGATGGGCATGGCGGTGGATTCCAACGTCATCATCTTTGAACGTGTCCGCGAGGAGCGCGCGCAAGGGCGATCGATGGTGCAATCATTCGACGCCGGTTTCCAACGCGCGCTGGCGACGGTCGTCGACGCCAACCTGACGACACTTATCGTCGCGGTGATCCTGTTCTACATGGGCACCGGGCCAGTGCGCGGCTTTGCCGTTACGCTCGGTATCGGCATCGTCACGACCGTGTTCACTGCCTTCACGCTGACCCGCTGGCTCGTCGCCTGGTGGCACCGCCGCTCGCGTCCGACCGAGTTCCCGGCTGGCCTGGTGCATTACCTGCCGCTCAACCCGACCATTCCTTTCATGAAATGGCGCAATTGGGGTTTTGCGATCTCGGGTCTGTTGACGGTCGTCATGATCGGCCAGATGTTCTTCAAGGATTTCAACTACGGCATCGACTTCAAGGGCGGGTCGATGATCGAGATCCAGGCGAAGGACGGCACTGCCGATCCGGGCGATGTGCGAACGCGCCTATCTGATCTCAACCTGGGCGAAGTGCAGGTGCAGGAAGTTGGCACCGATGGATCTTTGATGGTCCGTGTCGGTGCGCAGGAAGCTGGCGACAATGCCGAGCAGTCGGTTGTCAATCTCGTGCGTGGCGAATTGCAGGACGACTATGAATTCCGCCGGGTCGAGGTTGTCGGGCCGACAGTGTCGAGCGAACTTGCGTGGTCTGGCCTGATGGGCATCACGCTGTCACTCGTGGCGCTGTTGATCTACATCTGGTTCCGCTTCGAATGGCAGTTCGGCGTCGGCGCCGTTGTGTCCACATTGCATGACATTGTGATGATCGTGGGCATCTACGTGTTGCTGGGGCTCGAATTCAACCTGTCGAGCATCGCAGCCATCCTGACCGTCATCGGCTATTCGATCAACGATACCGTCGTCATCTATGACCGTATCCGCGAAATGCTGCGCAAATACAAAAGGATGCCGCTGGACGAGATCATCACGATCGCGCTCAACCAGACCCTGTCGAGAACCATTCTGACGGGTCTGACTGTGTTGCTGGCACTTGCCGCGCTCTATTTCTTCGGCGGCGAGGTCATTGCATCCTTCGTCTTTGCAATCATCGTTGGCGTGCTTGTTGGATCTTACTCGTCGGTGTTCATCGCCGGTCCGATGCTGATCCTGTTCAAGCTGCGGCCGGAGATGTTTGGCGAGGAAGACGACAAGAAGCAGGGAGCCAAGGGAGGCGTCGCGCCGAGCGCGCCGCGCGCCTGATATGGCCAAAGGCATCGTGGTCCGGGAAGCACATTTCCCGGGCCGCGCTCCAATCGATGCCTATGGCAATGGTGGCTTTCGCTTTGCCGACATGTCGCATCGCGGATCCATCCAGTGTCTGCCGTCGGGCATTCATGGCTGGGAGCCGGCTGATCCGGACAGGCTCGGTGTCGATGATTTCGCGAGGGTGATTGCTGAGGCAGACGGCATCGAGGTTCTGCTTGTCGGAACTGGCAAGGAGATCATGCGTCTGCCAGAAGCGGTGCGTGAGGCGCTGCGCG
>Ga0209572_1001578_pt1 | contig 14643 bp, 16 predicted proteins | sample EBPBio232012_DNA_FD_185867 | JGI IMG/M metagenome (GOLD analysis project Ga0209572, IMG submission 185867) | Wastewater treatment Type I Accumulibacter community from EBPR Bioreactor in Madison, WI, USA - Reactor 1_1/23/2012_ DNA (SPAdes)... | ecosystem: Engineered > Bioreactor > EBPR >...
AGGCGTCCAGGCCGATGGCGGCCGTGGGCACCTGGCCGGAAATGATCACCATCGGAATGGAATCCATGTACGCGGTGGCGATGCCGGTGACCGCGTTGGTCAGGCCCGGGCCCGAGGTGACCAGGGCCACGCCCACGTCGCCGGTGGCGCGCGCATAGCCGTCGGCCGCGTGCACGGCGGCCTGCTCATGGCGCACCAGCACGTGCTGGATGGTGTCTTGCTTGTAGAAGGCGTCGTAAATGTGCAACACGGCACCGCCGGGGTAACCCCAGACGTACTGGACGCCCTCGGCCTGCAGGGCCTTGACGAGAATTTCAGCGCCACGCAGCTCTTGCGGGGCCTGGGAAGACGCGGATTGCGGAGATTGGGCCGATGCCACGGCGGCCGATTTGAGTTCGGCTTTGGAGATTTCCATGAGATGAACCTTTCGAGAATTTCTCTGACGAAAAACCTTGGGTGCCCCTTGCCTGCCCTTGTGAGGCGGCGTCAGGACTTAAGACCACACGCCATGAACGACATTGCTTCATCGTCCGACGGTGACCCGTTTGCCTGGTGAATTGCGTTGGGCATTATCGCACTGCAACATGAGTTGCGCGTCGAAAGTGGCAAGAAATTGCATGCCCGATGACATAATTCGACGCTGATGAAACACCCCACCGCCGGTACCCCGCGCCCTTGAGGGCATCCGTACCCCCGGCTTCGCCTGCAGCCCCCGACGTCCTTGGCCACCGAACAAGAACTCAACGATTTCCTCAAGAGCGTCGAAAAACGGGCGTTCAAGCGCTCGGTCTATCACGTCCGAGACGAGGATGCGGCACTCGACATCGTGCAGGACAGCATGATGAAGCTGGCACAGCACTACGGCGACAAGCCGCTGGCCGAGCTGCCCCTGTTGTTTCAGCGCATCCTCTCGAACAGCACGCTGGACTGGTTTCGCCGCCAGAAGACGCGCAACGCCGTGTTTTCGAACATGAGCGACTTCGAATCGCCGGACGGCGATGGCGATTTCGACCTGCTGGAGGCCTTTGCCGGCGCCAGCGGCTCCCAGCAGATCGAGAGCGCCGAGGACACCACCCGACGGGCCGAACTCTTGCGCCAGATCGAAGCCCAGATCAAGGAATTGCCGGGACGTCAACGCGAGGCATTTTTGATGCGTTACTGGGAGGAAATGGACGTGGCCGAAACGGCGGCAGCCATGGGGTGTTCGGAGGGCAGTGTCAAGACGCACTGCTCGCGCGCAGTCCAGGCGCTGGCGAAGGCCTTGCGAGCCAAGGGAATCCACTTATGAACACCCCTTATTCACCCCAACAAGCCCAGGTGCTGCAAAACCGCTTCGGACTCCGGGTGGCCGCTCGGCTGTCGGCCGGCGCCCAGGATTTGCCGCACGACATCGAGCAGCGCCTGCGCGTGGCACGCCAGCAGGCCGTGGCGCAACGCAAGCAGGCCGTGGCGGTGACTCTGCCGCAGGCCGCGACGGCGGTGTTGCGCAATGGCAACACGGCGACCTTGAATTTTGGTGACGAGGGCATGGGTTGGCTGGGGTGGCTGGCGTCCGCCGCGCTGGTCGTGGCGCTGGCCGCCGGCCTGGTCACCGTCAACATCGTCCAGGACGACGACCGCACCAATGAGGTGGCCGACGTCGACGCCGCCTTGCTCACCGACGACCTGCCCCCGCAGGCCTATTCCGACCCTGGTTTCCTGCAGTACCTGCGCGCCACCGCCGACAAGCGGGCTTCCACCCACTGAGCCGCACGGACCGCTCCGCACATGTCCACCCCTTGATGAGTTTCTCCGCGCTGCCCGTCTTCTTGCTTGCCTTGAGTGCCCTGGGAGGAACTCCGGTGGCGTACGCACAGGCCTCGGGCAACGCCGCGGCTATTGCCGTCAACCCGGCCGCCGGCAGCGTGCCCTGGGCCAGCTTGAACGCCGAGCAAAAGAACGCCCTGCGCCCCTTGGCCGGACCATGGCCCACGCTGCGCCCCGAGCAGCAGCGCAAATGGGTGGCCCTGACGCACAACTTTGACCGCCTGTCGGCCGCCGAACAAAGCACGCTGCAAAGCCGCATGGCCGAATGGGCCGCGCTGACACCCGCGCAGCGCACCCAGGCGCGGCTGAACTTTGGTGAGATCCGCAGCGTGCCGGCCGACGAAAAGCGCGCCAAGTGGGAGGAGTACCTGGCCCTGCCCGCCGAGGAGCGCGAGCGCCTGGCGGCCGACCAGCCCAAGCCGCCCGTCAGCGCCGCCCCCGCCTTGCGCCCCACCTCGCCCAACCAGATCGTGCGCCCGCCCACGCCGCCCGTGGCCCAGCCGAGGACCGACGTGGCCACCCCGCCGAATCTGGTGCGCTCGGTGGTGCCGGTCAATCGCAATACACTTCTGCCCCAACCGCCAAGCTCAGCGCCCGCCGCTCCGGCACGCTGAACACCTCCCCCCGCGCGCGCTTTCGGGCCGTGTCACCCTGGCGGTTTCCTGCCACCCGCCAGCTGTCATGAACCCGTCCGCCGCCGCACCGGCTTCCCCCGCCTCCTCCACCTTCTCCAGCCCGCGCGCGCCCTCGTTGCGCCGCCGCATGGCCTGCTGGCTGTACGAGGGCTTGCTGATGTTTGGCGTGGTGTTCGTCGCCGGCTACCTGTTCAGCACCCTCACCCAGACCCGCCACGCGCTCAACAACCGGCACGGCCTGCAGGCCTTCGTGTTCGTCGTGGCCGGCATCTACTTCGTCTGGTTCTGGACCAAGGGCCAGACCCTGGCCATGAAGACCTGGCACATCCGCGTGACCGACCGCGCCGGCCAGCCCCTCACGCAAAAACGCGCCCTGCTGCGCTACCTGTGCAGCTGGATATGGTTTTTGCCCCCCTTGGCGGTGGCCGCGCCGTTCGGCCTGCCGGCGCTGGAAGTGGCCGTGCTGTGGGCCGGCTGGGTGCCGATCTGGGCGCTGCTCAGCCGCTTTCAGCCGCGGCAGCAGTTCTGGCACGACATCTGGGCCGGTACCCGGCTGATCGATGCGCGGCCCGGCGCCAGCGGGGGGCGCACCCGATGACCCGCCCCGTGCCGCCCGTCGTGCCCCCTCCAGCGACCGATCCGGTCAACCCGCAGAAAGCCCGCACCGGGTGGTCGCGCCTGTGGCACGCCACGGGCTATTCGATCGCCGGGCTGCGCGCCGGTTGGGGCGAAACGGCGTTCCGCCAGGAGGCGCTGGCCGCGCTGGTGCTGCTGCCCAGCGCGTTCTGGCTCGGCCGCACCTGGGTCGAAACCGCGCTGCTGGCCGGCTCGGTGCTGCTGGTGATGATCGTGGAGCTGCTCAACACCGGCATCGAGGCGGCCATCGACCGGGTCGGGCCGGAGTGGCACGCCTTGTCCAAGCGCGCCAAGGACATGGGCTCGGCCGCCGTGTTGCTGGCCTTGCTGCTGGCCGGCGGCATCTGGCTGGCCGCCCTGGCCCACCATTTCTTTCCCGGATAGACACCAACCGCATGACCTCGCCCGCTTTCTCCCTCTGCGTCTACTGCGGCTCGCGCCCCGGCGCCGACGCGCGCTTCGCCGACATGGCGGCCCAGGTCGGTCACTGGATCGGTTCGCACGGCGGTCAACTGGTCTATGGCGGCGGCCGCAGCGGCCTGATGGGCATCGTCGCCGACGCCACCTTGGCGGCCGGGGGGCGCGTGGTGGGCGTGATTCCGCGCGCCCTGGTGGAACGCGAGCACGCGCACCGCGGCTGCACCGAACTGCTGGTGGTGGAAACCATGCACGAGCGCAAGCGCCTGATGGCCGAGCGCGCCGACGCCTTCGTGGCCCTGCCCGGCGGCATCGGCACCTTCGAGGAATTCTTCGAGGTCTGGACCTGGCGCCAGCTGGGTTACCACGACAAACCGGTCGGTCTGCTGAACCTGAACGGCTACTACGACCTGCTGCTGCGTTTTCTGGCCGGCGGGGTGGAGAGCGGCTTCATGGACCCGCGCCAGATGGGCCAGATCGACGCCGGGGCCGACTGGCGCCCGCTGCTCGAGCGCCTGGTTGCCGCCGCCGGCTTCGAGGCACCGACCCGGCTGGATCGGATCTGAGCGCCACGCCTGGCGCGTCAGCGCTCGGGTAAAAACAGCGCCTGCAGGTCGCTCAGAAAGTCGAAGCCACGCGCCGTCGGCCGCCACCGGGCGTCGCCCTCGTGCGGCTCCAGCCAGCCGCGCTGCTGGGCCGCCTCGATGGCCGCCGACACGGTGCTGGGCGGCAAACCCGTGCGGTCCAGGTAGTCCTGCCACGCGAAGCCCTCGCGCAGGCGCAGGGCGTTCAGCATGAACTCGAACGGCAGATCGCGCCGCGCCACCTCGCCTTCCTGTGCCACGGCGGCGCCGGCCAGGGCCCGTTCCATGTACAGCTCGGGTTGGCGGTGCCGCACCTGGCGCACCACCCGGTGCGCGAAGCTGAGCTTGCCGTGCGCGCCGGCGCCAATGCCCAGGTAGTCGCCGAACTGCCAGTAGTTCAGGTTGTGCACGCAGCGGTGGCCGGCGCGGGCGTAGGCCGAAACCTCGTAGCGCGCCAGGCCGGCCGGGGCCGTCAGCTCGGTGATGCGGTCCAGCATGGCCCAGGCCGAATCCTCGTCCGGCAGCGCCGGCGGGTACTTGGCGAACACCGTGTTCGGCTCCACCGTCAGGTGGTAGATCGACAGGTGCGGCGGCGCGAAGGACAGCGCCGTGCGCACGTCCTGCTCCAGCTCGGCCAGACTCTGGCCGGGCAGCGCGTACATCAGGTCCAGGTTGAAGGTGTCGAAGGCGCGCGCGGCCTCTTCCAGCGCGGCACGCGCCTGCGCGCCGTCGTGCACGCGGCCGATGGCGCGCAGCTGCGCGTCGTTGAAGCTCTGCACGCCGACCGACAGGCGCGTGACGCCGGCCGACCGGAATGCCGCAAAACGCTCGCGCTCGAAGGTGCCGGGGTTGGCCTCCAGCGTGATCTCGCAGGCCGGCGCCAGCGGCAGGCGCGCGCGCACGCCGGCGATCAACCGGTCGATGGCTTCGGGCGCGAACAGGCTGGGCGTGCCGCCCCCAATGAACACGCTGTGCACCTGGCGGCCCCAGACCAGGGGCAGGCTGGCCTCCAGATCGGCCAGCAAGGCCTCGACGTAGCGCCCCTCTTGCGCGGTGGCGTCGGTGCCGGCGCGGCGTTCGTGCGAATTGAAATCGCAGTACGGGCATTTTTTCAGACACCAGGGCAGGTGCACGTACAGCGACAGCGGCGGCAGCGCCGGCAGTTGCAGGGTGCCGGGGCGCATGTAATGACCAATATCCGTCATGACCAGTGCTGGCGCATCAGCTCGACCATCCGAGCGGCCGCGCGCCCGCGGTGGCTGTGCGCGTTCTTCACCTCGGGCGGCAGCTCGGCAAAGGTCTTGCCGAACTCGGGGATGTGCATGACCGGATCAAAGCCAAAGCCGCCCTCCCCCCTGGGCACGCGCGTGATCTCGCCCACCACGCGGCCCACGGCAATCAGCGGCTCGGGGTCCTCGGCGCCGCGCAGCGCCACCAGGGTGCTGACCATGGCGGCGCGGCGGTTGTCGATGCCAGCCATCTGCTCGAGCAGGGCGCGCACGTTGTTGGCGTCGCCCTTGGCGTAGCCGAACTGGGTGGCGTAGTGGGCGGTGTCGACGCCCGGCAAGCCGCCGAAGGCATCGACGCACAGACCGGCGTCGTCGGCCAGCGCCGGCAGGCCGGAGGCCGCCGCCGCGTGGCGCGCCTTGGCCAGGGCGTTTTCGACGAAGGTGCGAAACGGCTCCTCGGCCTCGCCGATGCCCAGCTCGGACTGGCGCACCAGCGCCATGCCCAGGGGCGCCAGCATCTGGCGCAGCTCGGCCAGCTTGCCGGCGTTGTTCGAGGCCAGAACGATTTTCATGGGTCAAAACGCCGGTAGGTCGGCGTGGATAAATCCTGTGCAGCTATTATTTCAGGAGCGATTGCCGCTGCTGTTCAATCAGCTCGGTGATGCCTTTCTCGGCCAGGCCCAGCAACTGGTCCATCTCGCGCCGGGAAAACGTGGCGCCCTCGGCCGTGCCCTGCACTTCCACGAAGTGGCCGGCCCCGGTCATGACCACGTTCATGTCGGTGTCGCAGGCCGAATCCTCCTGGTAGTCCAGGTCCAGCAACGGCACGCCGCCAACGATGCCGACCGACACCGCCGCCACCGGTTGCAGCAGCGGCGATTCGGCCACCAAGCCGCGCGCCAGCAGCCAACTGACGGCGTCGTGGGCGGCCACGTAGGCGCCGGTGATGCTGGCCGTGCGGGTGCCGCCGTCGGCCTGCAGCACGTCGCAATCGAGGTGAATGGTGCGCTCGCCCAGCTTCGCCAGGTCGAACACGGCGCGCAGGCTGCGGCCGATCAGGCGCTGGATTTCCTGCGTGCGCCCGCTTTGCTTGCCGCGTGCGGCCTCGCGGCTGCCGCGGGTGTGGGTGGCGCGCGGCAGCATGCCGTATTCGGCCGTCACCCAGCCTTCGCCGCTGCCGCGCTTGTGCGGTGGCACTTTCTCCTCGACCGAGGCGGTGCACAGCACGCGGGTGCCGCCGAATTCAACCAGTACCGAGCCTTCGGCATGCAGGGTGTAGGCGCGGGTCAGGCGCACCGGGCGCAGTTGATCGGCGGGGCGCTCGACACGCAGGGGTTTTTCAGTAGTGTTGGTCATGGTGAATTCCGGAAACTGGCGGACACGGGCGGGCGGGCCGCCCGCCCCAGGGTCTGTCTCATGGGCGGCTCATCCGCGCCGCGTGGCCGTGCGCTGGATGGCCTGATTGATCTCGGCGATGGAGCGCTCGATGGCGTCGTCGTCCATCTCGTCGACCAGGGCGTCGATGTCGTCCGATTGGATGGTGGACTCGAAGCCGGCGTCGTGCATGGCCTCGGTTTCGGTGAAACCGGTGGGGGCGGATTCGGACGGCGTCTCCCATTCCAGGGCCAGCACCGTCACGTTGTCGGACCGCGCGCCGGCCTTGCGCAGCGCCATCTCCACCAGGGAGGGCACCGCGTCGCCGACCGGCAGGCTCGACAAGGTGCGCACGATCTGGGCGTCGTCGATGCTGCCCCACAGGCCGTCGGAGCACAGCATCACCCGGTCGCCCTCGCGCAGCCGCAGCGGGTCGGCGACTTCGAACATCGGGCGTACCGTGGAGCCCAGGCAGGTGAACAGCACGTTGCGGTTGATGCCCTCGGTGGTGGCGCCGGAGCGCACCTGCGCCTCCATGTAGGAGTGGTCGCGCGTGCGCGTGATCAGCTCGCCCTCGCGCATCACGTACAGGCGCGAATCGCCGCAATGGGCCCAATGCAGCTCCTCGGCCTGGATCACGGCGGCCACCACGGTGGTGCGCGGCGTATCGAGCATGGCCCGTTCGCTGGCGTAACGGATGATCTGGTGGTGCGCGGCCATGATGCCGCTGGCCAGGAAGGCGCTGGGATCGGGCACGCGCGGGCGCGCGTCGCGCTGAAACTGCGAGGACATGGTCTGTAGGGTGATCTGCGCCGCCACCTCCCCCTCGGGGTGGCCGCCCATGCCGTCGGCCAGCACGAACAGGCCCGCCTCGCGGGTGTACGAGTACCCCATGCGGTCCTCGTTTTTCTCCCGCCCGCCTTTTCGGCTGACCTGGAACACGGAAAATTTCATCGTCCAGTCTTATTTGAGGCGGGTGCCGATGCGCGAGGCGCTCTTGATGTTCTTCTTGGTGTCGGCCAGCATGTTGTCGAACTGCAGCCGCACCTTCTCGCCCATCGACAGCTTGGTGTAGTGGCGCTCGCCTTCGCGGCTGAGTTCCTTTTGCAGGGCAAACACCGACTGGGGGCGCGACAGCGGATCGAGCGCCATGCACCATTCGACGACCTCGATCAGGTTGTCGGAATACACCCCGCGCATGCGGGTCAGCGACAAGGCCAGGCGGTCCTTGTCCTGGCGCTGCGGTGCGTCGTTGGGCGGGTAGCCGTGCATGCACGAGTAAATGCAGGCGCCGATGGCGTAAATGTCGGTCCAGGGGCCCATGGTCGATTCGCGCCGGTACATCTCGGGCGCGGCAAAACCGGGCGTGTACATGGGCCGGGTGAAGTTGCCTTCCTTGTTCAGCACCTCGCGCGCGGCGCCAAAGTCGATCATCACCGCCTTGTTGTCGTCGGTGATGAAGATGTTGGCCGGCTTCAGGTCCAGGTGCAGCATCTTGTGCTGGTGCACGATGCGCAGACCGCGCAGGATCTCGTCGAACAGCGAGCGGATGGTGGATTCGCGGAACACCTTCTGCTGCTTCAGGTCGCGTGCCGTGACGATGAAATCCTGCAGGGTGCCACCCTCCAGGTAGTTCATCACCATGTACACGGTTTCGTTCTGGCGAAAGAAGTTCAGCACGCTGACCACCGAGGCGTGCGAGATCTGCGCCAGCGAACGGCCTTCCTCGAAGAAGCTTTTCAGGCCCAGGCGGTAGAGCGACAGCTTTTCGGGGGCCACGTGGGGCACCAGCTCGCCGGGCACGCGGGTGGTCAGCGCCGCCGGCAGGTATTCCTTGATGGCCACCTGCTGGCCTTCCCTGTCGACCGCCAGATACACCACGCCGAAACCACCGGCGGATATCTTGCGCACGACCCGGTAGCCACCAATGGCCGTGTCGGCGGGCAAGGGCGCGGGTTTGGGCTTTGACATAATCGGCGCAATCGGCGGCAGTGGACAGCCTTCTCAGGAGGTGCTCCACGGCGCTGTTCTTTGTGGCCGCTGAACGCACCGGGAAAAGTTGATATGCCAGTTTACAGTATGACCGGTTACGCCAGTGGCCAGCAGCCGCTGACGCCGCCAGGGCCCGAGACGGCGTGGAAAACTGCGCAAATCCGTGTGGCGCTGGAGCTGCGTTCGGTCAACAGCCGCTTCCTGGACCTGGGCTTTCGCCTGCCAGATGAGCTGCGTGCCTGCGAGCCGGCCCTGCGCGAGTTGCTGACCCAGCGGCTCAAGCGCGGCAAGATCGAGTTGCGCGCCTACCTGGAAGGGCGCGAGAGCAGCGCCCTGCCCGAGCCCTCCCCGCGCCTGGTGCAGCGCCTGTCGGCCGTGCAGGAACAGGTGCGCGTCTGGCTGCCCGACGCGGCCAGCCTGAGCGTGGCCGACGTGCTGCGCCTGGCCGGCGGCGGCGAGGCGGTGGCCAGCGACGTGCTGGCGCACACACTGCTGCCGCTGGCCGGTGAGGTGCTGGACGACTTCATCGCCGCCCGCGCCCGCGAGGGCGAGCGCCTGGGCCAGTTGCTGCGCGAGCGCCTGACCGAGCTGCGCGCGCTGGCGCGCCAGGCCGGCCCGCTGATTCCCCAGGTGGTGGAGGCGCAAAAGCAGCGCTTTCTGGCGCGCTGGAACGAGGCCCTGGCCAAGACCGAGTCCAGCGTGCCAGCCGAAGCCGCCCAGGAGCGCGCCCTGGCCGAGGCCACGGCCTTCGCCATCCGCATCGACGTGGCCGAGGAGCTGGGCCGCCTGGCCGCGCACCTCGACGAAATCGAGGCCGTGCTCGACAAGGGCGGCGACATCGGCAAGCGCCTGGACTTCCTGATCCAGGAGCTGCACCGCGAGGCCAACACTCTGGGCGCCAAGTCGGCCGCGCTGGAGCTGACCCGCATCTCGGTCGACATGAAAGTGCGGATCGAGCAGATGCGCGAGCAGGTGCAGAACATCGAGTAGGTCTCGGGTGGCGCCTGGGAGGCTATATTATTTATAGCTCCTCAGGCTTTATCCACGCCGACCACCGCCCAAAAATGACCTGAAAGCGGGCGTGAATCCCGCGCTGGCTCAGCCGGCCAGCAACCCCACCGCCACCGCCGTGCCGCGCAGACTGCGCGCGAACTGCTCGTAGCCACGGGCGTTGGCGTGGATCCGGTCGGAGCGCAGATCGTCCTGGGCCAGCACCTCGCTCCAGCCCTCGCGTTGCAGCGGAATCTTCAGCTCCTGGGCAATCTCGGCGTACAGCTTGTGGTCGGTGAGCTGGCCCAGGGCGGCCGCCACGCTGGCGCGCGGCACGGCCACCAGCAGCACCTGGGCCCCGGCCGCCAGCGACTGCTGGCACAGCGCCCGGACGTTGGCGCGCGTGGCCTCCTCGGGCAATTGGCGCAGAAAATCGTTGCCGCCGACGCTGACGATGACCAGTTTCGGCTGGTGCTCGGCCAGCAGGGCCGGCAGCCGGGCCAGGGCCTGGGCCGCGGTGTCGCCGGAGACCCCGGCGTTGACGACCTGCCAGCCGGTCAGGCGCGCCAGCACCGCCGGGTAGGCGGTGTCCGGGCTGGCCCCGGTGCCGGAGGTGAGCGAATCGCCCAAGGCCAGCACCGTGCTGCCCGCAGCCAGCGGCGTGGCGCGAACCTTGGGGGCGCGGTCGCAGCCGGCCAGCCACACCGCGCCCAGCACGCCCAGCAGCGCGGCGCGGCGCGACGGCCCGCCCGTCAAACCGCCACGCCCCCGGTCATGCGCGCGTCGGCGCCCAGGCCCAGGCGCTCGGCGGCCACGTACTGGCGGCGGTAATCCTCGAACGGCAGGCGGTCGGCGGCCTTGATGCGCCGCTGCTCGCACACCGACTCGGCAGCCAGCGCGTCGTAGTGCGCCTTGAGGGCCGCGGTGGGCGGCTGCGCGCGCAGCGCGGCGCGGGTGGCCTGGGAACGCTCGCGCACGAAAGACACGAAGCTGTTGCCATGTTGCTCGCGCACCGCCGCCAGCACGCGCGCCGACGGCAAGGTGTCGGGCGCGGCCAGGGCGGCACGTGCGTCGGCCAAGGCCTGGGCGTAGGCCTGGCCGCCGTCCACCGCGTCCAGCGCGGCGGCAAGGGGGTCGAGCTGGTCGAGCAGCTCGCCCGCCCAGTCGGTCAGGACCACCTGTTGGCCACCCCGTGTCAGCTTCAGGCCGGGCTGGCGGCCAAAGGCGGCCGTCAGGTGCTGGTTTTCCTTCAGCGCGGCGATTTCCTCGGGCGTGTCGGGCGGGCTGTCGGCCAGCAGGCAGTGCAGCAGGAACAGATCCAGGAAACGCCCGGTGGCCGCCGAGATGCCGATCGGCTCGAACGGATCCAGGTCCATCAGGCGCACCTCGACGTATTCGACGCCGCGCTCGCGCAGCGCGTGCAAGGGCCGTTCGCCGGGGTGGATCACGCGCTTGGGCCGGATGGTGCCGTAGAACTCGTTCTCGATCTGCAGCAGCGTGGTGGCCAGCTGGTTGTAGTCGCCGCCCGGGTTCTGGATGCCGATCGCCTCGTAGGGCGGGTACGGGCGAGTCAGCGCGTCTTCCAGCGAGGCGGCGTAGCTGTCCAGCCCGTTGTAGCTGACGGCCAGGGTGGCCTGGGCGTCGCTCTGGTAGCCCAGCCGCCCCATGCGCAGCGAAGTGGCCCAGGGCAGGTACATGGAGCCCTCGCCCAGGTGCTCGAGCGCGTGCTGGCGCCCGGCCACGAAACTGGAACACACCGCCGGCGAGGCGCCAAACAGCATCAACAGCACGAAGGCGTGGCGGCGGAAGTTGCGGATCAGGGCAAAGTATTCTTGGCTGCTCACCCCTGGCAGCGACCAGTTGTAGTGGATGCCCGAGATGGTCTGCATGCGCCGGCCATAGCGGTGGCTCAGGCCCATGCGGTAGACGCTCTTGGCGCGCCCGACGTTGCTGCTGCCGTAGCGGCCAATGGGAATGGTCTCGTCGGTCGGCAGGCCGCAGGGCATGCTGGACACCCACAGCATCTCGTCGCCGAGGGCGGCCAGCTCCTGGTAAACCACCTGGTGGATCTCGGTCAGCTCGGCCAGGCAGGCCGGCACGCTCGGGTGCACGCCGGTCACCAGCTCCATCTGCGACTCGCTGAAGTCGGTGGTGATGCGCGGGTGCGTCAGCGCCGAGCCCAGGGCGGCCGGGTGCGGCGTGAGCGCAAGCCGGCCGTCGGACCGAGCGCGCAGGCTTTCCTTTTCGACGCCGCGTCGGATGCCGCGCAACCGCTCGGGCGTCAGCGCCGCCAGGCGGTCTCTCAGCGTGTTCATGTCATGTCCTCATGGGCTGGGAGGGCGACGGTATCACAGGCGCGCGGGCCCTGCCACCGAGGGGTTCTTGCCCCCTTGGCGGGCGGGTGCGGGGCAGTTCAGCGCCGCGCGGCCAGGGCCAGCTCCACCTCGTTGCGGCCCTGGTCACCGCCGGAGCCCGGCACGCTGGCGCCTTCCAGCGCCGTCACCTGGTCCAGGGCGGCCAGCAGGCGCTCGGGCGTGTCGGGTGTCAGGCCCAGGTGCACCCCATGCGACAAGGTGATGTGCGCCGCTTCGTAAGTGCCGGCGCCGGCGCACAGAATGGTGCGGGTGGGCGCCTGCTCGCTGGCCAGCACCAGCATGGCCGGCACCACCGCCTCGGGCTTGATCAGGTCCATCACCTCCTGGGGCAGCAGGCCTTCGGTCATGCGGGTGGCGGCGGTGGGCGCCAGGCCGTTGACGCGGATGCCGTGCTTGGCCCCTTCCAGGGCCAGTGTCTGCATCAGGCCGGCCAGCGCCAGCTTGGCGGCGCCGTAGTTGCTTTGGCCGAAGTTGCCGTACAGGCCGGTGGACGAGGTGGTCATCACGATGCGCCCGTACTTGGCCGCGATCATGTGCGGCCAGACGGCCTTGGTGCAGTGCACGGCGCCCATCAGGTGCACGTCCAGCACCAGGCGGAAATCGGCCAGATCCATCTTGGCGAAGGTCTTGTCGCGCAGGATGCCGGCGTTGTTGACCAGCACGTCGACCCGCCCCCAGGTGTCCATGGCCTGGGCGACCATGGCTTGCACGGCCTCGAAATCGGTCACCGAGGCGCCGTTGGCGATGGCCTCGCCACCGGCGGCACGAATCTCATCGACCACGCGCTGGGCCGCGCTGGCCGAGCCGCCGCTGCCGTCGACCGCGCCGCCCAAGTCGTTCACCACCACCTTGGCGCCGCGCTGCGCCAGACCCAGCGCATGCAGGCGCCCCAGACCGCCGCCGGCGCCGGTCACGATGGCCACGCGGCCGGAAAAATCAATCTCGCTCATGTGTGCTCTCGCTCCTGCTGCCGGGGCCGTGGCACGGCCCCGTTTTTTTGTCGAAACCGCCGACTTTAAGGCACCGGCCCGGCGCCCTCCCCGGCCAGACCCCGCAGCACCTGCGGATGGCGCAGTGTCAGGCGCAGCTCGCGCTTCAAGCGCGTGTTGTCCATGCGGCGCGACTCGCTCATGAAGCTCAGCAGCGTGGCGGGCAGTTGCTCGCGCGCCTGGGCGCGTGGGATGCGCGGCGGGCGCGGCAGGCCGTACAGGTCCGCCGCGCCATCGAAATATTCGCCCATGCGCAATTGGCTGTCGTCCACCGCGTGCACCACGCGCTGCGGCTTGCCGCGCCACAGCGCCGCCACGCAGGCGCGCGCCAGGTCGTCGGCGTGGATGTGGTTGGTGAACACGTCGTCCTCGGGCGCCAGCACCGGCGTGCCGCGCTCCAGGCGCGCGCGCGGCGTGCCGCCGGCCCGATCGGGCGCGTAGATGCCGGGGATGCGCAACAGGCTGACACGCGCGCCGGCGGCACGGCCAAAGCCGCGCAGCAGCCCTTCGGCGGCCACGCGGCGGCGCGCGCGCGCCGTCTGGGGCCGCACGGCGCGCGTTTCGTGCACCCAGGCGCCGCCGCAGTCGCCGTACACGCCGCTGGTCGATCCGTACACCAGGGCCTGGGGCGGCGCGCGGCGCGCCAACGCGCGCAGCAGCGCGGCGGTGCGCGGATCGCCCTCGCCCTCGCCCGGCGGCGGCGCCAGGTGGACGACGTGGCTGGCCAGCCCGGCCAGGCGCGCCAGGCTGGCCGGGCGGTCCAGATCGCCCAGCACCGGCTGCGCGCCCAGGCCGCGCAGCGCCGGCCGCGCGGCGGCGTCGCGCAGCAGCGCCAGCACCCGCACACGGGGCGCGAGCAGGCGCGCGACGCGGGTGCCGACGTCGCCGGGGCCGACGATCAGCACGCGCGGGCGCCGAAAGCGCGCCGGCAGCGCGCCGAGGGGGGTCTGGTTTGAAGGCAAAATCGGCCCGATCTGATTGATGTTGCGTCCGCAGGGGCGCGGACTGCGTGAAGGATACCCAAGGCATGACCCACACCATCACCGTACAACCCAGCGGCCGCAGCTTCACCACCGAGCCGGGCGAAACCATGCTCACGGCCGGCATCCGCCAGGGCATTGGCCTGCCCTACGGCTGCAAGGACGGTGCCTGCGGCTCGTGCAAGAGCAAGAAGCTCTCGGGCACCGTCACGCACGGCCCGCACCAGGACAAGGCGCTGTCGGCCCAGGAAGAAGCCGACGGCTACGTGCTGACCTGCTGCGGCACCGCCACCAGCGACGTGGTGCTGGAGTCGCGCCAGGTCACCCATGCCGGGGCTTTTCCGATCAAGAAAATGCCGGCGCGCGTGGCGCAGCTGGAAAAGCTCTCGCACGACGTGATGCGCATCAAGCTGCAACTGCCGGCCAACGACGTGATCCAGTACCACGCCGGGCAGTACGTGGAGTTCATCCTGCGCGACGGCGCGCGGCGCAGCTACAGCATGGCCAACGCGCCGCACACCCTGATCGAAAGCGGCGCGCCGATGGTCGATCTGCACATCCGCCACATGCCGGGCGGCAAGTTCACCGACCACGTGTTCTCGGCCATGAAGGAAAAGGAGATCCTGCGCATTGAAG
>Ga0209572_1001582_pt1 | contig 14585 bp, 14 predicted proteins | sample EBPBio232012_DNA_FD_185867 | JGI IMG/M metagenome (GOLD analysis project Ga0209572, IMG submission 185867) | Wastewater treatment Type I Accumulibacter community from EBPR Bioreactor in Madison, WI, USA - Reactor 1_1/23/2012_ DNA (SPAdes)... | ecosystem: Engineered > Bioreactor > EBPR >...
GTTTCCGATATGAGTGGCGCAGACTTTGTGGCGAATGCGCCGAACATAATACGTGGCGGCTTATCGCCATTCGCGGGCCAAATTAGCCGTATACCGGAGTAAAGTGGGGTGTTTATGATGAAACATATGACAGGGCTTGGTAAGTACGTATTGCCCATGGTGGTAATGTTGCTGGTCGTCATGACCTCCAGCCACGCGATGGCAACCGGCACACCCACACCTACTGGTGGCGCCGCAGCGGATGTGTGCACCAGCTTTGGCGAGCGCATGGACGACATCTTCGGTACTGGCGCGACAACCCCCACAGGCGCCGCTGACCAAGGTATCCTCAGCCAGATATACCTCTTCATCACCGGTATCGTAGATGGTGCCACCCAAAAGATATTCGAAAGCTTCACCGACAACTCGGGTTACCAGAAGGCCGTGTATGCAGCGACCATCCTGTCGGTCGTGTTGTTCGGCGTGTTCTTCACGATCGGACTCGTGCAACTGACTGCAGGCCAGTTACTCGTCAGGCTCTTTAAGATTGGTATCATTTTCTCGGTGGTTTCAGCGGGCGGCTGGACGTTCTTCTCTCAATACGCAGTGGCCTTCTTCAATGATGGTACCGACGAGTTAGTCAAGGGCGTCTTGCAGATTGCCTCGGGTGGTGCCGCGCCTCCGGCGGGTTCAACACCGTTCTACCAGCTCGACAGGCTCGGCGAATTCATTATCAATCCCGATACGTTGATCGCGGTCATCGGTTCGCTGACCTCAGGACCGTTCGGCATGGGCATGGGCGCCTTGATGATGATGTCATTCGGTGCCTTCATCATGATGCTGGTTGCGGCTTTGCGCAGTTACGCCGTGTGTTACGTGGTGCGCTCACTGTTGCTCGGTCTTGCGCCGATCTTCATCGTGTTCCTGCTCTTCGAACGCACGAAGCAGCTCTTTAACAGCTGGTTGAACTCACTCATCAGCTGCTCGTTGCAGCCTATTTTGTTATTCACCTTCCTTGCTTTCTTCGTGGTGATGATGGAAAGCGCCACCAAGAACATGTTCAGCGCAGAGCTTTGCTATGTCGAGTTCGAACAGCTTGTGGGTACCAGTAACCGTGCCGCCAGCTTCCGCTTCGTGGATCCTGCCACCGGTGAGATCATGACCGACGAGAGCACGTTCCGTGGTAACCTCTCATGCCTGCTTCGCAGTACGACCGGCGTGAGCATTCCCACCGGCACCCCATCGGGCAGCGGTACGCCAGAATGTGCCGAATTCCCGATCAAGATCATCGACATCATGACCTTCCTGATGCTGGTGTTCCTTGCCTCGCGCTTCTCGGAAGTGATCGACAGGGTCGCGAACGAATTGTCGAACACCTTCATTCAGCTTGACCCCGCCGGTAAGTTCGACCAGTTTATGAGCGAATCGGGCAGGGCGTTCGGCTCGTCAGGTACACCGAACACCCCGCCACCGCCAGCGGCGCCAAGCGCGCCGCCCGCTAACACGACGGGAGCCGCAGGCGGCGCGCGTCCAGGGAACTAAGGGTTAGATTATGAAATACGCAGTTTGCATTCTGGCACTTTTGGCACTCACCGCCTGTGAGTCAGAGAAGGTCGAAGTTCTCAAAAGCCCTTGCGTCGGCCTTGAGGGCAGCCCCTGCGGGCCAAAGCGTCCGGTAAATAGCTGGTGGCTGAAAAACGTCCATCACGCTGAACAGGCCTAATCCATATTGCGTAGCGCCTAGCGCTACATACCCCTACCACCGCCACGATTGGGCGGGGGAGGTGGCGGAGCCAGCATCTGCTGGTCGAGCTCTTTTTTCTTTTCGCTATCCACGGCTTTCTGCGCCTCGGTCTTCTCACCGGGCTTGGGTACATTCGCCATACTGCCTTTTTCGGTCGTACCCGGCATCAGCGGTGGTGTGTCCGGAGGCCTGATACCCGTACTATTACCATAAACGCTGGCGTTGATGGTGTCCTTGGCGTTCTTCGGCGTCACCATGCCGGTCTTCAGGTTCTTCGTACTGGTCGCATTCTGGAATCCCATCAGGATGCGCGGATCGATCTGCTTGGCGATATCGGCTGCGGTCGGCGCACCGATCTTGGGTGCCTGAATCGCCGGTGCGGCATGATGATCGTGCTCATTCGCATGATGCTCACCTGCGATACGTTGCTGGTTCTGCTGTGATTGGCGCAGTGTACGTTGCGCGTTCTGGCGCGCCTGACGGCTATTAGTGGCACGCGTTTTCTGCGCAGTCTGCTGGTCACGATTACTGCGCGCTGCCGCTTGGTTCGCCTGTTGTACGGCGCGATCAGTCTGTGCCCGTGCAGCTGATTCCTCACCTTGCTGGTTGGCGATGGTGCGTTGTGTGGTCTGCCCCAAACTCTGCTTGTTCGCCATGCCTGCGGTAGGTGCGGCAGTCATGAAGCTCGAGATGTTCTGTGAAATGGAATGCCCGACCAACGCAGAAGGTCCAGAAATCTCCTGCATCTTGTCGAGCACGGTGTCGATACCTTTACCGATACGATCCGTCAGCGCGCCGAAGCGTTTGTCATTCAGCGATGCGAACTGGTTGGGGATGCGTTTCAACTGCTCGGCGATACGCTCGGCGGTCTTGGTATTCTTGGCCGAGGTCGCAAGACGCATCGCTTCCTGCTTGCACAGGTAACCGATCTGGCCGAAGGCCTGCGTTGCCGACATCACCGCAGGGTGCATTAGGATAGCAGGGTCGATGCTGCGCGCATAGGCCAGCAAGCGGTCATACATCGCCAGCACGCCGCTGATGGAGCCCATGGTATTCGCATCATCGGGATTGATGTTCAGCCCTTCAAGAATATTCAGGTCGCCGAGTTTAATCTTCAGTTTGTTCAGGATATCTTTCGCAAGATCAATCGCCTCGCGGCGTACCGGTTCCGACAGCTCGCTCATCGCACCGGCGCGCGCAGCGCCGTGGATCAACTGATCGCCGAGTATATCCAGATCCATCGAGGCGTTCTCGAGATTTTCACGTAGACGCTCTTCGTCGCTATGGTCGTCATGCGCGAAGGGCGTTTCATCCAATGGCAATAATGCGTGGTCGCTCTTACCCTTGCCGCCAATGAGTTCCATCACTTTGGTGAAGGGTTTCACCCAGTTGCTGTGACGATCCATCTCCTGGATCTTTTTATAGATATAGCGTGCGCCTTCACCGCCCGGCGCACTCGCTTCCTCGATACTGACGAGCGGTTTTGTGGGGTCATAGGCTTTTCCCGCGCGTATCTGTTCATCCCATTGGAAACCATCGCCCAGATAGCGCGCGATCATGCGCAGCGATTCGCGCACCTTGTCGGGTGTCATGTCCTCGGGCGCGTCTTCGAAATAGTGCGTCAGAAGATGATTGCGTACGCAGGCGATGTTATCGCGCAGCGTGGTGTTCAATGCGCCGGCAAGATCGTGTGCGCCAAGGGTAGGGAACTGCTGCGCGATGATACCGTCGAACAGCGCATAGCGGTTCGGTGCGAAGTGCAACTTGTTCTCGGGCGTGCGGATAAGGCCGAAGAGCGCGCCCCAGCTTAACGAGGAAGCGATACCGTAGCTGCCTACGCCGTTTATTTCACGAATCTGGACATTGTCGGCCATCAGGCCCCACCGTTAGGGATTATTTCTTGGGCGGTGCGCCAGCCGCGCCACCTGCGCCCTCTTGCTGTGCCGCGCCGAGCGCGTAAACGCAAAGGTCTTCGAACGAAACGTTGTTCTCCTGACTGATCTTGAAGAGCTTCTCGAAGCTGTCCATCACGTCCTGCGGGATCGTGCCACCGCGCTCGGACGAAAGCCACCACGCCTGGAACTGCAACGGATGCTTCTTCGGATTCGGTTCGCCGATATAGACATGGAATGGGTGTTTCACCCCATTGAAGTCGCACGGTACCGTAAATCGTTTCATATCAAGCCTCTGCAGTGACTATAGCAGCTTACGCCCGAAAGTTTACACTTTTGTGACAGCCGTGGGCTGAGCATTTCATTTTTGAAAGAGAAGTGGCGGCTAAGCGCCTTGGTCGTAGGCGCGGCGGCGGCCATTCGCGAAGTTCGAGGCATAGGCCTTCGGTGGCGTCTTACGAATCTGCGGTTGCAGCAGTTCATAGGCGATGCTTTTGGCCTTCGCGAAGGCAATGGCCTGTTCCTTGGTGTCGAACTTCAGTTTGATCTGTTCGCGGGTGTCGCCCATGGTGTTCCAGCCCATCAAAGGCTCAGGCGTTCCCGGTACGACCTGCACATATTCAAGCAGCCAGAAATCCTTGCCTTTGCCCGATTGCATGGCAGTCTTGGCGGGCTGATAGATTTTCGCGGTGATCGTGCTCATGAGGGCTATTTCTAAGGCAGTGCCGCCAAGAATCAAGCATTTCGTTATGCAAATACACAGCAAACGCCACGCTTTTGCGCAGTGTCACCCACATGCTACTCAGATCAGGCCTTTTTCTTCGCAGGCGCCTTCTTTTTGCCAGCAGATGCAGCGGGCTTCTTCGCGGCAGGGGCTTTCTTCTTCGCAGCGCCCTTCTTCGGTTTGGCGGCGGGAAGCAGCTTTATGGCCTCTTCCAGCGTGAAGCTGTCAATGTCCGTGCCTTTGGGCACGGTGATGTTCTTCTTCGCGAACTTGATGTAGGGGCCATAACGACCCTTGAGCACCACGATCTTCTCACCCGATTCAGGGTGTGCGCCCAGGTCTTTCAACGGCTCGGCAGCACCGCGTGCGCCTTTGCGCTCGCCGGCTTCCGCGATCAAGGTCACCGCACGGTTCATGCCGATGCTCAGCACATCGTCATCGCCCTTGAGGTTGATGTAACGGCCTTGGTAATGCACGTACGGGCCGAAGCGGCCGATGTTCGCAACGATGGTCTCTCCCGTTTCGGGGTGTGCACCGATTTCGCGTGGCAAGCTCAACAACGACAAGGCCATCTCAAGCGTCACACTCGCAGGGTTGGTGCCTTTGGGCAGACCGGTGCGACGTGGCTTCTCTGCCTCGCCCAGTTGCACATACATGCCGTAGGGGCCTTTGCGTAGTGACACGACTTCGTTGTTGTCAGGGTGATTGCCAAGGACTTTCGGGAACTCCATGGCGGCCATCGGCGAACCATCGGCGTTCTTCTCGTCGCTTGCGGCGCTGAGTGGGCGGGTATAGCCGCACTCGGGGTAGTTCGAACAACCAAGGAACGCACCGAATTTGCCGGTCTTCAGGCCGAGTCGGCCATTGCCGCAGGTCGGGCAGACACGTGCTTTCACCGCCGCTTCGCCGACGCCGAAGATCATCGGTTCGAGCAGCAGGTCGATGGTGTTGAGCACATCGGTGATGGTGAGTTTCTTGCTGTCTTCGATGCGCGCGTGGAAGTCGACCCAGAAATTGCGTAGTTCATCTTTCCAGTTCTTCTCGCCATCCGCGATGTCATCGAGAATGTCTTCCATGTTCGCCGTGAAATCATATTGCACGTAACGGTCGAAGAACGACATGAGGAATGCCGTCACGATGCGGCCGAGCGAGGCAGCGGTGAAGCGCTTCTTGTCGAGGGTCACATAGCCGCGATCCACCAGTACCGAGATGATCGATGCATAGGTCGACGGGCGACCGATGCCCAGTTCCTCAAGGCGTTTCACCAATGATGCTTCCGAATAGCGTGGCGGCGGCGTGGTGAAGTGTTGGTGCGTTTCCAGCTTCTTGGTGGTGACGTTCTCGCCCTGTTTCATTTCAGGCAGGCGCTGCGACGCATCATCCGTATCGTCCTCGTCGCCATCCTTCTTGATGTTCTCTTTCTGGTCTTCCTCGATGGTCTCCTGATAGACGCTCAAGAAGCCGTCGAATTTCAGTACCGAACCATTCGCACGCAGCGCATGCGCCTTGCTGCCGTCACGCATCTCGACCGCGACCTGGTCGTAAACTGCCGCTTCCATTTGCGAGGCCATCATGCGTTTCCAGATGAGCTCGTACAGGCGCGCCTGTTCTTCTTCGAGCTCGCTGTAAGCCGCGGCAGGGTTGCGCGTCAGATCCGTCGGGCGGATGGCTTCGTGTGCTTCTTGGGCATTCTTCGATTTGGTCTTGTACATGCGCGGCGAGGCGGGCACGTACTCAGCGCCATATTCCTTGCCGATCAAATCGCGCGCAGCCATCACTGCATCGACCGATACGGTGATACCATCGGTACGCATATAGGTGATCCAGCCGCTTTCATACAAACGCTGTGCGACTTGCATGGTGCGTTTCGCACCGAAGCCCAGTTTGCGCGCACCTTCCATCTGCAGCGTCGAGGTCATGAAGGGTGCATAGGGTTGGCGGCGTGTGGTCTTGGGCGTAATGCTCACCACGTTGAAGGCAGCGCCGGTAAGGGTCGCTTCCACTTCTTTTGCTTGTGCTTCAGTGGTCAGCGAGAATTTCTCGAGCTTCTTGCCGTTATATTCCGTCAAACGCGCCGTGAAATTATCACCGCCTGCGGTATTCATGTTGACTGTGACGTCCCAATATTCGCGCGGTATGAACACTTCAATTTCTGCTTCACGTTCGCAGATCAAACGCAGCGCAACGGACTGCACACGGCCTGCCGATTTCGAGCCCGGCAGCTTGCGCCAAAGTACGGGTGAGAGTGTAAAGCCCACGAGGTAATCGAGCGCGCGGCGCGCTTGTTGCGCGTTCACCAGATCCATATCGATATCGCGAGGATTCGCTACTGCATCAAGCACGGCTTTCTTGGTGATCTCATTGAAGGTGATGCGGTGAATCTGTTTCACCTTATCGACCGCCTTGCCTTCTTTCAGTGCTTCCAGCACGTGCCATGAGATCGCTTCACCTTCGCGGTCGGGGTCAGTCGCGAGGTAGAGGATGTCAGCACCTTTAAGTGCGGTCTTGATGGCGCTCAGCGGCTTCTTCGAATCCGCATCGACCTCATAGGTCATCGCGAAATCTTCATCCGGCTTCACCGAGCCGTCTTTCGAAGGAAGGTCGCGCACGTGGCCGAATGAGGCGAGCACAGTGAAATCGCTTCCGAGATACTTATTGATCGTTTTTGCTTTCGCAGGGGATTCCACAACTACAACTGACTTAACCATAACTAACATCTACTCCTGCGATTAAACTTACTTTTGCCCCGGGGTGGCGTTGCAGCCGTCCGGCGAGTTCCAATTCCAACAATACCGCCATCATCAAATGCGGACTGACACCGCTTGTCACCAATAGATCATCAAGCAAGGTCGGGCTTGGGCTGAGGGCGGCGGTAATAGCGCGACGCGCCTCATCAAGCAAGCTCGAATCCATGTCGGGCACGGCTTCGGAAAATTGTGAAGGGGCGTTCTCAGCCAAGGGAAGCCGATCCATTGGTGCGAGGTTGTTCAAGATATCCTGCGCGCGCTCAAGCATGGTGGCGCCGTCGCGAATCAACTGGTTGGTGCCATGGCAGCGCGGATCCATAGGCGAGCCGGGAACGGCGAACACATCACGACCGTAATCATTCGCGAAGTTGGCGGTGATGAGCGAGCCCGATTTGAGCGATGCCTCAATGACGGCAACGCCGCGGCTCATGCCCGCGATGATGCGGTTACGGCCAGGGAACGAGCGCGCATGCGGCTTCGCGCCAAATGGCAACTCGGAAATGATCGCGCCAGCTTCGGCGATCTCGTGATAGAGAACCTCATTCTCCGGCGGATAGATATTGTCGATACCACCCCCGATGACGGCGACTGTCCCGCTCGCCAGTGAACCACGATGCGCGTTCGCATCGATACCACGTGCCAGACCCGACACCAAGGTGTAGCCTGCCGCGCCGATATCGCTCGCCAATTTGCGCGCGAACGCGCAACCGTTAGCGGAAGCATTACGCGCACCCACCATGCCGATGATCTTGTCGTGATTCCACAAATGCGCATGGCCTTTCACGGTAAGAATCGGCGGTGCGTCATTCACTACCTGTAACATACGTGGATAGGCTTCTTCACCATACATCACGACGCTGGCACCAAAGGCTGTCAGCGCCTCGAACTCGCGTTCGGCCTCAGCCTTGGCGGCGATGCGGATAGGCTTTGTGCGCCCACCACGGCGGCTGATATCGGGTGCCATCTCAAGCGCTTTCGCGACCGAGCCGCAGAACTTCACAAGGTGGAAGAAGGTAACGGGTCCGACATTCTCGCTGCGGATAAGGCGTAACGCGTCGACCGGGTCAGTGCCGCGCAGCGTAGGGTTGGGGATGAAGTTGCTGACCATTATTTCTTACCGAACACTTCCGACGTCGGTTCGGCGCCGCGTACCAGTTTTCGGATATTGCTCTGATGTTTGAAGACCACGATGAGCACCGTGATGAATACGACCAGCGCCGATGCACCATCGACCCGCAGGATGGTGACGAACGGTGCGAGAGACAATGCGGTAAGCGCGGCGAGTGACGAGGTGCGCTTGTAGTAGAACATGCCGATCCAGACGAGCACGGTGAAGAACCCGACAACCCATGAGAAAGCGAGCAGGCCGCCGATGATAGTCGCAACGCCTTTACCGCCCTTGAAATTGAGCCAGACGGGGAAACAGTGACCAACGACTGCTGCCAGCACAGCGAGTGCGCCTGCGTAGGGTGCGGTGGCATCCATGATGACGACGGCGATGACCCCCTTGAGTGCATCCAGCACGAGTGTCATGAGCGCTACATCCTTACGGCCGGTGCGCAGCATATTGGTCGCGCCGATATTGCCCGAACCGATCGTGCGCGGATCCGGCAGCTTGAAGATCTTGGAGAGGAGCAAGCCGAAGGGGATGCTACCGATTAGGTAGGCAATCACCATCGCTGCGATCATACTTAATGCGTCCATGCGTTTCGTGCTCCCTCACGTGTGCGTACGTGTGTACGTACGTGTACGTGTGTATGCATACGAGCGTAGCAGCCAAATTTTTAAAGCCGCAAGCCTTTATTGGTTACCTAGTGCGTCCAGTACCCCTTGCAAGAGGTAGGTTGCGGCAAGTTTGTCAACAAGCTCGCCCCGGCGTTTGCGGCTCAGGTCGGCTTCGTCGATCATCATACGGTTCACCGCCACGGTCGACAGGCGTTCGTCCCACAGCAAGGTGGGCAGAGCAATCTTTAGTGCAAGGTCGCGGGCGAATTGGCGGGTCGACTGGCAACGCGCCCCCTCGGTGCCGTCCATATTCACGGGGTAGCCGATGACAAGACCGGCAGCGGCGAACTCGCGGCAGAGGGCGGAAAGTGTATGGACATCCGTGGTGAACTTGCTGCGCTCGATGAGCTTCAGGGGCGAGGCGACCACGCGGCTGGCGTCACTCATGGCGAGGCCGATAGTTTTTTCCCCTACATCCAGCGCAATCAGGCGGCCGCTTGGGGGCAGCACAGCCAAAAAGCTAGGGATATCGCGGTTGTATGCGGGCATGACGCACTAATACTTGCTTTTTTGGGCAAAGCCAGAGTAAAACCGCCAACCTATGGCTCTTACCGATAAAGAAATGCTCCATGTCGCAAAGCTCGCACGCATTCGCCTCACGGCGGACGAGGTGGGGCATTATGCGCGCGAAATCAATGGCATCCTCAAATGGATCGAACAACTGGGCGAAGTGAAGACCGACGGTGTCGCGGCGTTATCCAGCATTTCCGACCAGATTCTGCCATGGCGTGAGGACAAGGTGACCGATGGTAATATTCAGGAACAGGTGCTCAAAAACGCGACCGGTGCTGAATACGGCTGCTTCACCGTGCCGAAGGTGATCGAATAATGAGCAATCCATTACACATGTCATTGGCCGAGGCGCGCGATGCGCTGGCCGCCAAGAAAGTTTCCTCGGTCGAGTTGACCGAAGCGCATTTAAAGGCGATCGACACGCTGAACCCGGCACTTAATGCCTATGTGCATCACACGCCGGAGATTGCCCGCGCCCAAGCCAAAGCATCCGACGAGAAGCGTGCCAAAGGTACTGTCGGCCTGCTCGAAGGTCTGCCCATCGGCGTAAAAGACCTGTTCTGCACCAAGGGCGTCAATTCGCAGGCGGCTTCGAAAATCCTCACGAACTTCAAACCTGAGTACGAATCCACCGTCACCACCAAGCTGTTCGCTGAAGGTGCCGTGATGCTGGGTAAAACGAACATGGATGAATTTGCCATGGGTTCGGCGAACATCACCAGCCATTACGGCAACGTCATCAATCCATGGAAATCAAAGACCGCACCGGAAAAACAATTGGTTCCCGGCGGTTCATCGGGCGGTTCATCCGCTGCCGTTGCCGCGCGCTTGGGCTACATGGCGACCGGTACCGACACGGGTGGCTCGATTCGCCAGCCTGCGGCCTTTACCGGTATTGTGGGCATTAAACCAACCTATGGCCGCGTGTCGCGCTGGGGCATCATTGCGTTTGCAAGCTCGCTCGACCAAGCGGGTCCCATGACCCGCACCGTGCGTGATGCGGCGATTGCGCTGCAAGCCATGAGTGGTCACGACCCGAAAGATTCGACAAGTGCAAAACTTGCCGTGCCGAACTTCGAGGCCATTTTGGGTCAAAGCGTGAAAGGCCTGAAAGTCGGTATCCCGAAAGAATATAAGATCGACGGCATACGCGCCGACATCATCGCCGAGTGGGAAAAAGGCGAGGCGATGTTGAAAGCGGCCGGTGCCGAGATCGTGCCGATCTCATTGCCACACACCAAATATGCGCTGCCGACCTATTACGTGATTGCGCCAGCAGAGTGCTCGAGCAACCTCGCGCGCTACGACGGCGTACGCTTCGGCCTGCGCGTGATGGATGACGGCGATAACCTGAACGACATGTACGAGAAGACACGTGCAGCGGGTTTCGGTGCCGAAGTAAAGCGCCGTATCCTCATCGGCACTTATGTATTGAGCGCAGGCTATTATGATGCATATTACAAAAAAGCACAGCGCGTGCGCGCATTGATAGCGCAGGATTTCAAGGACGCCTTTACCAAGTGCGATGTGATTCTCACCCCGACCGCGCCAAGTGACGCCTTCGCGATAGGTGACAACCAGGACGATCCAATTGCCATGTACCTCAACGATGCTTTCACCATTCCCGCATCGCTCGCGGGTCTGCCGGGCATAGCAATTCCCACGGGTCTGTCGGCGGCGGGTCTGCCGCTTGGCCTGCAACTCATCGGCCGTATGTTCGACGAAGAGACCGTATTCAAGGCCGCGCACGTAATCGAGCAGGCAGCGAGCTTTAACCACGTGCCGGAGGGATACTAACATGACGTATCTCGTGAAAGGCCAAACGGGCGATTGGGAACTGGTCATCGGTCTCGAAGTGCACGCACAAATTACCTCGAACTCGAAACTCTTTTCTGGTTCGCCTGTACAATTCGGTTCCGAGACGAACGCCAACGTATCGTTCGTCGATGCGGCCATGCCCGGCATGCTGCCCGTCATCAACGCACACTGCATCGAGCAGGCGGTGCGCACGGGTCTTGGCATCAACGCGCAGATCAACCTGACCTCGTATTTCGATCGTAAGAATTACTTCTATGCCGATTTGCCGCAGGGCTACCAGATCTCGCAATATCTCGATCCCATCGTGGGCAAGGGCGAAATGATCATCGACCTGCCATCGGGCTCACGCACCATCGGCATCACGCGCCTGCATATCGAGCAGGACGCGGGCAAGTCCATGCACGAGCATTCACCCAAATACAGCTACATCGACCTCAACCGTGCGGGCGTTGCCCTCATGGAGATCGTGAGCGAACCGGACATGCGTACGCCGGAAGAAGCGGCGGCGTATTTCAAGAAGCTTCGCACCATTTTGCTGTATCTTGGCACCTGTGATGGTGACTTGGAAAAAGGCAACATGCGCGCCGACGTGAACGTTTCCGTGCGCAAAGTGGGCGACACCAAACTCGGCACGCGCTGTGAGATCAAGAACCTCAACTCCGTACGCTTCATGACCAAGGCGATCGAGTTCGAAGCGCGTCGCCAAGTCGAAATTCTCGAAAGCGGTGGCAGCATCGACCAGGAGACGCGCCTGTTCGACACAGAAAAAGGTGAGACACGCACCATGCGTAGCAAAGAAGATGCGCACGATTACCGCTATTTCCCAGACCCCGATCTGTTGCCGTTCGATAGCATTCGCAAGACGCTGCCGGAATTGCCCGACCAGAAAAAACAACGCTACATCGATACGCTGGGTCTCTCGCCGTATGATGCAGGCGTCATCTCATCGGAAAAAGAGATCGCGGATTATTACGAGGCAGTCGCCAAAGGCCATGATGCAAAGATTGCCAGCAACTGGCTGACCGCAGAATTGTTTGGCCGCTTGAATAAGCAAGGCTTGGAAATCACCGAATCGCCCGTAAGCGCAGAAGCGCTGGGTGAGCTGGTTGGTTTGATTGAGAACAATACCATCAATGGCAAGATCGCCAAGGAAGTGCTCGACAAGATGTTCGAGACAGGCAAGCCCGCGAAGCAGATCGTCGATGAAGAAGGTCTGACACAAGTGACCGACTTGGGCGCGATCGAAAAAGCGATCGATGAAGTCATCGCCGCCAATCAGGACAAAGTTGCCGAATATAAATCGGGCAAAGAGAAAATGTTCGGTTTCTTCGTAGGTCAGGTCATGAAGAGTACGGGTGGCAAGGCCAATCCCGCTATTCTCAACGATATCCTGAAGAAAAAACTCAGCTAGTCCGGAAGGCGGGCAGGGCGCCCGCTAGGTAATCTTTTCACCGGCTCTGCCGTGTTGATAGGCGTATCGCGCAGTTTGCGCATCGTTTCTACCGCTTCTGCGTGGCGCGGGTTTGCGCGCAGGATCGCCTGCAAATCCTCTTTCGCCAATGCATGATCGCCCAGAGCAATGAATGCCTGCGCACGCGCAAGCAATACATCGTCATTCCCCGGGCGCAAACTCACTGCATGGTCGAGGTCTTGCACCGCTTCGGCATTCTGGCCGAATTGTTGGCGAATCTTCGCGCGATCCAGCAGCAGCTCCGCCGTCAGGCGTGCCTCGGTCGCATTATCGACCTCTTCCTGATTCATCTCATTGATCTGCGAGCTGAGTGTCATCAATGCCGAATCTGATTTATTGGCCAATACCCATGCACGGCTGGCTTGTCGCGCCACATAGGTGCGCAGCATAATGTCTTTCACCTCGAGACGCTCACGCACCAACGACAGGCTGGTGGCCGATTCGTCGTAGCGTTTGAGGCCATACAGTGCCATCGCCTTGCAATGATGGGCACCGATACCATCATCGATCTTCAGCCATTCCTCGGCCTTGGCAAGGGCTGCGGCAGGGTCGGTATTGGCCAGTTGCGTACATTCCTTATAGGCAGGGGAGCCCGTAAAGGATTGCGCTAGCGCAACGGGCGCATAGGCGGCCAAGAAAATGGCGGTAAGTTGAGGAATTCTCTTCATAAATCTGATGTAGAGAAAAACTTTCCTGTTCGCAAGTCATTGAGACTGGCATGATACGTGCTTATACTACGGATAGAATATACAGCGACAGCGCATCACAGGTGGTCTTATGCGGGTTTTATCTATTGCAATCATGGTCTTGGCACTTGCCGCCTGCACTCAGGCGCAGAATACCTCGAACGAGGCGGCGCGCGTGAGCAAGGATGTGGTCGACGATACGCGCAATGCATGGCGCGACCTGTTCACCTACCGCAAACCCCGGCAGCCACAAGAGCCACAGACGCGTTACTGCTACCAGATGCAAAGCGACATCGCCTGCTATGACATGCAGCAGACCAACATGACCTCGAAGCTTGTCGGCTATCAGGATGGCCAGAATATTTCCTATATCCGTCAGGGCGGCGGTGCGTTCGGCATGAGCTCTGTACAGTCCGAAATCCATGTGCCGCTGTCGCCTTACCCCGAGGCGACCACCGTCATCTCAAGCGATATGGGAGCGCCTATGCAGACCGGCAATGATATCGCCGTACAGGACTATATCATGCCTCCCACACCGAGTGAGTCCGGCTGCGTTGCGGGTTCAAGCCCGTTCAATTGTAAGGAATCGAACTACGTTCCGGGTGTCGACGTAGGTCACTAGGTTTTCACCTGCACTTCCGTTTTCGAAAGCTCCGGCTGCTGCCACACGCTGCTATCCAGTGCCCCGCAGCTTGGGCAATGCAATCCCCAATGCGCATGCAATGCACCACAACTCGCACAATGCCAACGTGGTTCCGAGGGCGCGTCCATCGCGCGGCGTAACCATGTCGTTGCATCGGCTTCCTTGCCGCTGACCTTTGGCGCCACTTCCGCCATCAGGGCGTAGAGCGGTTTACGGTCATGGTTCGCAATCGCACCTTGCAGCAGGTTGGCGGCGTCTTCAAAGCGGCCTTGCTCATTGGCGATATGGGCTTCCAGCAAGGCTGCTTCGGCGCTCTTGCGTGCGCGTGCAGCAAGCGTCGAAGCCATGCGTCGCTGCTTGCGCGGTGTCATGGGGCGAAGCAAGGCAAGCAGCATTGCCATCAATGCGGGTTGCGATTCACGTTCCCACGCACGGCTGAGCGTTTTTAATGCCTCCTTCGATTGGCCGGTCTCCATATAATGCTGCGCAAGCAGGATCACCGCAGGCAGGAACTCGGGCGCGTAATTGGTCGCGTGCTTCAGTGCACGTACTTTGGCCAGCGGATCCATCTCCTTCACCGCGC
>Ga0209572_1001585_pt1 | contig 14563 bp, 11 predicted proteins | sample EBPBio232012_DNA_FD_185867 | JGI IMG/M metagenome (GOLD analysis project Ga0209572, IMG submission 185867) | Wastewater treatment Type I Accumulibacter community from EBPR Bioreactor in Madison, WI, USA - Reactor 1_1/23/2012_ DNA (SPAdes)... | ecosystem: Engineered > Bioreactor > EBPR >...
CGTACAACAAGAAGAAACTGTCCCATCGGTAAGTGAAAGACCTACGCTCTTTCAGCCGGTGGGAGGGTATTGATGCGGAAGTATCAACGTCTCCCTTCACATAGACCTGCTAGCCGCGTTATCCATGGTGAGTCACGCTCACACAGGGCTCTCGAGCAATCGCGCCTGCGCCTGATCTGTGTTGCGGCGTTCTTCGCACTGAGCTTCGCGGCGCTTGGTCTGCGCCTTGTCGAAGTCACGTTCGTGGGTGGTGGCGACCTGCCATTCAAGCGTCTTGTCAGCGAGCCGCAACTTTTGTTGCAGCGCGAAGAAGAAATCGATATCTCCAAGGCCACTGAGGCTCTTGACGTTGTGCGTCGCGAAATAACCGACCGAAATGGCTATGTTCTGGCGACCTCGATCAAGACGGCATCGCTGGTGGCGAACCCCACGATCATCCGTCACGAGAACGTTGTTGCTAAGCAACTCGAGAAGATCTTCCCCGACCAGACACTCGCATCGCTCAATGCGAAGCTTGCCAACAAGCACCGTACGTTCGTCTATATCCGGCGCCACCTGACACCGGCGCAGCAGGAAGCCGTGAATAACCTTGGTGTTCCGGGACTGTTCTTCGAGTCCGACACGCGACGTGTCTACCCATACGGTGGCTTATTCTCGCATGTGCTGGGCTATGTCGATACGGATAATAAAGGCATCGCGGGTATCGAGAAATACTTCGACCAGAAACTACAAGATCCCATCGAGCGTTCACCGCTCGTGCTGTCACTTGACCTTCGTGCACAATCGATCCTGCGTGACGAGATGGCGCAGGCCGTGAAGACCTTCAGCGCCATCGGCGCCACGGGCGTGATTGCAGATGTGAAGACCGGAGAAGTGGTGGCCATGGCGAACCTGCCGGAATTCAACCCACAACATCCCTCGCAAAATGCATCGGCGACCTTTAACCGCGCATCGCTGGGCGCGTACGAAATGGGCTCGACCTTCAAGACCTTCACGCTGGCGGCCGCGTTGGATAAGGGAACCGTGGGCGTGACGGGTGGCTATGATGCCAGCCAACCGATCAAGGTCGCGAGCTTCACCATCAATGATTCCCACCCGGAAAACCGTTGGCTTTCGGTCGGTGAGATCTACGCGCATTCGTCGAATATCGGCATGGTGAAAATGGCGATGGATCTGGGCACCGATAGCCAGAAATCCTATCTTAAGAAGCTTGGGATGTTCGAGCCTGTGAGCATCGAATTGCCGGAGCGCGCATACCCCATCGTGCCGCGTGAATGGCGCAAGATCAACACCATGACCATCTCGTTCGGTCACGGCATTTCGGTGTCGCCGCTGCATGTGGTGCAGGCAATCGCGACGCTCGTCGATGGTGGCACGAAACGTACGCTGACCCTTGTGAAAGATGGCAACAAGGATAAGCCGAAGGGCGAGCGCGTAGTGAGCAAGGAGACCTCACATAAAGTTCGCCAACTCATGCGCCTAGTTGTCGAGCATGGCACCGGCAAGTCGGCCGATGCGCCCGGCTATATCGTAGCGGGCAAGACCGGCACTGCCGAAAAGAACACAGGTGGCGCATACCGGCCAGATGCGAAAATGGCCTCGTTCGTGGCGACCTTCCCGGCGAATGATCCGCAGTATGTGATCCTGATCATGGTGGATGAACCCAAGGGCACGAAGGCAACCTATGGCTATGCGACGGGCGGCTGGGTTGCAGCACCGGCGGTCGGCCGCGTCGTGCAACGCATGGCGCCGCTGTTCGGTATGGTGCCGGACTTCGCCTATGACGACCCTGAAATCGATGGCTGGTGGGCGAACGCGGAACAGCGCGAACACCAGGCAGAAGCAAACCGTATCGCGCGACTTCGGGAAAGGGCAATCCATGCTGCCACTTACTGATCTCATGAAGCGCGCGGAGCTGGGCGATGTTGCCATCACGGGCGACAGGAATGTTGCCATCTCGAGCGTAGCGACCGATTCACGCCAGATGGAAAAAGGCGCGTTGTTCATTGCGATTCCCGGTGTGACGGCAGATGGCACGCAATATGTGCCTGATGCATTGAACAAGGGCGCAGCAGCGCTGGTGCTGGCACAAAAAACCAAGACCGATGTGATTGCCACGGTGCCGGTGATGCGGGTTCAAGATATGCGCGCGGCAGTCAGTGCATTAGCTGCAGCATTCTATCCCGAACAGCCGAAACATGTCGTGGCCGTTACGGGTACTGACGGTAAGACTTCGACCGCGGATTTTGTGCGCCAGATGGCGACGTTGCTTGGTAACAAGGCCGCGTCGATGGGTACGCTTGGCCTGCGTTCGCCGGAGATAGAATTGAACGATGCATTCCCACCGAACAACACCTCGCCGGAGCCCGTTTTGCTGCACAAGACACTGCAGCAATTATCGAAGGCTGGTATCGAGTATCTTGCCATTGAAGCGTCCAGTCATGGACTTGACCAGAAGCGCATGGATGGGTTGAAGTTGACGGCAGCGGCCTTCACCAATCTGACCCGAGACCACCTGGATTATCATGGCACAGTAGAAGAATATTTTGCAGCGAAAGCACGCCTGTTCGAGGTGCTGCTGCCTGAAGGTGGCACCGCTGTCATTAATGCGGATGATGCGCATGCACAAGAGCTGATCGCGATATGCCTTACGCGTGGATTGGTGTGCAAGACCTTCGGCAAAACGAAGTCGGATTATCAGGTGCTGAGCGTGACGCCACATGCGGGTGGGCTGGATGCTTCGCTGCGTATTGAAGGCAAGGAATACAGTGTTTCACTGCCGCTTTATGGTGCGTTCCAGCTAAGCAATATTTTGACCGCTTACGGCCTTCTGCGTGCGACCGGTGCTGCGCAGGATGCGTTGGTGAAATTGTTCGGTAAGCTCGAGGGTGTGCGTGGCCGATTGGAGCGCGTAGCCGTGCACAAGAACGGTGCGCCGATCTTCGTGGACTATGCCCATACGCCCGCAGCATTGGAGAACATACTTCGCACGCTGCGTCACCATACGAAGAACAAGCTGCATGTGGTGTTCGGCTGCGGCGGCGACCGTGACGCAGGCAAGCGCCCTGAAATGGGCAAAGCCGCAATCGCGCATGCCGATAGCGTCATCGTGACCGATGATAATCCGCGCAGTGAGAATCCCGCAAGCATTCGCGCGGCCATTATGGCTGCAGCAAAAGATGCAACAGAAATAGGTGACCGTAGCGATGCAATACGTGCTGCGGTGAACAACTTACAAGAAGGTGATGTGCTTGTCGTAGCCGGCAAGGGACATGAAACCTACCAAATCATCGGCACGCAGACGATTCATTTTGATGATGCCGAAATAATAAGAGAGGTGGTGAGATCGCTATGACTACACAATGGGGAACACACGAAGTAGTGAAGGCTGTGGGCGGTAAATGCCCCGGTCAGTGGATGGCAACCAGTGTCAGTATCGACACGCGCACGATGGAAACAGGTGCGCTTTACATCGCGATCAAGGGCGAGAAGATGGACGGCCACGCCTTCGTGGCAGATGCCATCGCCAAGGGCGCGGTCGCTGCCATCGTCAGCCAGCCCATCGACGGTGTTGGTGCAGAGCATCTGGTCATCGTGAAGGACACGGAAGTGGCCTTGCAGGATCTGGGAATTGCTGCACGTGCACGCAGCAGCGCACAGTTCGTCGGTGTTACCGGCAGCGTGGGCAAAACGGGCTGCAAGGAAATGCTTGCGGCGGCACTTTCATCCAACGGCAAGACGTTCGCGACCAAGGGTAACCTCAACAATCACCTCGGCGTTCCCTTGAGCCTTGTGAATATGCCGCTTGATACGCAATACGCGGTCATCGAAATGGGCATGAACCATCCCGGTGAAATCGCGCGACTATCGCATTGGGCGAAGCCGGATGTCTCCATCATCACCACGGTGGATGCGGTGCATATCGAGTTCTTTGATTCGGTCGAGGGCATCGCCGACGAGAAGGCGACAATTTTCGATGGTATGGGCGGTAAGGGCGTTGCGATCCTGAATGCCGATAATCCGCACTATGAGCGTTTGAGCGCGTATGGCGTGAAGAAGGAGCTGGATCGTATCATCTCGTTCGGCAGTGCACAGTCTGCACTCAGCCGCATGCTAAGCTACCAGATCGAGGACATGCATTCCATCGTCGAGGCGACGGTTGCGGGTACGCATATCAGCTACCGCATCGGCACCATCGGCAAGCATTGGGCACTCATGTCGGTGGCGGTACTTTCAGCGATCGATGCACTCAAGGCCGACCTTGCCAAGGCTGCAGCATCGCTTGCAGCATTTACCGAACCGAAAGGCCGTGGCCAGATCAAGAAACTGGCCGTGAAGGGCGGACATCTGCGCCTCATTGATGACTCGTATAATGCGAGCCCGGTATCGATGAAGGGGGCAATCGAGAAAGTCGTGGAACTCAAGCAAGCATCGAAAGAGCCGGTGCGTACGGTAGTGATTTTGGGCGATATGCTGGAGCTTGGTGAACGCAGCAAAGATCTGCATGTCGGCCTTGTTCCCACCTTGGTGAATAACCAGATCGATCTTGTGTTTGCTGCTGGCGCGTTCATGCATCACCTGTATGAAGCACTGCCGGAATCGATGCGTGGTGCCTATAGCGAGAACAGCCGAGAGTTGGCACCGAAAGTCGTCTCTGCATTGCAGGGTCGTGACCTGGTGCTGGTAAAAGGTTCGCGTGGCAGCCGCATGGACATTGTGGTCGATGCGGTGGAGAAAAACGCCCGTGAAATGGAGTAGGCAGAATGCTGTATAATCTTCTCTTTCCGCTGGCAGATGAATATCAGATATTCAACCTGTTCAAGTACCTGACCTTCCGAAGTGGCGGTGCGGTGATGACGGCGCTCATCATCAGTTTCATTATTGGCCCACGCTTGATTCGTTGGTTGAAAAGTAAGCAGCAAGGTGGCCAGCCAATCCGTGATGACGGTCCTGAATCGCACCTTCTCACCAAGAAGGGTACGCCGACGATGGGCGGCTTGATGATGCTGTTTGCGGTCAGCGTATCGACACTGCTCTGGGCGGATCTTCGCAACCATTATGTCTGGATCGTCCTGTTCGTGACGCTCGGATTCGGCGCTATCGGTTTCGCAGATGATTATCTCAAGGTATCGAAGAAGAACGCGAAGGGGCTTTCAGGCAAGAAGAAGCTACTCGCGCAATTCCTGATCGCGACCTCTGCGGCCATCTGGATCAGCAATGCGACCTCGCCCGATATTGCGCAGCATCTGGCGCTTCCTTATTTGAAGAACCTCGTCCTTGACCTTGGTATTCTCTACCTGCCGTTTGCGGTACTTGTAATGATCGGTGCGTCGAACGCAGTGAACCTGACGGATGGTCTGGATGGCCTTGCCATCGTGCCCATCATGATTGCAGCAGGCTGTTTTGCACTTATCAGTTACCTCGTGGGCAACGCGGTGTTCGCTGGCTACCTGCACCTCGTGCCGATTCCCGGATCGGGTGAACTGGCGATTTTCTGTGCAGCGATGATCGGTGCCGGTCTCGGGTTCCTTTGGTATAACGCACCGCCTGCAATGGTATTCATGGGGGATACGGGTAGTCTGGCATTTGGCGGATCGCTTGGCACCATCAGCGTCATCACGAAGAACGAGATCGTGCTTGCCATCATCGGTGGCCTGTTCGTACTGGAAGCGGTATCGGTGATGATTCAGGTCGCGAGCTTCAAGTTGACTGGTAAACGCGTCTTCCGTATGGCTCCCATTCATCACCACTTCGAGAAGCTGGGCTGGAAAGAACCGACCATCGTGATCCGCTTCTGGATCATTGCGGTGATTCTGGCGCTGATCGGATTATCAACGTTGAAACTGAGATGAAATTACCTTTCGCAGCAGGAAAAACCTATGGCATGTTCGGCTTGGGAAAGACCGGCACTGCCACGGCGCGTGCATTGCTGGATGCGGGAGCTATCGTCTATGCATGGGATGACAGCGAAGAGAATGCCAAGTCACTCCAGTGTGAGTTGCCCAACTGTCAGGTGATGGCGCCGGAAGGCTGGCCATGGGCTGAGTTGGAAGCGCTGGTGCTGAGCCCCGGAGTGCCGCTGACACACCCTGAGCCGCACCTGGTGGTGGAGCTGGCGCGTAAGCATGAACGCAAGATCATTGGTGATATCGAGCTGCTCTACCGTGCCATGCCGGACGCCGAGTATATCGCCATCACCGGCACCAACGGAAAGTCGACAACCACCAGTCTGATCGGCCACATACTGAAAACGGCAGGTGGGTCGGTGGAGGTGGGTGGCAACCTTGGTCGTGCGGTGCTGAATTTCGAGGCAGCGGACACCTATGTGCTGGAGCTTTCTTCGTATCAACTTGACTTGCTGGAGACGACACATTTCCAGATCGCGATGATCCTGAATTTCAGCCCCGACCACCTCGATCGCCATGGCAACATGATGGGGTACATCGAGGCGAAGCGGAACATCTTTGAGCGCCAGATACTGAATGATGCGGCAATTGTGGGCGTGGATGAACCTTATAGTGAGGCGCTGTGCCGCGAGATGCTGGCTGAGCAGCGCCAACGCGTCATTCCCATCAGCACTTCGCAGGTGTTGGAGAAGGGCGTGTTCGTGCGTGAGGGTGTTTTGCACAATCGTCTTGGTAAGGAAGAAATCACGGCGGATATCGGCAGCATCAAAAGCCTGCAAGGCGAACATAACTGGCAGAATGCTGCAGCGGCATATGCTGCCTGTTTCCTGCATGGCGTTGCGCATGAGGATATCATGGGCGGCATGCATACGTTCCCCGGGCTGGCGCATCGCATGCAATGGCTAGGCGAAATTGACGGGGTGCAATACGTGAATGACAGCAAGGCGACGAATGCCGATGCGACCGAGAAAGCATTGAAGACCTATGACCATATTCATTGGATCATTGGTGGCGTGGCGAAGGACGGCGGCATTGAAACGCTGGAGCGTCACTTCCGTAAGGTCAAGCATGCCTATCTTATCGGCGAGGCGGCGGAAAGCTTCGCCAAGACGCTTGGTGATATGGTGCCCTATACCCAATGTGTGACATTGGAGAATGCATTTGCTGCAGCGGCGGCGAATGCGAAAGCAGGGGAAGCGGTGGTGCTGTCACCGGCCTGTGCCTCGTTTGACCAGTTCCGCAATTTCGAGCATCGCGGCGATGTGTTCGTGAACCTGTTCCATGCCAAGCGGGGTAATGATGTCGCTTAGGTTGAACCTGCATCTGGATCGGCGCAACACGACCATGCTTGGCCGTTGGTGGTGGACGGTGGATCGCCCCGCCTTCTTCGCGATGATGGCACTGGTATCGATCGGGATCTTTTTAGTCGCGGCGGCGAGCCCGGCGGTGGCCCAGCGCATCGGCCTGTCGAACTTCTATTTCGTGACGCGTCACCAGATGTTCCTCGCCATTTCAGTGTTCACCATGATGCTGATTTCCTGCCTGCCGATGACACAGGTGCGCAGGTTGGCAATGCTTGGCCTGCTGGTGAGCGTGGTGCTGATGATGCTGCTACCGTTCATCGGCTTCGAGAACAAGGGTGCGGTGCGCTGGTTGCGTTTCGGCGGCCTGTCCATCCAGCCTTCCGAATTCATGAAACCGTGCTTTGCGGTCGTGGTGGCGTGGATCTTCGCGCAGCGTTTCCGCACCAGTAATTTCCCGAGCTTCCGGTTGGCGACCGCCATGTATGTAGTGGCGGTATTCCTGCTCATTATCCAGCCCGACTTCGGTATGGTGGTGACGATTTCGGGCATGTTCGCGGTGCAATTCTTCCTCGCAGGGATGCCGTTCTTGTGGGTCATCGGCATGATGGCGGCGGGGATCGTCGGTGTCATCGGTGCGTACCATGCCTTGCCGCATGTGGCAGCACGTATCGACCGGTTCCTCGACCCGACTTCGGGTGATAATTATCAGGTCGCCAAGTCACTGGATGCCTTCAAGCATGGCGGTATGTTCGGTGCTGGCCCAGGCGAGGGCGTGGTGAAACAGCATATTCCCGATTCGCATACCGACTTCATTTTCGCTGTCGCGGGCGAAGAGCTGGGCATGGCGTTTTGTATCCTCATCATCGCACTGTTCGCGTTCATTGTGGTGCGTGGTTTATTGCGGCTTTGGCAAGAAGACGACATGTTTACAGTGATTGCGGTGGGTGGCTTGCTCGCGCAATTCGGTATCCAGGCCATCGTGAATATGGGCGTGGCGGTGAACATGCTGCCCGCGAAGGGCATGACCCTGCCATTCCTGAGTTATGGCGGCTCGTCGCTTATTGCCATGGCGGGGGGTATGGGTATGATGCTGGCGCTGACCCGAAGACGCTTCGGCCAGATGTCGGGCGAAAGCAAGTCAAAGAATCGGTAAAACTACGCCAATTTGCTTGCAACGTAGCGTGGTAGGGATAGATTCCCGCTTATGAGCAAGACGCATTCCAAGACCATCATTCTCGCCGCAGGCGGAACCGGTGGCCATATCTTTCCCGCCGAGGCACTCGCTGAGGTGCTGATTTCGCGTGGTTATGCGCCGCAGCTCATCACCGATCACCGCTTCCATGATTACAATAAATCCAGCGCCGACGGTGTGCTGGGGCGTATCGGCATCCATACCATCCGCGCGGGTTCACCCAGCGGCGGCATCATCAAGATCGTTTCCAACAGCGTCGGCCTGTTCATCGGTACGGTGCAGGCGGTCGCGCATTTGCGCCGTATCAAACCGGCGGCAGTTGTGGGCTTTGGCGGTTATCCCTCATTCCCCACTATGGTTGCCGCAATATTGACGGGCACGACGACGATTATCCATGAGCAGAATTCCGTATTGGGCAGGGCGAACCGCATGCTTGCACGTTTCGTGACACATGTTGCGGTCAGCTATCGTCATACGCAGCATATGCCGAATAAGGCGCGTATGAAGACCACGCGCACCGGCAACCCTGTGCGTGCTGCGATTCGCGCATTGTCGCACATCGAATATCCGACCATCGAGCAGGACGGCATGTTGAAAGTTCTGGTCATCGGTGGCTCACAAGGTGCGTCGGTATTCAGCGATATACTCCCCAAGGCATTCGAGAAGCTCTCGCCACAATTGCGTGCGCGGGTGCGTCTCGACCAGCAATGCCGCGTGCGTGAAATCGAGCAAGCTAAGGCAGCCTATCAGGCTATCGGCATGCAGGTCGATATCGCGCCGTTCTTCAGTGATGTGGCGGCACGCATGGCAGGGGCACATCTAGTCATTAGTCGTGCAGGCGCATCATCGGTTGCGGAACTGACGGCGGCGGGTCGCCCAGCGATCCTGGTGCCATTGCCAGCGGCGACGGACAATCACCAATATTATAATGCCGAGGCCGTGGAAGATGTAGGTGGTGGTTGGGTGATGTCGCAAGAGGGCTTTACGCCGGACTCGCTTGCCGCGAAACTCGAGACATTCCTACGCGTGCCGAAAACGCTTGCGGAAGCAGCAGAGCATATCAAGCCACTCGGCCAGCCGGATGCGGCGGACGGGTTGGCGAATCTTGTATTGAATGTCGCGGGCATGGAATCCATCCCCAGCGAATTAGAAGTATTGGAGAGCGCAGCATGAGCCCGTCAATCAAAGCATTCCCGTTGGCGAAAACCATGTCGCTGGATATCGGCACGTTACATTTCGTGGGTATCGGCGGCATCGGCATGAGCGGCATCGCGGAAGTGTTGCATAACTTGGGCTATAAGGTGCAAGGCTCGGATATCGCCGAGAGTTACACGATCGACCGTTTGCGCAAGCTGGGCATGAAAGTGAATATCGGTGCGCATAATGCGGCGCATGTGCAGGGCGCATCCGTGGTGGTGATTTCATCGGCCGTGAAGGCAGATAATCCCGAGGTGGTGGAAGCGCGCTCGCAGCGCATTCCCGTGGTGCGCCGTGCGGAGATGCTGGCGGAGCTGATGCGCCTGAAAGCGACGATTTCGATTGCGGGCACGCATGGCAAGACCACGACGACCTCCCTCATTTCAACGCTTTTGATGGGCGCGGATTATAATCCCACGGTCATCAATGGTGGTATCATCAATGCGCTGGGCACCAATGCATTCCTGGGTTCAGGCGAGTGGATGGTGGTGGAGGCCGACGAGTCGGATGGCACGTTCATCCGTATCCCGTCCACCGTGGCGGTCATCACCAATATCGACCCCGAGCACCTTGATCATTATGGCGACTTCGACACGTTAAAGGCCGCGTTCAAGCAATTCCTCGAGCAGTTGCCGTTCTATGGTTTCGGCGTACTGTGCATCGACCACCCCGAGGTGCAGACCTTGATGGCAAAGATCATCGACCGCCGTATCATCAGCTACGGCACCAGCCCGCAAGCAGATATTCGTGCGGTGAACATTCAACAAGTGTCGGGCGGCCAGACGTTCGATATCGAAGCGCTCGATAAGCAAACGGGCGTGGTGCACCTCATCAAGGACGTACAGTTGCCGATGTATGGGTTGCATAACGTACGCAACTCACTGGCTGCGATTGCCGTGGCGCGCGAGCTTGGCATTGCCGATGCGGTCATCATTCGCACGCTGAAAGAATTCGGTGGGGTGAAGCGTCGTTTTACTAAAACGGGTGAAGTGAACGGCGTGACGGTAATCGACGATTATGGCCACCATCCTGTAGAGATCGCGGCGACGCTCTCGAGTGCGCGCCAAGCAGTGGAAGCAAAAGGCGGACGCGTGATCGCGGTCATCCAGCCGCACCGTTACACGCGCTTGCATAATTTGTTCGAGGATTTCTGCACCTGCGCCAACCAGGCCGACACGGTCATCGTGGCGGATGTGTATACGGCAGGCGAGGACCCGATCGATGGTGCGAATAAAGAGACGCTGGTCGAAGGCATGAAGCGCCACGGCCATAAGCAAGTCATCGCACTACCAAGTGAAGCCAAGCTTGCTGAAATTGTTGCAGACATTGCCGAGCCGAATGATTTCGTGATCTGCCTTGGTGCGGGCAGCATTTCGAAATGGGCACATAGCTTGCCTGCGGAACTCGAGGCGCAATTTTCCAAACGGAAAAAAGAACGTGCGTGATTCGTTGCCGAAGGTTCGTGGCGCGTACCGCTTCGATGCGCAATTGGCGCCTACCAACTGGTTCGGTGTGGGTGGCCCGGCGGATGTGTTATTCAAACCCGCCGATACGCAGGATCTCGCAGATTTTCTAAAAGCACTCCCCAAGGACATTCCCATCACCGTCATCGGTGTGGGCTCGAACCTGATCGTACGTGATGGCGGCTTGGAAGGCGTGGTAATTCGCCTTGGCCGTGGCTTCACGGATATCGCCATTGAGGGCACGGCGCTCGTTGCCGGTGCGGCGGTGCTGGATGTGCATGTGGCACGCTTTGCGGCGGATAACGGCAAAGCAGGGCTGGAGTTCTTTGCGGGCATTCCCGGCACCATAGGTGGTGCGCTCGCCATGAATGCCGGTGCCTATGAGGGCGAGACGAAGGACGTGCTCATCAAGGCCGAGGCGGTCGACCGGGATGGGAACATCCATGTGCTGAGCGTGGAAGACTGCAACTACACGTATCGCCACTTCGGTGGGCCTTCAGGGCTGATCTTTACCCGTGCATGGTTCAAGACCAAAGACGGCGAGGCTGATGCAATTCACACACGCATCCGCGAAATCACCGATAAGCGAGAGGCAACGCAACCCGTGCGCGAACGCACAGGCGGCAGCACCTTCAAGAACCCGCCGGATCACAAGGCATGGCAGCTGATCGAGGCGGCAGGGTGCCGTGGCCTGACCATCGATGCCGCCCAGATGTCGCCTATGCATTGCAATTTCATGATTAACACCGGCAATGCGACGGCAGCAGCGCTTGAGCGGTTGGGTGATGAGGTCATCAAACGCGTGAAAGCCACTTCCGGCGTGCAGCTGGAATGGGAGATCAAGCGTATCGGACGCCCGTAGTTTTTTCATGCGCTCAGGCGGCGCGAAGCCTTTCCGCCTCAATGGCCGCCCAAGCGTGGATTTTAAGTAAACGGGGTTGTGAGAGTGGTTGCATCCCGTAAAATCCTAGGCTAGACTTGGCGTAATCAAAAAAATCCCCAATCGGCAAGATGTTCAATGTTTCACGTAAGGTGACGCAGGCGATGCATGTTGCGGTTTTAAAAGGTGGTTGGTCGGCGGAGCGCGAAGTGTCGCTCAGCTCTGGCGCGGCCGTGGCGAAAGCCTGCGTAGCGCTTGGGCACAAAGTGACCGAGATCGACGTGACGCCGGATATCGCGGCGGAACTTGCGAAGGTGAAGCCCGATGTGGTGTTCAACGCACTGCATGGCCGCTTCGGTGAAGACGGCTGCGTTCAAGGTATTCTTGAAGTGCTCAAAATTCCTTACACCCATTCGGGCGTGCTGGCCTCGGCACTCGCGATGGACAAGCCGATGGCGAAGCAAATCTTCGCAACCGTTGGTATTCCCTGTGCGGTGGGCGGCACCTATCATAAAGACCAGGTGATCGGCCATGATGTGATGCCGCGTCCCTATGTCGTGAAGCCGGCGAACGAGGGTTCGAGCGTAGGCGTGAAGCTGGTGTTCGAGAATGACAATTTCTTCTTCAGCAAAGAGAACTGGCCGTATGGCGAGACCGTGATGGTGGAGAAATACGTAGCGGGTCGCGAAATCACCGTTGCAGTGCTAGACGACAAACCGCTGGGCGTAATCGAGATCACCACCAAGAGCGGTTTTTATGATTATGACAATAAATACACCGAAGGCGGCTCGACGCACATCTGCCCGGCACCGCTGCCGAAGGATAAATACGACGAGGTGATGAATCTTGCGCTTGTCGCGCACCGTGCGCTTGGTTGCCGTGGTCTGTCGCGCAGCGATTTCCGTTATGACGAGAAGGGCGATGGCAAATTCTATATCCTCGAGACCAATACGCAGCCTGGTATGACGCCCCTGTCATTGTCGCCGGAGATTGCGGGATTGGCGGGTATGGATTTCAACGCATTGGTGAAACGCCTGCTGGATGGAGCGCGACTCGATGGCTAGGCGCAGGGCAAGAGTCACCACCAAAGCGAACACCCGCAGTGAAATGCAGGCGGCGGTGACGCGCAAGAAAGCGCGCGCCAAGCGTAAGCAACTACATCGCCGCATCTCGCTGGGTTTCGGCATGTGCATGATCACCTATCTCGGATTTGCGGTGGCCGGATATTTCGGCGAGCACAAGCTGGAGAATGCAATTCGCAATACACAGAACAATCTCTACGGAACGATGGCGCGGGGCGGTTTCAAGGTCGAACAGGTCTATCTCGAAGGCCGTGCGCATGCGAACAAGGACGCGGTGACCAAGGCCATCGGCGTGAAGCCGGGAGCCCCCATTCTTGCGGTGTCGCTTGATGATATCAAAACGCGTCTGGAAGAGATCCCCGAGATTCACCATGCGCATATCAGCCGCCAATTGCCGAATGCGATTCGGATCACGCTCGAAGAGCGCGTACCTGCGGTCATCTGGCAATCGAACGGCCAACACTACCTAATGGATAAAGAAGGCGCACAGCTTGATCGCAAGAAATATACCCTCACCGAGGCGCTACCTGTCGTAGTGGGTGAGGGTGCGCCTGCGCACCTGAAAGAATTACTCGCGCTGCTTGAGGCCGCACCGGAAATGAAACCGGATGTGGTGGCGGTAGTGCGTGTCGGCCAGCGTCGCTGGAATGTGCGCCTGCGTAATGATGTGACCGTGATGTTGCCGGAGCAAGGCGCAGACGCGGCATGGCAGCGTTTTGCAGGACTCGTGAAAAACGAGGCCCTGCTTTCCAAAGCCGTGCGTAGCATCGATATGCGCATGGAAGACCGTGTGTTCATCACGCCCATCGAACAGAATAAGTCCCCCATCACCCTAACGACCGCTACTGTAGCAAGAGACACATAATCATGAGTAAGACGAATAACCGTACACAGATCATTACCGCGCTTGATGTAGGCACCACCAAGGTGGTGTGCCTGATCGCCAAAAAGGACGAGCACGGTGCGATCACTATCGCGGGGGTGGGGCACCAATTGGCGAAGGGCATCAAGTCCGGCATCATCACCGATGTGAGCGAAGTGGAAACTTCCATCGTGGCGGCGGTACATACTGCGGAGCAGATGGCTGGCGTGGATGCGGTGGAAGAAGTGATCGTGAGCGTGAACGGCTCGAGCCTGAAATCGCGTCAGGTGTCGGTAGAGCTGGATGTGTTGGCCGAAGGCGTATCGGACAATGATATTGCCGACCTCATCCATGAAGGCTGTGGTTCGTTGCAGGGAGATGATGCGACCATCATCCATTGCTTCCCGACCAACTATGTGCTCGATGGCGTGAAAGGCCTACGCGACCCGCGCGGCATGATCGGTAAGAAGCTCGGTGCGGAACTGCAAATCGTGACCGCGAAACCCTCCTACCTGCGTAACTTGTCGCAATGTATCGCGCGTTCGCACCTGAACATTTCGGAATATGTGATGAGCTCGCACGCATCGGCATTATCGGTGCTTGAGCCGGATGAAATGAACCTCGGTGTCACGCTCATCGATATGGGGGGTGGTGTCACCAGCTTCTCGGTCTATCTG
>Ga0209572_1001587_pt1 | contig 14537 bp, 13 predicted proteins | sample EBPBio232012_DNA_FD_185867 | JGI IMG/M metagenome (GOLD analysis project Ga0209572, IMG submission 185867) | Wastewater treatment Type I Accumulibacter community from EBPR Bioreactor in Madison, WI, USA - Reactor 1_1/23/2012_ DNA (SPAdes)... | ecosystem: Engineered > Bioreactor > EBPR >...
TCGTCGGAGCTGATGAAGTAGTTGGTGGCGATCGTGTTGCCGTTGACGGTCAGCGCGTAGGAGGCGTTATAGTCGCCATTGACGCTGAGCAGGCCGCTGAAACGACCCACGCCATCGCAGCGTAATGAATAGATGTTACGGTCACCAAGGATACAGCCGAAGCCCGAGGAGGCGTTATAAGCGGTTAGTGCGAAACCACCCGCGCTGTTGATGCGTGCATCCACGCGTGCGATAGGCGCGGCGGTGCCGAAGCCGGTGTTGCCGTTCGCGTCGATACGGAAACCACGCGGGTTGGTTGACCACTGTGCCACGGTGAAGCCGCCTGTATCGACAGAACCTTGTGAGAAAATCAGCGCCGTGTCGCCGTTTTGTGGTAATGAAGACCAAGCAGCTGCCGAGGCATTGGGGTTCACTCCTACCCATCCCCCCCCATCGGTAATGAAGGCGGCGAAATTGGCGTTGGTGCCGGCGGGGCGCTGAACCTGGAACCGGTAGCCCGGTGTTGGAGTGCCGATACCGACGTTACCGCCATGTACGAAAGTGGCGATGGGGTTGGTCAGGTCGCCGCCAGACCAGATATTCAGTTTATTACCCGCAACCGCTTGCAAGCGCATGTCCCAATCGTTCGCGGTGGGGCGCAGCATGAGATAGCCACCTGTGCGTATCTCGGCGATAGGAGCCGCACCTTCCAAGGTGAATCTCTGGCCGGGTGTGCTGGTGCCGATGCCCACGTTGCCGCCGTTATAATAGATGCTGGTGCCGTTCAGCTGCCAGAGCGAGTTGGCGGCCGTGGTATTGCTGAGGCGGAATTTCGGCATCCAGCGAATGAAGTCGTCGAAGAAGTTCGCGGCGACACCGCCGTTATTGAAGCGCGTATCGCGGAAGCTGTTGTCGTTGTCGCAGTTCTCGTTGTCGCGTGCGCCCGCTGCGTTGTCGGCACCGCAAGCCACGGGCGTGGTCGCGGTCTGGTAGCGACGCGCGCCCTTGCCATCTGATCCATGCGAGGTGACGGCGAAGGCGGCATCACTCGCGATTACGTTGCCGGGGTGGGTCGAACCATCACGAATAACGATGACGCCCGCGCCGGTCGAGAAGCTGGTTGCGTTGGTCAATGCCTCGGAGACAGCATAAGTATAGCGGTTGCCGAACTCGTCGGCGAGGGAGCGATCACGCAGACCAAGTGCGCGCGTTGGAAGTGCGCCGATGCGCACGCCAGCGGTCGTGGTCGTGCCAGCAAGAGCACCCGTTGCAGCCAAGCACACACCGCCATTGACCGGTACGCCGAAATTGCCATCGCCCAAGGCGAGGTCGGTACGTGCCGGGCAAGGCAGGTAGCCTTGCACCTTATAGAAGTCTTCGATGGCCTTATTGATCTCGTCGAGCTGTGCGCTGCTGGCGACGTTCGCCTGCTGTTCGACCACCGTGGTGCCGACGCTGAGACCGCCCGCTGTGAGTACGCCAAGAATGGCCAGTACGATGGATAATTCGACCAGTGAGAAGGCGGAACGACGCGTAACCATTATATATCCTCAAGGACGTTTGATTCAGGTTCCAAGAATATCACAGATGCCCATCACCCACTATTTTTTTGCGTCTAAATGACGCGAAAGATGTAATTATTAATATAAGTGCATCGTTTTTACTTTTTGTTAATTCTTTCCACCTAAGCTTGCAAAGATGGAAACGCACCCAACCTCACCGCTCACCGCATATGACCGCTTGAACGTGGCCGATAAGCGCCTTGTGGACGCCTATGTATACCGCGAACTGGCGCAGCGCGTGAACGGCCAGGTACCGGGTAACAACAAGCCCGCCTTGACCGCCGACTATATGTATGTGGATGCCGGCGTGAAGGGTATCGTGCCCGAGCAGCCCGCAGGCCGCGGCACGGCAAGCTATAACGTAGAGATGCACATCGAGGTCATGCGCGACGTGGTGGCAAACAACGCCATGTTCCTCGGCAGCGTACGTGCCCTGATCTCGCAGATCGAGCAGCAGCACCCGAACGTGGATTATACGGCGAAGGTGCAGTCCTTCATCGATTTCAACGGCGACGAATTCGATGCGCCGCGCGAGATTCCGCGTATCACGTACCGTACCTAAGCAGGCAGGCGCGCAACTTCGGCGCACCGCACCCGACCAAAAACATCGACAGGGGCGCTTGCGGCGCCTTTTTTCTTGTACCTTGAGGTTGAGTGGCGCATAGTAAAAAGAAAATAGTGCTCCTTTGCAGAAGGTTACTATGACGCGTTGGCGTGAGACATCGGTACGTACTACCTCCTCCACCAGGCTGCTGGTGCAGCGTGGCCTTATCGTGTTGCTTGTGGTTACTGCACTCACCTTCGTCGCGCTTTCACGCTCACAACATGAGGGCATGGGCAACGCCCGCGCCCGTGTGCTGGACGGCATCACCCCCATACTAAGCCTGATGGCGCGCCCGGTCGAGGCATGGCACCAGTTGAGCGATTCGGTGACCGGCGTCTTCACCGTGCAACAGGACAACCGTAAATTGAAGGCCGAGAACGACACGCTGCGCCATTGGCAATCGGTCGCTATGTCACTCAAGGCCGAGAACGAGTCGTTGCGTAAATTGATGCAGTACCAACCCGTCGAAGGCGCGACCTATGTGAGCGCGAAAGTGACGGGGCATATCGGTTCCGCCTTCAGCCACCAGATCCTCATCAACGCCGGAAAGAATGAAGGCGTGTCGAAATACCAGGCGGTGGTGGATGCACATGGGTTGATCGGCCGGGTGATGAAAACGGGCGAGCACAGCTCACGCGTGCTGCTGCTCAGTGATGTGAATTCGCGTATCCCTGTGGTGACCGCCCAGTCGCGTGAGCGCGCAATCCTCATGGGTACCAGCGGTGAAATGATGCGTCTTGCATTCCTATCACCGCAGTCGAAGACCAAGGTGGGCGACGTGGTCGTGACCACCGAGGACGGTGGGTTGCTGCCCCCGAGCATCATGGTCGGTAAGGTCTTCAGTATCCAAGACGGTACCTATCTCGTGAAGCCGTTACGCCCGATGACGCAGCCGGACTTCGTGCGCATCGTGCATTACCAAACCCATTAGCATGCCCATCGCCTCACGCTCTTTCTCCGACCAGCTGTGGATGCTGCTGCCCGGTTTCACCGGCGTGGGGTTCGTGCTGAGTGGTGCATTACCTTCCATCATCAGCGGCTATGACATTTATCCGCACATGGCGGTACTGCTGACCTGTTTCTGGGTCATGCATTATCCTTACGCGTGGCCGTACTGGTTCGCCTTCCTGCTCGGCTTGCTGCAAGACGTGCTGAGTGGCACCGCCATGGGCGCGCAGGCATTATTGTTGATGCTGCTGGTGGCCGTGGTGCGCAAGCAGACGGGTCGGGTGAACCGGCAGAATTTCCGCATGTTGTGGATCGAGGTGGCCGTAATGACAGCGCTGTATATGGGCGCCTTGTGGCTGGTCATGTCATGGGTGACGCGTGGCTGGTTGCCGTTATGGCCGGGCGCCAAAGAGGTGGTACTGAGCGTACTGCTCTATCCGCTTGTGCATATCTTGCTTCAACCCATCCTGAGGTTGCTGCCCCCGCTCAGATAGTGCTAGACCATCTGTATGGCACGCCCCATCGACCAACTACGGATGATGAACCGCCGCACACTGATTTTTGGTGGTGCGCAAGCGGCTGCGGGCGTGGCGCTGGCATCGCGCCTCTATTATCTGCAATTCGTCAGGGGTGAAGAACTGCGCACGGATGCCGAGGGCAACCGGGTGAAGGTACAACTCATCATTCCGCCACGCGGGGTCATCACCGATCGTGTGGGCATCGTAATGGCGGGTAATGACGTGAATTACCGCCTGTTCATCGACCGCGACAATCCTGCGCAAGCGCGCAAGATCCTTGTACGTCTCGGCAAACTTCTGGCATGGGAGCCTGCGTTCACGCAGAAGCTGCTCGACCAGATCCATCCGCGTCGCCCGGCGGGGCCGCTCATGCTGGCCGAACAATTACCGTGGGAAATGATGGCGAAGATCGAGTTCCATTTGCCCGAACTTCCGGGCGTGGCGATCGAAGAAGGGCAGTGGCGCAACTATCCGTTCGCCGACCATGCGGCGCACTTGCTCGGCTATGTCGGCAAGGTGTCGGAGCGCGACAACCGCGATCACCCGCTGCTCAAACTGCCGGACATGAAAATCGGCAAGAACGGTATCGAGTACCTGTTCGAGGAGCGCTTGCGTGGTGTCGCAGGGACGCGCCATATCGAAGTGAATGCACTTGGCCAGCCGATTCGTGAATTGAAGAAAGATGCACCCACGCCGGGTGGCGCCCTGAAACTCACGGTCGATAGCCGTTTACAGGAATTCATCGTGCAGCGTTTGGGCGACCAGTCGGGCGCAGTGGTGGTGATGAATGTCCATACGGGAGATCTGTTGGCGCTGGTGTCGATGCCGGCGTTCGACCCTAACGAATTCAGCAAGGGCATCAAGGAAGGCTATTGGAAAGCGCTGAATGCGAACGAGCGTATTCCACTGATGAACAAGGCCATCACGGGGCAATACCCGCCGGGTTCGGCTTTCAAGATGATCACGGGGCTGGCGGCACTGCGCGAAGGCAAGATGACCGCGAGCACCACGGTGCATTGCCCCGGCCATTACATGCTGGGCAACCACCGTTTCAATTGCTGGAAACCTGAAGGCCATGGCGCGATGAACTATCGTACGGCGTTGGCACAATCCTGCGATACGTTCTTCTACACGGTGGGCAAGGCGGCGGGCATCGAGGCGATCGCCAAAATGGCGAAAGAGCTGGGGCTTGGTGCCTCGACCGAATTGGGATTGATGAGCGAGAAAAGCGGTATCGTGCCCAGTCCGGAATGGAAACGTCAGGTGGGTCGCGGTGCGTGGAATCCGGGCGAGACGATCAATACGTCGATCGGCCAGGGGGATGTGCTCACCACACCGATCCAACTGGCGGTGATGACGGCGCGCATGGTGAATGGCGGCAAGATGATCCATCCGCGCCTGAGCGAAGAAACCGAAACGCGCAGCGACGGCTTCATCGACATTGATGAGGAGTTCCTGAAACTCGCCATGGAAGGTATGGACATGGTGACCAATGATCCGCGCGGCACGGCCTATGGCAGCGGTATCCGCGACGAGGCGTTCCGCTATGGCGGCAAGACCGGCACCTCACAGGTACGTCGCATCACCGTGCGCGGCGTGAATCAGAATACGCTGCCATGGAAATACCGGCACCATGGCGTATTCGTCGGTTATGGCCCCACGCATGATGTGAAATATGCCTGCGCGGTACTTATCGAGCATGGCGGCGGCGGCGCTTCTGCTGCGGCACCTGTCGCAAAGGACGTGATGATGAAAACGATGGAGCTCTTCGCATGATCTCCTCGCATAAATGGCGCAAGCTCGCCCGCAACCTGCAAGAGGTGCACGCCCCGATCATGATGGTGATAGTGGCGTTATGCGCCGTTGCACTCGTGATGCAATATTCCGCAGCAGGTGGCAGATGGAGCACCTTCGCGTGGCCACAGGCGATACGTATGGTCATCGGGTTCGTGGTATTTGCTGTCATCATCGTTACGCCGACGCAAAGACTGCTCAAGCTTTCGTACCTTGCTTATGGCGGGTGCCTGCTGTTGCTGATCGTGGTGGAGGCCATCGGTTTCATCGGCATGGGCGCACAGCGCTGGGTAAGCCTTGGTGTGTTCAACCTGCAACCATCAGAGCTGATGAAGCTTGGTGTGATCCTGGCACTCGCACGCTACTTCCATGGCGCGACGCTCGAAGGTACGCGCCACCTGTTGGTGCTATTGGTGCCCGCCGTGCTAGTGCTGCTGCCTGTGGCGCTGATCCTGAAGCAACCGAACCTCGGTACGGCGACCATCGTGGCGTTCATTGCGTTTTGTGTCTGCTTCATGGCGGGCATACGCTGGTATTATTTTGCAGGCCTGATCGTCTCGGCGGCGGCGGCCTTACCGATCGCCTATAGCCTGCTGCATGATTACCAGAAACGCCGCGTGATGACCTTCCTCGACCCCGCGAGCGATCCGCTCGGTGCGGGCTACAACATCATCCAGTCCAAGATCGCGATCGGTTCCGGCGGATTCATGGGCAAGGGGTTGCTCAATGGTTCGCAAGGGCAGCTCGACTTCTTGCCCGAAAAGCAGACCGACTTCATCTTCACCATGCTGGCCGAGGAATTCGGCTTCATTGGGTCGCTTGGCCTGCTGGTGCTGTATGCTGCGTTGCTCGGGTTCGCACTGCTGCTCATGCGCAATTGCCGCAATACCTATGGCCGCCTGATCGCCGCCGGTGTGGGGGCGATGCTGTTCGCGCATATCTTCATCAATATGGCCATGGTAATGGGCATGATTCCCGTGGTGGGCGTGCCGCTACCGTTCCTGTCGTATGGCGGTTCGTTCCTCATCAGTACCTTAGCGGCCTGCGGCTTGCTCATGCATGTCTATATCCATCGTGATACCATGCTGCCACGGAACCGGAATTTCGGTTTCTAAAAGCGCCTAAAATTCTCTGTAATTTAAAGAAAATACGCGCCAAATGCTTCCGGATTTGCTATAGTGGTCGGATATGAAAAACTTCCGGTCAGACCAGTCGGGTGCGACGATCATCGAGTTTGCGCTTGTCGCGCCGGTCTTCTTTTTGATCATGTTTGCCGTCATGGAATTCGGCATGGTCGGAATGACGCAGGTCGCCATCGAAAGTGCGGTCTCTGCCACCGCGCGCGAGGCAAGTATCGGCAAGGCCGCGACCGGTGGTGACCGGGTTCAATATGTGCGTACCCACATCAAAGAGAAGCTTGAGAATATCCTTGATGCCGACAGGCTGGTTATTTCGGCGAACACCGTGCTTGGTGGCGGTGTGCAAGCCGACCCCGATATCTGCATGGATGACCCGCCGCGTATCGGCGGTGCCTGCAATCCACCGCTCGCCTTCGAAGAAGTGAATGGCATTCCCGGCTATCAGGACGGTACCGCCGTCATGAGTCTCGGTGGCGCCGGCGACTTGATCGAAGTACGCGTGTTCTATCCCTGGCGCGTACGATTCCCTGTCATGACGCGCTTCTTTGGTGATAATGGGGTGATGATGATCACCGCGAACGCCATCGTGAAGAATGAGGCATTCTGATGCAGTATCTTGGCACCTTCGTGAAACGCTTCTTACGGCACCAGCAAGGTGTCGCATTGATCGAGATGGTCTTCGTCATGCCGATGCTGCTGCTTCTGGTGTTAGGCGGCGCGGAACTGACACGCTATGTGCTGATCAGCCAGAAAATCGATAAGGCGGCCTATGCGCTGGCCGATGTGATCTCGCAATCCGCGCCATCGGGGGCGGGCTCGCTCACCGAGAGCTCGGTCGTATCGACCCTCAATATGTATGACAGCCTGATGCGTCCGTTCGATAATCAGGCACGCCAGGCCGCCATCGTCACTTCCGTGCAGCGGTGCAGTGGCAATAACCGCGTTTTATGGCAAGCCGCCGGGGGCGGTGTCATGTCGAACGGCCAGACGCTGTCGATCGTGAACGGGTTGCCGCCTTCCGCCATTGGCCCTGCGGTACGCAACACCAATGCGACCTTCCCGGGCAGCGTATCATCGCAACTGGTCGGGATGCTCGATGAAGAGAACATGATCGTGATGGAAGTGTTCTATTCCTATCGTCCCTTCCTTGCCGACGCGCTGTTCGGCCTGTTCGAATTCTCGGTCGAGCCGACCATGCTCATCCGCCGCGCCTATCTTCATCCGCGCAATGGCACGCTCAATTGTCTGCTGCCAGGCTTTGCCTGTGTGACTTGTAATGCGCCGCCCAGTCCGCCCGTTGTGCCAGGCAATAGCTGTCCTGCACCGGATTGCGCGCCAGGATCGCTGGGTGGTGCGGGTGTGCTGCAACCCTGTGATTGTACGCCCAACGGTGAGCAACGGATCGGCTATACGGGTGGTCCGAACGGTTGCGGCCGCTACCGGTGTAGCAACGGTAACTGGCAGTTGATCGTCAACAGCCTGTGCCATAACGCGCCGCAATGTCAGTAAGGTTTATGAACATGAAACAATTCTTGAAATCATTTGTACGCCAACAACAGGGCAGCGTGCTCATCATCACCGGGCTGAGTTTCCTGGTGTTGCTGGCCGTGGGTGGCGCCGCGATCGACCTTGGCCGCCAACAGCTTGTGCGGGCGAAACTGCAACAGGCAAGCGATGCCGCCGCCGTTGCCGCCGCCACACTTTCCGATGATGCCACCAACGGCGAACGCAGTGCTGCTGCCAGCCGTTATTTCGCGCTCAACTTCCCGGATGGTTATCTTGGCGTGTCGCGCCCTGTACCTGCCGTCAGCGTTTCGGCTTCCTCAATCTCGGTCATCGCCAACGCACCGCTTAATACAAGATTCATCGGTTTTGTCGGGGTCGACCAGATCACAAGCTCTGGCATCACGCGCATCAACCGCGACACGGTGACCACCTCGAGCAAATACGACCTTGTCTTCGTGATGGATGCTTCCGGCTCGATGGAAGCAAGGGATGTAGGTAATGTGGGCATCCTGAACCCGGATGCGGGCGCGCCGTGTATCCCCTACAATCCCGTGAACTTCAATCCGGCGGGTGCCTGCCCGACCAATGGCAACACCCGCATGAACGCGATGCGTTCGGCTGCGGTGACGGTGACGACCAACTTGTTGCAACCGAATACCTCCGACAGCCGCATCGGTGCGGTGACTTGGTCGGATGCGGTGGTGCGCCAACAACCGTTAAGTGGTGATTTCCAGACCGTACGCACCTTCCTTGGCCGCATGGTGTCCTATGCGGGCACGAACAGTACTTCAGGATTGCAGGCGGCGCGAACCATGTCGGCGGGATTCCGTGACGATGCGGTGAAAAGCGTGGTGCTGCTGACTGACGGTGTCAACGGCGCATGGAATAACGGCGTCATCGGTCAGTATCCAATCATCACGGAAGCGACCATTAACCCGCAATCGCTGGCCATCTGTACGCAGTTGAAGCAAGCGGGTGTCGTGGTCTATACCATCGCTTTCGGTACGGACGTGATCAGCAATGCTGCTGCACGGAATTTCCTGCGCAGTTGCGCCACATCCCCCGCGAATTATTTCTCGGCGCCCAATGCGGCACAGTTGAATACTGCCTTTGCAGCGATCCTGACGAGCATCCAGAATATGAGGATTGTCGATTAAACTAGATCGCGGCCTGCGCGACCAGCTCGGGCGAAATCGTATTTTCCAGCAATTCACGAGGGGCTGCAATGGTCGTTGCTGGCACCTCTGCCTTATCCGCATGGAAAATCTTGGTGATACTGTTGGTGCCTTCGATGACCGGCTGCTGCGCTGCCTTCGCTTTGTCGAGCTGTGGCACAGGGTATTTCTGCAATATGATTTCAAGCGGCTGGCCTTGTGAGAGCTGCGCCTGCATATCCTTCACCGCTTCCATGCCGTGCAGGTTAGCGACTTCGATATAGGCGAGTGTCTGCACCGGATTATGCGTATCGATCAGGTCGTGACCTAGCAGGTAAATGAGCTTGGGCAGCGGGAAGTCGGCCTGATGCACGGCACGCCCGCTCGCATCGAGCACCGAGGCATGCTTGTAGGCATAGGTGAGGTTCATGAGTTCTGCCATGCGCTGGAAGATGGGCTGGTTGACGGCCCATACCGCGCCTTCACCGGTACCGCGTTCGACCACGTTGTTGAACATTTTACCGTCCGAGAATTGCTCGGTGTAGTGCTGGTACAGGTCGAATACCTCGCCCACGGTGACCGGCTGACCGAGGCCGTTGCGCGGGTTGATCTTGTTGTTCACGACGGTGACGAGATCCTCGAACAACGTCGGTTTGCGCTTCCATGTCTCGGTGAGCGCTTGTGCGCCTTTGACCCCGAGCACAAAATCGGTGACGTGCATGGATTTGCTGAAGGCAGCTGGAATGAACATGGCATCCACTACCAAGCGTTCGCCGAGCTTCGCCCAGTAATTATGTACGGTCTTCTGGATGATCTTGTTGTTGCTGGCGGAGATGTCCTCGAACTTCACCTTGTCGGGCGTGGTGCCTTTTTCGTAGGCCACGGTCTCGCTGAAGATGTTCTTGATGTCGGCGCGCACGAGGTTCGAGTAGGTGACAGAAAGCCACGCACCACCAACGGCCAATGAGCCAGCATAGAAAATATCATCCATACGTTCGCGGATATGGTCACGCAGGCGACCCCAACTGGTCGCGTGCTCCTTGTCGTGCATGAAGGTCTTGGTGCCATTATTGAAAGCGTTGCGGGCATCGCCCACGATCTGCGGGATTTCCTTGCTGGCATCGATGCGCCATTTGCGCAGTTCAGGGCGCAATTCAGCGTAAAGCTTCTTGCCGGTTTCGGTCGAGCGCAGGAATTCCTGCGGCGAACCGGCGAAGCTTTTCAATTCGCCTTCATATTTTCCGAGGATGCCATTCAACGCATCAGCGCGTTTGCCGACGAAGAGTTTATCGAGCAGACCGTTCGCGGGTTCCTTGAAGGACTTGAAGGTGCGGGCGTCGAAGAATTCACCGATGGCACCGCGCAGCACATAACGACTGACGAGCGCGAGCAGCAGTAGTCGCGTGAATTCGGAGGTGGGGGCAAGTGTCGATTCGGTTTTCGAATGCAACGGATTGGAACTCATGGATGTAGGCACGCCCGACGCACTGGGTGCGTTGGCGGAAGTTGCCGTGCCATCTGTCGCTAATTGTTGCATTAACGTACTCGTTTCTATGGCTTCATTCTACGGCACCTGCGCTGCGTAAACACCTTGAGACTTATGAAGATTCTGTGACACGCGCATAGCTGGGCATGGTTTTACGGGCTGAGGTATGCGTTCAGGGAATGGCTGCCTAAAGGGTCGTCAGGAAGAGCAGCAAGGTCAGGAAACCGAATAAAGCTATGGAAAACAACACCATAAAGCGTGCCATGCTGTCGGCTTCAATCTGGGCGGTGCCGGTGCCGATCCAGGGTGTCTGTAACGTCGTGCCATTGATGATGCGTGGCCCCCCGAGGCTGATGCTCAGTGCCGCCGCTACGATATGGACATGGTGTTCGCTGCTGACACTGAGGAACGCCTTGAGAGCCGCAAAGGGTTTTGCCTTGGGCACGAAGATACTGGCGACGATGAGGAAGAGTGCCGCGATGAGTGAAGGGACGATATCGACCAGCGTGAACAGACGCGTTGCCGCCCAGCCGAAGGCCTTCCACTCTTCTTCCGACTCACGGAAATAATGGGCGGCGGTGGCGAGTACATAATAGCCGAGCAGGCCTTTCAGACCGAGCAGTCCGAACCAGAACGCGCCGCCTACCAGTGTCATGGAAAAATGATGGGTGAGGGTGAGGATGATGAGGCGCAGTTTACCATGATGGTCGGGTGCGCTTTGAGGCTCCAGTGCGAGTTTGGACACGGCAAGGGTGAGCCGTGCTTCGTTCTGACCCTTGGCAGCACCGACCGCTGCCCAACCATGCCACAGGCTTGGCTGGATATCGGCGCTCATGGCGATGATGATGCCCGCAAAGAAGCCTGCAGAGCCCAACACCCAGTCGGTGATGAAGCAGGGAATGAGTAACAGGATGACGACGACAAGGCCGCGCCAGACGCGCGTGGCGATGCTGCGCTGGTTGAGTTTCTTACCCATGCGATGGACGCGCGCATGAATCTTGCGGCGAAGCGGCAGGCCGAAATAGAAGCGTAGCGGAATGCCCATGAAGGCGCTGAACATGTATCCCACCACGAGTACCAGCAGATGGAATTGCATGTCGGCGATGATTTGCATGGGTTACTCGAGGAAGATTTCGACGCGGCGGTTGGCGGGCTCCTGCACGCCGTCATCGGTGGCGACTTCCGGGTCAGTCTCACCAAAGGCGAAGTAACTGATGCGGCCGGGGTCAACACCGGCTGCAAGCAGACGGTCGAGCACGAAACGCGAGCGACGCTCGGAGAGGGTGAAGTTATATTGGTCGGGACCGGCGCGGTCAGCATGGCCGTTCAATACGACCTTCGCGTTCTTGGTCGATTTCACATAGTCGATCAGTTGGGCGAGTGCATCGAGCGCGAGGCCAGCCAGCTTGTCGTCATCGAACGGGAAGTAGAGGATGGAGGAGGTGGTCTCGACCGGCGGGGTGGTCGGTGGAATGTCGGCTGCCGCTACCGGCGTTTCCAGCTCGCTCATTTTGCCGAGTGCGCTATAGAACTCGTCGCGGCAGGTCTCGATCTGTTCGGTTTCCCAGCCTTCTTCCTGGTTCTCGACCCAGCAATCATAGAACATGACGGCTTGCGCGGCCGCGCGCGGTTGCTGGTGCTTGGCCTGAGGTGTCAAATTCGTCATGAGGACTTCACGTGCGGCGCGCAGGGTGCGCTTTTCCGCTTCACTGATATCCCAGTTATCGGGATTCTCGGGTTGGATATCTTTGCCGTAGGCGGCCAGCAGACCCTTATCGGCGAAATATTTCGATGACCACCAGTCATAGACCTTCAGTTCCGCCTCGGCGTAGTCCTGATACAGGCTCGCGAGTGTGGCATAATAGAGGTCGCTATTGGGCTCCGCCTTGCGCAAATCCTTGAGGGATGCGGTCGTGTCACAGGCGGTGAGCGCCAAAAGCGCCAGAATACTGGTGAGTAGGTGTTTCATGACTTGCCGATATTATTCTTATTGGCGGGCAACCTATCGAATCTATTCGGGGGCTGCAACCCCATAAAAACCTTGCCAAGCAATCCTCTATACGTTAACGAAGCGCCAAAATTACACCAAGAAAGCCGCAGGAGACACTCATGGCAAAAGAACAGACCCTTTCGATCCTCAAGCCGGACGCGACCGAGCGCAACCTGACCGGTGCGATCAACGCGATGTTCGAGAAAGCGGGCTTCCGCATCGTTGCGCAAAAACGCATCAAGCTGAGCCGCCAACAAGCGGAAGGCTTCTATGCCGTGCACAAAGAGCGTCCCTTCTTCGGTGAACTCGTCGACTATATGATCACCGCTCCGGTGGTGGTTCAGGTGCTGGAAAAAGAGAACGCCGTTCTTGCGAATCGTGACTTGATGGGCGCGACCAACCCTGCAAACGCGGCGGAAGGCACCATTCGTAAAACCTTCGCCGAGTCGATCGAGCGTAACACGGTGCATGGTTCGGATTCGCCGGAGAACGCTTCGAGCGAGATCGCATTCTTCTTCAAGCCGGAAGAAATCGTCGGCTAGTCGATGCGTGAAGGGGTCTTACCCCTTCGCTTCGCTGACCCCGTCGCACGCCACTTTTCGTAATGCCTCTGGGTAGAGCGCATGCTCAAGGGCATGTACGCGCTGTTGCAGTGATTCTGCCGTATCGTTTGGCAATACATCCAGCTTTGATTGCGCGATGATGGCGCCGCTATCCAGCTCTTCGGTCACCCAATGCACGGTGCAGCCGTGCACCTTATCACCCGCTTCCAGAGCGCGTTTGTGCGTGTCGGTGCCCTTGTGTGCGGGCAGGAGTGACGGGTGGATATTGATGGCCTTGTCTGCCCATGTCTTAGTGAACCATGGCGAAAGAATACGCATGAACCCAGCGAGGCAAATCAACTGCACACCATGCCCGACCAGCTCGGCATGCATGGCGCGGTCAAACGATTCGCGGTCGGCGAAATCCTTGTGCGAAATGGTAGCGGTGGGGATGCCCGTTTTTCTCGCGCGCTCTAAGCCGAACGCATCCGCTTTGTTGGAGACGACGAGTGCGATCTCGGCGGGGAAGGTTGGGTCTTTAGTGGCATCCATCAAGGCTTGCAGGTTACTGCCAAAGCCGGAGATGAGTACGCCTACCCTCAGGCGCATAGCTCGCCTGAGTAGATGACGCGCTCGCCATCGAGCGTATGTAACGCGCCGATGTCGCCAGCCAATTCGCCCGCATCATCGAGCGCTTTCATGACGTGCGTTGCGTCTTCTTTTGCGACCACCAGTATCATGCCGATACCGCAGTTGAAGGTCCGCAGCATTTCGTGTGCATCGACATCACCGGCGCTCATGAGCCATTGGAACACTGCGGGCATTTCCCAGCGTTCGAGGTCGATATGCGCGGAAAGATCCTTGGGTAAGACGCGCGGCAGGTTCTCGCTGAGACCGCCACCGGTGATATGCGCCATCGCCTTGATCTTGCCGGTCTTGAGCAACGGCAGAAGCGCCGCCACATAAATGCGCGTCGGTTCGAGAAGTGCCGCACCCAGCGAATCATGTGCAGTCTTGAACGGCGCTGCGGCATTCATGTCGGCCTTGGCGTCCTTCACGATCTTGCGCACGAGCGAATAGCCGTTGCTATGCACGCCGGAAGACGCGATGCCGATGAGTGTATCACCTGTCTGGATATTATTTTTCGGTAACAGCGCATCGCGCTCGACCGCGCCGACAGAGAAGCCCGCGAGATCATAATCGCCCTTGGCATACATGCCGGGCATTTCGGCAGTCTCGCCACCCACAAGTGCGCAGCCTGCAAGGGTGCAGCCTTCGGCAATGCCTTTAATGACATCGCTTGCGGCATCGACAT
>Ga0209572_1001588_pt1 | contig 14533 bp, 13 predicted proteins | sample EBPBio232012_DNA_FD_185867 | JGI IMG/M metagenome (GOLD analysis project Ga0209572, IMG submission 185867) | Wastewater treatment Type I Accumulibacter community from EBPR Bioreactor in Madison, WI, USA - Reactor 1_1/23/2012_ DNA (SPAdes)... | ecosystem: Engineered > Bioreactor > EBPR >...
GGTATCCCCCGATGGGGTCGCCGGTGCGCGGCAAAAGAACGATGGCCCAGCCCCGGCCATAGTTCTAAAGGAGTACGTGACCGGGCTGGAGCCTGGCGCCGCCGCTTTGCTTCGGCCGCCGGGCGGCCTGGGGATAGTCCCGATGCGGTGAATGTGCTGAATTCTTACAATTCGGCTATTCAAGCGGAACCGGCGTGCCGTGTTTCGCGAGAAGGGCCGAGGGGACATTTCCAAGAACAATTCCAAGATTCACAATAAAATTCATTTCTCTTTTGCTGAAGGCGCCAGATGGCGCCTTTTTTTTGGGGCGAAAACAGATTTCGGCTTGTTTTGCGCCATTGGTCGGCGTCCATCAATCCCGAGTAGCTATCATTACAATAGCTGAATCCCCTCTCTCACACGCGCGCACATGGAACTGCTGATCGTTTCGCTGGCCTCGTTGCTGGCCGGGGGTATCGATTCGATCGTGGGCGGGGGGGGCCTGATCCTGGTGCCGGCGCTGTTCGCCACCTTTCCAGCGGCCGCGCCGGCCACCTTGTTCGGCACCAACAAGAGCGCCTCGGTCTGGGGCACGGCCATCGCCACCGTGCAGTACAGCCGCCGGGTGCAGCTGCGCTGGGCGGTGATGCTGCCGGCGGCCGGCGCGGCGCTGCTGGGCTCCTTTGTCGGCGCCTGGGTGGTGACGCTGATCGACCCCAGTTTTCTGCGCCGGCTGTTGCCCTTCATCCTGCTGGCGGTGCTGCTCTACACCCTGGCCAAGAAGGAGCTGGGGCGCACCCACGCGCCGCGCCACTCCCAGGCGCGCGAGACCTGGCTGGCCTGCGCGGTGGGGCTGGTGATCGGCTGGTACGACGGCTTTTTTGGCCCCGGCACGGGCAGTTTCTTCATCTTCCTGTTCGTGCGCCTGCTCGGCTACGACTTCCTCAACGCCTCGGCCTCGGCCAAGCTGCTGAACGTGGCCACCAACCTGTCGGCGCTGGCGCTGTTTGCCTTCAAGGGCCACGTGTGGTGGAAGATTGGCCTGGTGATGGCCGTGGCCAACGTGCTCGGCAGCCTGATCGGCACGCGCCTGGCGCTCAAGCACGGCGCCGGCTTCGTGCGCGGGGTGTTCATCGTGGTGGTGGGCGCGCTGATCATGAAGACCGGCTACGACGCCTTCCTGCGCGGCTGATCAGGGCGGGCCGGCCGCGCCGTCCGGCGGCGCCCGGGGCGCGCCCAGATCGACCTCGGCCAGGCCTTCGTTCAGCCGGTTCAGAAAGTGCACCAGCGACACCTTGTCGTCAAAGCGCATGCCGCCGACCGCTTGCCGGTAGAACGCGTAGATGCGCGGCTGCACGCCGTCCCAGAAGGCGCGGCCGTCGGGCGTGAGAATCACCCGTTTCGCGCGCCGATCCTGGGTGTCGGTCACGCGCTGGACATGGCCGTCGCGCTCCAGGCGCTTGAGCACGCCGTCCAGGCTTTGCCGGCTCACCACCAGGTAGTCGGCCAGCTCGGTGAAGGTCATGCCGCCCTGCACCCGCGGGCGCGACAGCGCGCCCAGCACCGACCATTGCACCGTGGTCAGCCCGATTTCCTTGAACGTCTGGCGCGCCAGCGTGTTGCCGACCTGGAACAGGCGGAAGAACAACCGGTTGTGGAGGGCCGATACCGAGGCGTCGTAGGAATCCGAAGACACGATGAATCTGGACACGCAGGCGTCGCGAAAACCTCAAGCCTAGCCTATTTCACGGCTTGGGTTTGAGTGGGATGAAATACGGCAGTTGTGTCGCCATATTGACATAAATAAGAAGATAAAAATCGTATTTTCTCTAAAATAAGACATCTTGTTGATGAATCTACCGGCCGCCGAGCAGCCGCCCGGTGGCCGGTACCCTGCTGAAGGCCGACCATGACCGACACCTCCCGTCATCCGCACCTGCTGGCCCCGCTCCGGGTGGCCGGCGTCACCCTGCCCAACCGCATGGTCATGGGCGCCATGCACACCCGGCTGGAAACGCTGGACCGCCCCACCGAGCGCCTGGCCGCCTTCTACGCCGAGCGCGCGCGCGGCGAGATCGGCCTGATCCTGACCGGGGGCCACTCCCCGGTGCCCGAGGGCGTGATGGACGAGGGCGGCCTGGTGCTGAACCGGCCCGAGCAACTGGCCGAGCACCGCCACATCACCGAGGCGGTGCGGGCCGCCGGCAGCCACATCGTGCTGCAGATCCTGCACGCCGGGCGCTACGCCAAGGTGCCGGACTGCGTGGCGCCCTCGGCGCTGAAGGCGCGCATCAACCGCTTCACGCCGCGCGCGCTGTCCACCGACGAGGTCTGGGACACCATCGCCGCCTTTGCCCGCAGCGCCGAGCTGGCCGAGCAGGCCGGCTACGCCGGGGTGGAGATCATGGGCTCGGAGGGCTACCTGATCAACGAGTTCACCTCGGCCCTCACCAACCAGCGCCAGGACGCCTTTGGCGGCGACGCCGAACGCCGGCTGCGCTTGCCGGTGGAGGTGCTGAAGGCGGCGCGGGCGCGGGTCGGCCCGGGCTTCATGCTCATCTACCGCATTTCCGCCATCGACCTGATGGACGGCGGCATGACCGGCGCCGAGGTCGCCACCCTGGCGCGCGCCGCCGAGGCCGCTGGCGCCGACGTCATCAACACCGGCATCGGCTGGCATGAGGCCGGCGTGCCCACCATCGCCGCCGCCGTGCCGCGCGCGGCCTGGGTGGCGGCGGTGCGCAACGTCAAGCAGGCGGTGCGCATTCCGGTCATGGCCTCCAACCGCATCAACCTGCCGGACGTGGCCGAATCGCTGCTGGCCTCGGGCGCCGCCGACCTGGTGTCGATGGCGCGCCCGCTGCTGGCCGACGCCGACTTCGCGCGCAAGACGCGCCAGGGTCGCGCCGACGAGATCAACCCCTGCATCGCCTGCAACCAGGCCTGCCTGGACCACATCTTCACCGAGCGCGTGGCCAGTTGCCTGGTCAATCCGCGCGCCGGCCGCGAGCTGGACTGGGCACGGTCGCCGGCCGCGGCGCCGCGACGTGTCGCCGTGGTGGGCGGCGGCCCGGCCGGCATGGCCTTTGCCCTGAACGCCGCCGAGCGGGGCCATGCGGTGACACTGTACGAGGCCGAAGCCGAACTCGGCGGCCAGTTGAACATGGCGCGCCAGGTGCCGGGCAAGAGCGAATTCAACGAGATGCTGCGCTACTTCCGTGGCGCGCTGGCACGCGCTGGCGTGCGGCTGCGGCTTGGCACCCGGGCCAGCGCCGAACAACTGGCCCGGGAGGGGTTCGAGCACGTGGTGCTGGCCACCGGCGTGCGGCCGCGCCGCCCCGACATCGCCGGGCTGGACCACCCCACGGTGCTGAGCTACGTGGACGTGCTGGCGCGCGGCGCGCCGGTGGGCGAGCGCGTGGCCATCCTGGGTGCCGGCGGCATCGGCTTCGACGTGGCCGAATTCCTGCTCGGCGACCCGGCCGAATCGACCGAGGCGGCGGTGTTCATGGACCGCTGGGGCGTGGACGCCGGCCTGCGCTCGCCGGGTGGGCTGAAGGCGCCGGCGTGGCAGGCGCCGCGGCGCCAGGTGCACATGTTCCAGCGCAAGGCCGAATCGCTGGGCCGGCAGCTGGGCAAATCCACCGGCTGGATCCTGAAGGCGCGGCTGCGCGAGGCCGGCGTGCGCATGACCGGCGGCGTGCACTACGAGGCCATCGACGACGCCGGCCTGCACTACCGGGTGGACGGCCAGGCGCGGGTGTTGCCGGTCGACACGGTGGTGCTGTGCACCGGCCAGGAGCCGCTGCGCGAGCTGCAGGCGGAGTTGGCCGCGCACGGCATCGGCGCCGAGCTGATCGGCGGCGCCGACGTGGCCGGCGAACTGGACGCCAAGCGCGCCATCGAACAGGCCACGCGGCGGGCGCTGGCGCTCTGAGCGGCGTGCCGCGCCGCTCGGCGAGGGGCTGGTGTTGCCGTGGCGAACGGTGTGACGGCCCGGATGAAGCGCCCGAATAACTCCTGAAATGATAGCTACTCAGGATGATTTGGCGCCGGCCTAAGCCGGTTTTTTCATGAAAACCCCCCGGCGCGGTGCTCAGCGCCGGGTGCGCGCCAGATAGCGCCGGCGCCGGAACAGCACCACGATGCCCAGCGCCAGCAGCACCAGCAAGCCCAGCGCCACCCACATGCCTTCGCGGCTGTGGATCAGGGGCAGGTATTCGAAGTTCATGCCGAAGAAGCCGGTGAACAGGTTCAGCGGCAGGAACACGGCCGTCACCGCCGTCAGGGTGCGCATGATGTCGTTGGTGCGCTGGCCCTGGGCGCTGAAGTGGATCTGCACCGCCGCCTCGGCCGATTGCTCGAGCCGGCGCGCGTGGTGCAGCACGCGGTCGATGTGCTCGACCACGTCGCGGGCTCGGGCCATCAACTGGTCGCGCCGCTGCTGGGCCTGCTGCGGCTCGCTGGCGTAGGCGGCGGCGGGCAGCTCGCGCAGCGTGTCCAGCCATTCCTGCATGGCGTCCTGCTGGCCTTCGCACAGGTCTTCCAGCAGGTGCAGGCCGCGGCGCGCACGCATGATGGCGTCCCAGGTGCTGGGGTGGGGGTCGGGCTTGAGCAGCTCCAGCTGCAGGCGGTCCAGCGCGGCGGTGAGGTCCTTGCGCAGCTCCAGGTAGCTGTCCACCATGGTGTTGACCGTGCGCAGCACCAGGTCGGCCGGGCTTTGCGGCACGCGCGTGCGCACGGCGCTGGCGTCGACGCTGAGCTTGGCGTCGGCCAGAAAGCGCTGGATGTAGTTGGTGGCGGTGTAGCAGCCGCCCGGGTGCACGCTGATCAGCAGGCGGTCGAAGATGGCGAAGGCCACGGCGCGCGAGTCGATGCGCGCGAAGGCCTCGGGCATGGGCGCGGCGGCGGAGGGCTGCTCGGCCGCGCCCTCGCCGGCGCCGGCCGTGGGCGGGCCGCCCTGCTCGGCCTCGCGCCGGACCTCGGCCAGGGTGGCCAGGCGCCGGAACACGATCAGGTCGTAGACCGAGGTGGCGTCGTAGGCCGAGGGGTGCGCCTCGCTGGCCAGGTCGCTCAGGTGCACGTCGAGCAGGGGCGAGCCGCCCAGGCGCTGCGCCGCGCTCTGCAGCGTGGCCTGGTGGCGCGCCAGGTCGGCGCGGTCCAGGTACAGCCAGACGAAGCCGTCGTCCGGCACCTGGGCCGGCACGCTGTCGGCAAAGCGCAGGCTGCCGGCGGTGAATTCGACGATCTGCATCGGGGCTCCCTGGTCCGGGGCCGCCGCGCCAGGGCCGGCGACGGCAGGGGTGGTCAAAATACGCCGTCAGCCGGCGCGGAAAAAGCCTGAGAAGCTATTAATTTCGGAGCAGACGGGCGGCATCGCGGGCAAAATAGGTCAACACGCCGTCGGCGCCGGCGCGCTTGAAGGCCAGCAGCGATTCCATCATCACCAGGTCGTGGTCGAGCCAGCCGTTCTGGGCCGCGGCCTTCAGCATGGCGTACTCGCCGCTGACCTGGTAGGCGAAGGTGGGCACGTGGAACTCGTCCTTGACCCGCCGCACGATGTCCAGGTAGGGCATGCCGGGCTTGACCATCACCATGTCGGCGCCCTCGGCGATGTCGATGGCCACCTCGCGCAGCGCCTCGTCGCTGTTGCCCGGGTCCATCTGGTAGACCTTCTTGTTGCTTTTGCCCAGGTTGCCGGCCGAGCCCACGGCGTCGCGGAACGGGCCGTAGAAGGCGCTGGCGTACTTGGCGCTGTAGGCCATGATGCGGGTGTGGATGTGGCCCTTGGCCTCCAGCGCCTGGCGGATGGCGCCGATGCGCCCGTCCATCATGTCGCTGGGCGCCACGATGTCCACGCCGGCGGCGGCCTGGGTCAGGGCCTGCTTGACCAACTGGCCGACGGTTTCGTCGTTCAGGATGTAGCCGGTTTTGTCCAGCCAGCCGTCCTGACCGTGGCTGGTGTAGGGGTCCAGCGCCACGTCGGTCATGATGCCCAGCTCGGGAAAGCGCTTTTTCAGCTCGCGCACCACGCGCGGGATCAGGCCGCGGCTGTTGGCGGCCTCGCTGCCCTTGTCGTCCTTGAGCTTGGCGTCGATGACCGGAAACAGCGCCAGCACCGGAATGCCCAGCGCCACGCATTCCTCGGCCACCGGCAGCAGCAGGTCGAGCGACACGCGCTCGACCCCCGGCATCGAGGCCACGGCCTCGCGCCGGTTCTTGCCGTCGAGGACGAAAACGGGGTAAATCAAGTCGTTCGCGCTGAGTGCGTGCTCACGTACCAGGCGGCGCGTGAAATCGTCACGGCGCAGCCGGCGCGGACGGTGGGCGGGGAAGGGGGCGAGCGGGATGTTCATGGGGAAAATTGTGCCTCATCCCCCCGATGGCGCACGGCGCACCTAGGTGACAGGGATGCTGATGGATGAATTGCTCCATTCAAGCACTTTTTGTTATATTTCTCATCGGGCGCCACGGCGTCCCCCGCTTTTCCTCCCTGAGCGGGAGCCTTGATGTGTGACAGCAGACAGGCTTTTCAACCCCGACCCTCGGTCGGGGTTTTTTTATGGCCGCGCGCCCAGGCTGGCGCCGGTGCGCGCCGCTACACTCGTCCACATGCTCTGGATCAAGGCCCTGCACATTGTCTTCATCGCCAGCTGGTTCGCGGGGCTGTTCTACCTGCCGCGCATCTTCGTCAACCTGGCGATGGTGCCGCCGGAGTCGGTGGCAGAACACGCGCGCCTGCTGCTGATGGCGCGCAAGCTGTACCGCTTCATGACCTTGCTGGCCGTGCCCGCGCTCGGCCTGGGCCTGTGGCTGTGGCTGGGCTATGGCATCGGCAAGGGGCCGGGCAACGGCTGGATGCACGCCAAGCTGTTCATCGTCGTGCTGCTCATCGCCTACCACGCCTGGTGCGGCCAGTTGCTGAATCGCTTCGCGCGCCACGCCATCGCGCGCGGCCACCTGTGGTTTCGCTGGTTCAACGAGGTGCCCGTGCTGCTGCTGCTGCTGGCGGTGATCCTGGTGGTGGTCAAGCCGTTCTGACGGCGGCCGGGCCGCCGTTGATGCGATGCAGCGCTACAAGTCGGCCGCCCTGCCCCTGGCCTTGCTCTACGCCGGGCTGATCGTCTACGCCAGCCTGTTTCCGTTCAGCGGCTGGCGCGACCAGGGGCTGGGGCCCTGGGCCTTTCTGCAGGCGCCCTGGCCACGCTACTGGACCCGCTTTGACGTGCTGGCCAATCTGGTCGGCTACGCCCCGCTGGGCTTTTTCCTGGCCTTGGCGCTGATGCGCCGGCGGGGCGCCGGGCTCGCCGTGGCGCTGGCCAGCCTGGCGGCGACCACGCTGTCGCTGTTGATGGAGGCCACCCAGTCCTACCTGCCCCTGCGCGTGGCCTCGAACGTGGACCTGGGCCTGAACGCCGCCGGCGGGGTGCTGGGCGCCCTGCTGGCCCATGCGCTGGAGCGGCGCGGCGCCATCGCGCGCTGGCGGCGCTTTCGCGCGCGCTGGTTCGTGCGCGACTCGCGCGGCGCCTTGCTGCTGCTGGCGCTGTGGCCGGTGGGGCTGCTGTTTCCGGCCCCGGTGGCCTTCGGCCTGGGGCAGGTGTACGAGCGCCTGGAAGAGGGCCTGGCCGAACTGCTGCAGGACACCCCGTTCGTCGATTGGCTGCCGCTGCGCGAGCTGGATCTGCAGCCGCTGCTGCCGGGCGTGGAGGCGCTGTGCGTGGCGCTGGGCGCGCTGGTGCCCTGCCTGCTGGGGTATTCGGTGATCCGCGACCCGGCCCGCCGGGCCTTGTTCGCGCTGCTGGCGCTGGCCACCGGGGTGGGGGTGTCGGCGCTGTCGGCGGCGCTGACCTACGGGCCGGTTTACGCCTGGTCCTGGATCAGCCCGCCGGTGGAGCTGGGCCTGCTGGCGGCCGTGCCGGTCACCGCGCTGCTGCTGCGCCTGCCGGGCCGCGCCTGCGGGCTGCTGCTGGGGGTGGTGCTGGTGGTGCAGGTGGCGCTGCTCAACGCGGCGCCGGAAAGCCCGTACTTCGCCCTGACCTTGCGCGGCTGGGAGCAGGGCCGCTTCATCCATTTTCATGGCCTGGCGCAATGGGTGGGCTGGCTGTGGCCGTACGCGGCCGTGGCGTACCTGCTCGGCCGGGTTGGCCGCTCCGACGGCGGTCAGCCCGATCCGGACACGCTGGCGCCCCCGCTGCCCGGAGAGACGGCGCCGGCGCCGCTGCCGGCCATCACCCCGCCCTCGCCGCCCCGGGCGCCGTGACCCGGCCGGCGGGAGGGGCCGCCTACAATCCGCGCATGAGCACGCCGCCCGCCGACCCGTCTTACTACCGGCACCACGTCTTCTTCTGTCTGAACCAGCGCAGCAATGGCGACGCCAGCTGCGGCGACCACCACCCGCAGGCCGCTTTCGACCATTGCAAGGCACGCGTCAAGGCCGAGGGCCTGGCCGGGCCGGGCAAGGTGCGCGTGAACAAGGCCGGTTGCCTGGACCGCTGTGCCGGCGGCCCGGTGGTGGTGGTCTACCCCGAGGGCGTCTGGTACAGCTACGTCGATCAGGCCGACATCGACGAGATCGTCGACGCCCATCTGAAGAACGGCCAGGTGGTGGAACGCCTGCGGACCCCGCCCGAGGTGGGCCGCTGAGGTGCCGCGCGGGCGCCGAAGCAGCCGGGTTTACAAGGTTTTTCATGCGCTGGCCGGCGTGCAGCAATCCGAAGTAGCTATACTTTAAGTAGCTACATGAATGCCCAGACCCAGTCCCTGACCCTGCATGGCCCGATGGGCGCCATCGAGGCGCTGCTGGACGTGCCCGAGCCCGACCTGTTCGCCGCCGCGCACGGCACCGCCGTCATCGCGCACCCGCACCCGCAGTTCGGCGGCACCATGACCAACAAGGTGGTGCAGACCATTGCCCGCGCCTGCGTGCAGTGCGGCTGGCGCGCGCTGCGCTTCAACTTCCGGGGCGTCGGCGCCAGCGCCGGCGCCTGGGACGAGGGCCGCGGCGAGGTCGAGGACATGCGCGCCGTGGTGGCCCAGGCCGCGCCGGCCGATGAGCCGCTGGTGATCGCGGGCTTTTCCTTTGGCGCCTTCATCGCCGCCCGCGTGCTGGACGCCCTGCACACCGAGCGCCAACCGGCGCGCGTGGTGCTGGTGGGCACCGCCACCTCGCGCTTCGACTGTCCGCCCGTGCCCGCCACGCTGCACCCCGACACCCTGGTGCTGCACGGCGAGCTCGACGACACCGTGCCGCTGGCCTCGGTCATGGATTGGGCGCGGCCGCAAGCCCTGCCCGTCACCGTGGTGCCAGGCGGCGAGCATTTTTTTCACGGCCAGCTGCCGTTGTTGCGGTCGCTGGTGGCGCGCCACGTGCGCCTCTGAAGTCTTCTCGCGCGCGCCGGCCCGCTGGCGCGCATCCGTTGTACCCGACTCCTTTTTCTCTCCCGCCCATGAACCGTTTGCTTAAGAACTTCGCCGCGCTGGTGCTGGCCAGCGCCTCGCTCGTCGCCCACGCCCAAGCGCCCCAGCCGCCCGAGGTGGCGGCCAAGGCCTACCTGCTGATGGACGTCACGGCCGGCCAGATCCTGGCCAGCAAGGACATCGACGCGCCGGTCGAGCCGGCCTCGCTGACCAAGCTGATGACCGCCTACCTGGTGTTCGACGCGCTGAAGGCCAAGAAAATCAGCCTGACGCAGACCCTGCCGGTGTCCCAGCGGGCCTGGAAGATGCCCGGCTCGCGCATGTTTATCGATCCCAAGATGCAGGTGCCGGTGGAGGACCTGATCAAGGGCATGATCGTGCAGTCGGGCAACGACGCCACCGTGGCGCTGGCCGAGGGCGTGGGCGGCACCTACGAGCGCTTCGTGCAGCTCATGAACGAGCAGGCCAAGGCGCTCGGCCTGAAAAACACCGGCTACAAGAACCCCGAGGGCCTGACCGAGCCCGGCCACACCACCACCGCGCGCGACCTGGCCACCCTGGCCACGCGCCTGATGCACGACTTTCCCGAGTATGTGCACTACTACACCATCAAGAAGTACCGCTACCCCGGCACCCCGGCCAGCAACGACTCCAACCGCAATGCGCTGCTGTTCCGCGATCCCACCGTGGACGGCCTGAAGACCGGCCACACTGAGGCCGCCGGTTACTGCCTGGTGGCCACCGCCAAGCGTGACTTTCCCAACCTGCAGGGCCGGCGCCTGCTGTCGGTGCTGCTGGGCGCCAAGAGCGAGAGCGCGCGCGCCAACGAGTCGCAGAAGCTGCTCAACTGGGGCTACACCGCCTACGAGGACGTGAAGCTGTTCGACGCCAACCAGGTCGTGGCCACGCCCAAGGTCTGGAAGGGCAAGTCGCCCGAGCTGAAACTGGGCCGCGCCGAGCCGGTGGTGGTGGCCGTTCCCGCCGGCACCGCCGCGCAGGTCAAGACTGAGATTGCCCGCCCCGAGCCCCTGGTGGCGCCGTTCAAGCAGGGCCAGGTGGTGGCCACGCTGAAGATCAAGCAGGGCGAGCAGGTGCTGGCCGAGCTGCCCCTGGTGGCCCTGGAGGCGGTGGAAGAAGCCGGTTTCTTCGGCCGCGCCTGGGACGCCATGCGCCTGTGGATCAAGTGAGGCCCGCCCGGGCGGACGGTTTCGGCCGGCCGCAGCCTGGCGCTGGCCGCCCGTCCATTGCGGGTCATCCCGAGTCGGGATATACTTGAAGGCTTTCCTGCTTTTGGGGCGGGAATTTTGCGTGCGCGTTCAGCGACCGTGGCCGCATCCAGGCATGCGGCGGCCCGGCAAGGGTCGGATACGGCGAACGCGCTGATTTTTCAAGCGTTTAGGGACGTTTTTCAATGCCAACCATCAGTCAACTGGTGCGTCAGGGGCGGACGGTCGAGACGACCAAATCCAAAAGCCCCGCGATGCAGAACTCGCCGCAGCGCCGCGGCGTGTGTACCCGCGTCTACACCACGACGCCCAAGAAGCCGAACTCGGCGCTGCGTAAAGTGGCCAAGGTTCGCCTGACCAATGGGTTCGAGGTCATCTCGTACATCGGCGGTGAGGGCCACAACCTGCAGGAACACTCCGTCGTGCTGGTGCGCGGCGGCCGTGTCAAGGATCTGCCCGGCGTGCGCTACCACATCGTGCGCGGCTCGCTCGACCTGCAAGGCGTGAAAGACCGCAAGCAGTCGCGCTCCAAGTACGGCGCCAAGCGCCCGAAGAAAGCCTGATCGGGCTTTTCAACCACGATCAAAAGGTGTCTGTATCGGGTGGCTGACGGCCCCGGATCGGACGTAGTGACCAAGGAAACAAGGTCGAGTAAGTGCAGGCTCCCGATGGGTCTGCCGGGCGAGCGGAATTCAGGACAGTTCCGGCCGCCAACTGAAGCAAAGAGGTGAGAAATGCCACGTCGTCGCGAAGTCCCTAAACGTGAAATTCTGCCGGATCCCAAATACGGCAATGTCGAGCTTTCCAAGTTCATGAACGTGATCATGGAAGGTGGCAAGAAGGCGGTCGCCGAGCGCATCATTTACGGCGCGCTCGAGCAGATGGAGAAGAAAAGCGGCAAGGATCCGCTGGAGCTCTTCGTCACCGCCATCAACAACGTCAAGCCGATGGTCGAGGTCAAGTCTCGCCGTGTCGGTGGCGCCAACTACCAGGTGCCGGTCGAAGTGCGTCCCGTGCGCCGCCTGGCGCTGTCGATGCGCTGGATCAAGGAAGCCGCCCGCAAGCGCGGTGAAAAATCCATGGCCATGCGCCTGGCCAACGAGTTGCTGGAAGCCAACGAAGGCCGCGGCGGCGCCATGAAGCGCCGCGACGAGGTGCACCGCATGGCCGAGGCCAACAAGGCCTTCAGCCACTTCCGCTTCTAAGCCCGACCGTTTTCCATTTCCTTCCCGGAATGCGGCCCGCCACGAGCGGGCCTGTCCGTTTCAAGAAAGAAGAGTTTCATCATGGCTCGCAAGACACCCATCGAGCGCTACCGCAATATCGGCATTTCAGCGCACATCGACGCCGGCAAGACCACCACGACCGAGCGCATCCTGTTCTACACCGGCGTGAACCACAAGATCGGTGAAGTGCACGATGGCGCGGCCACCATGGACTGGATGGAGCAGGAGCAGGAGCGTGGCATCACGATCACGTCCGCCGCCACCACCTGCTTCTGGAAGGGCATGGACATGTCCTACCCCGAGCACCGCTTCAACATCATCGACACCCCGGGACACGTGGACTTCACCATCGAGGTGGAGCGCTCCATGCGCGTGCTGGACGGCGCCTGCATGGTGTACTGCGCCGTGGGCGGCGTGCAGCCGCAGTCCGAGACCGTTTGGCGTCAGGCCAACAAATACAAGGTGCCGCGTCTGGCCTTTGTCAACAAGATGGACCGCACCGGCGCCAACTTCTTCAAGGTCTACGACCAGATGAAGGCGCGCCTGAAGGCCTCGCCCGTGCCCATCGTGATTCCGATCGGCGCCGAGGACAACTTCAAGGGCGTGGTCGATCTGATCAAGATGAAGGCCATCATCTGGGACGAAGCCTCCCAGGGCATGAAATTCGAGTATGTCGATATCCCGGCCGAGCTGGTCGAGGACGCCAAGAAGTGGCGCGAGCAAATGGTCGAGGCCGCGGCCGAAGCCAGCGAAGAGCTGATGAACAAGTACCTCGAAGAGGGCGATCTCTCCGAAGAGGACATCAAGCTGGGCATCCGCACGCGCACCATCGCGACGGAAATTCAGCCCATGCTGTGCGGCACCGCCTTCAAGAACAAGGGTGTGCAGCGCATGCTGGACGCCGTCATCGACTTCCTGCCTTCGCCGGTGGACATTCCCCCGGTGACCGGCACGGACGACGACGAGCAGCCCACCAGCCGCAAGGCCGACGACGGCGAGAAATTCTCGGCCTTGGCGTTCAAGCTGATGACCGACCCCTTTGTCGGTCAGCTGACCTTCGTGCGCGTCTACTCCGGCGTGCTGAAGAAGGGCGACTCGGTGCTCAACACCGTCAAGGGCAAGAAGGAGCGCATCGGCCGTATCGTGCAGATGCACGCCAACAACCGCGAGGAGATCGAGGAGATCATCGCCGGTGACATCGCCGCCTGCGTGGGCCTGAAAGAGGTCACCACGGGCGAGACGCTGAGCGATCCGGGCACGCCGATCGTGCTGGAGCGCATGGTGTTCCCCGAGCCGGTGATCTCGCAGGCCGTGGAGCCCAAGACCAAGGCCGACCAGGAAAAGATGGGCATCGCCCTGCAGCGCCTGGCTTCCGAGGATCCGTCCTTCCGCGTGCGCACCGACGAAGAGTCCGGCCAGACCATCATCTCCGGCATGGGCGAGCTGCACCTGGAGATTCTGGTCGACCGCATGAAGCGCGAGTTCGGCGTCGAGGCCAACGTCGGCAAGCCCCAGGTGGCTTACCGCGAGACCGTGCGCAAGCAGGTCACCGACGTCGAAGGCAAGTTCGTGCGCCAGTCGGGCGGCAAGGGCCAGTACGGTCACGTCGTCTTCACGCTGGAGCCGCAAGAGCCGGGCAAGGGCTTCGAATTCGTCGACGCCATCAAGGGCGGCGTGGTGCCGCGCGAGTACATCCCCGCCGTGCAAAAGGGCGTGGAAGAAGCGCTCACCAGCGGCGTGCTGGCCGGCTACCCGGTGGTGGACGTCAAGGTCACGCTGACCTTCGGCTCCTACCACGACGTGGACTCGTCCGAGCAAGCGTTCAAGATGGCCGCCATCTTCGGTTTCAAGGAAGCTGCCCGCAAGGCCACTCCCGTCATCCTGGAGCCCATGATGGCCGTGGAAGTCGAGACGCCTGAGGACTACGCCGGCAACGTGATGGGCGATCTGTCCAGCCGTCGCGGCATGGTGCAGGGCATGGACGACATCCCGGGCGGTGGCAAGACCATCAAGGCCGAGGTGCCGCTGTCGGAGATGTTCGGCTACTCGACCACGCTGCGTTCGGCCACCCAGGGCCGTGCCACCTACACGATGGAGTTCAAGCACTACGCCGAGGCGCCGAAGAACGTGGCCGAGGCCATCGTCGCCGCCCGCGCCAAGTGATTTGAGCCTGAACAGGGCTAGGTCGGCGTCCATTCGTCCGATCCAGCTCTGTTATCAATAGCAAGCGTGGGGTGTGCTGCACCCCACCGGTCTGCGATCCGGAGTCCGCCATGTGCCCGTGCATGGCGATACAGGCATCCGGGTGCAGACCTAAAACCCGAGACACGGGCATTCGTTCTTTATTGGAGTTACCAAATGGCAAAAGAGAAATTCGAGCGGACCAAGCCGCACGTGAACGTAGGCACGATTGGTCACGTGGACCACGGCAAGACCACGCTGACGGCGGCCATCACCACCGTGCTGAGCAAGAAGTTTGGCGGTCAAGCCAAGGGCTACGACCAGATTGACGCGGCCCCCGAAGAAAAGGCCCGCGGTATCACCATCAACACCGCCCACGTCGAGTACGAGACGGCCAACCGCCACTACGCTCACGTGGATTGCCCCGGCCACGCCGACTACGTCAAGAACATGATCACCGGCGCCGCCCAGATGGACGGCGCCATCCTGGTCGTCTCCGCCGCC
>Ga0209572_1001591_pt1 | contig 14508 bp, 8 predicted proteins | sample EBPBio232012_DNA_FD_185867 | JGI IMG/M metagenome (GOLD analysis project Ga0209572, IMG submission 185867) | Wastewater treatment Type I Accumulibacter community from EBPR Bioreactor in Madison, WI, USA - Reactor 1_1/23/2012_ DNA (SPAdes)... | ecosystem: Engineered > Bioreactor > EBPR >...
CGGCAAATTCAAAAGAGTTGAATAACATAAGAAACCCTTGCTAACAGTAGATTAACGCTTTTTAAGATGGGCGAAAGTAACATATTATACACCAAGAAGGTTCTATTAACTCATTCAATAACCTTTTGAAAAAATGAGGAAACTATTCAGCAATTCGTAAGTAGAACTTTGCGTTTTTTGCTTTGTGAATGAATTCAAATTCAAACTATAGACTTTCATGAAAAAATTCCTCAAGTGGACGGGCATCAGCCTATTGGTCTTATTACTTCTTCTAATCATTGCCCCTTTCCTATTTAAAGGAAAAATAGAAGCGGCAATCAAAGATGCTGCCAATGAAAACCTCAATGCACGGGTTAATTGGAGTGGTGTAAGCCTCTCGCTCATTCGCAACTTCCCCAATCTACGCATTACAATTGACGACCTTACCGTGGACAACACCGTTGCGCCATTCGATAGTGTTCGTTTGGCTCAAATAGGAAGCATAGAAGCCGTTGTAGATATCAAAAGCATTTTTGGCGACCAAATCAATATCAAACGCATTGGTATTATAAAACCAACCCTCGATGTACGCGTTACCAAAGAAGGTCTTGCTAACTACGATATTACCAAGCCGGATACAACTGCCGTTGAAGAAACTCCTGCTGCCGAAGAATCCAAATTCAACATCAAGCTGCAGGAGTATTATTTGCGCGAAGCCAACATCACCTATGATGATAAGAGCATGCCCGTTTATGCCAAGCTCGAAAACCTCACTCATGAAGGCACAGGAGATTTCACTCAAGACCTTTTCAAATTGGTCACCACTACTACCGCAGATAAAATCACGGTGAACTACGATGGTACTACTTATCTTAAAAATGTCAAGACCAACATGACTGCGGACATTGACATGGATATGAAAAACTCCAAGTACACCATTGCCAACAATGAAATTAAACTCAACGAACTCATTCTTGCTTCAGAAGGATGGGTGGCCATGCCTGCTGAGGACATTGATATGGACATCTCCTTCAAAATGCCTGGTAACGATTTTCGTCAAATCCTATCTATGGTTCCCATGGAGTTTGCAAGCGACCTAAAAGGTGTGGATGCCAAAGGAACTGTTTCTCTTGATGGTTTTGTAAAAGGCAAATACAACGATGACAGCATGCCCAATGTCGGTTTGAACTTAGGCGTGAAAGATGGTCAATTCAAATACCCTGATTTGCCAAAGAGCGTCAACAATATCCAAGTTAAGTCTGCCATCTATGCGGATATGAACAACGGAGATAAAACCACCGTGGACGTTGACCAGTTCCATTTGGAAATGGCAGGCAATCCGGTGGATATGAAGTTAAAGTTGCGCACTCCTGAAAGCGATCCTTTCATTGACTTTATGTGCAAAGCATTCATCAATCTCGACAATGTAAAAGAGTTCATTCCACTCGAGAAAACCGATGAAGTTCATGGCCAAATCAATGCAGACATTGCGCTCAAAGGAAACTATAGTTCTATCGAAAAAGAGCGCTACGAAGAATTCGATGCGCAAGGAAAGCTGGACATCATGAATGTGCTTTTCAAAAGCGACTCATTACCGTATGATTTGCAAGTCAACACCGCTTCATTTGCCTTCAATCCCGCCTATCTTGATTTGAGCAATTTTGATGCATTGATTGGCAAGTCCGATTTGAAGGCATCGGGTAAAATCAATAACTACCTTGCTTATGCACTGCATGACTCATTGTTGCAGGGCAGCTTCAACCTCTCTTCTACCCTGCTCAACTTAAATGAGTTCATGACCGATGACGCATCTGCTTCAACCCAAACCGCAACCACAACGGAAGAAAGCAGCGCTATGTCACCCATCGAATTGCCCGGCAACATCGACTTTGCGTTGAATGCCTCCATCGGTAAAATGATTTATGATGACATTGAACTCACCAATGTGAGTGGCGGTGTTGGTCTCAAAGACAAAATAGCTTCTTTAAAAAATCTCGCTATGAACGTGCTTGATGGAACGGTTATGATGACGGGTAATTACAACGCCCAAAATCTTGCGTTGCCCAAGATGGATTTCATCTTTGATATCAAAGACATGGACATCAACAAAACGGCTACCATGTTCAATACCGTAGAGAAAATGGCTCCAATAGCCAAAGCTTGCAACGGTCGTTTCAGTACCAAGTTCAATCTCGTTAGCGACCTCTCTCAAGAGATGATGCCCATCAACAACACCGTTAATGGTAAAGGTTCTCTTTCCACCAAAAGCGTAACCATCAAAGATTTCGAACCACTTGTTAAGCTCGCTGATAAAATCAACTTAGAAAAACTGAAACAAGCTCAAACCATTTCTGACATCAATGTATCATTTAAAATTGAAAATGGCGTGGTTGCCACCGACCCATTCAATGTAAAATTGATGGAAGGACTTGTAGCGAAAGTGAGTGGTACAACTACGCTCGACCAGGACATCAATTACAATGTGGACATGGACATCCCAATGGACAAATTCCCAAGCGGTGCAGTCAATCAGGCCAATACGTGGATAGGAGAAATCAATAAGAAGCTTGGTTCTAACCTCAGCGTTGGCAACAAGATAAATATGTTAGCCTTGATTACTGGCAAAGTAACCGACCCAAAAATCAGCGTGACCAGCAAAGCCCTTGGAGCAGATGCAGTAGCCAACTTGAAAGAGCAAGCCATCACCGCAGTAAAAGAAGAAGCCAAAGAGCAACTCACCAACCTCAAAAACGAGGCATTGGAAAAAGCCATTGCCGAAAAAGAACGCTTGGTGAACGAGGCAAAAGCAGCACGCGACAAAGCCGTTGCTGAAGCCCAAGCCCAGGCCGAACGCGCCAAGAAAGAAGGCGAAGCATTGGCCAAAAAAGGAAAAGACGAGGCTTACAAAGCAGCCGATGATTTAGTGGCAAAAGCCAAAAACCCATTGGAAAAAGCCGGTGCGAAAATCGCTGCCGACAAAGCCAAAAAAGAAGCCGACAACATCTACAACAAAGCTGTAGATAAAACAAACAAAGAAGCCGACAATGCTGCGACCGCGGCCAAGCAAAAAGCAGACAAACTCGTTACCGATGCCGAAGCCCGCGGTGACAAAATGATTGCCGATGCCAACGCAAAAGGCGACACCCAAATCAATAAAATTGATAAGAAGTAATTCAGTTTTGAATAAATATAAAAGGGACAATGATTTTCATTGTCCCTTTTTATTTGCTACGCATTGTCTTTCCTCATGCCTGTCATGCTGAACTTGTTTCAGTATCGTTTCGGCATCTATAAAGATTCTTTGATCCTACTCCCTCACAAACTGCTCAACAAGTACAACATTCTTGCTCGAATACTTTAGCACATACATCCCCTGCGAAAGCCCACTCACATCCACACGCACACTGCCACCATACTTACCTGCAACTTGTTCTTGGATTAACCTGCCATGCATATCATAAATAGCAATGAAATCTTTTGCATTTGCGCCTATTGGTAACGTGATATTCAATTCATGCTTCGCAGGATTGGGATAAACATTTAACTTCAACTCCTGTCTTTGTTGTTCCGTAACGCTAACAGGAAAGGCTTCGCTTAGTGCCATGTCCAATTTAGCTATGCGCTTCAAAGTATCATTGCCTAATCGCTCAAAACTGCCACCAATGTATAATGTATCATTCCATATCTCTATATCACGGACGCAAAGTTGACACGATCCATCAGAATAAGAATACATTGTTTGATTGCAAAGACATGTCCAGTTCTCTCCATCGTAGCGTGCTACACCATTGCAAGACATGTTTCCTATTTGAGTAAAATCGCCTGCTACATAGAGCCCTCCGTTATAGTATTTCATGGCAGTTACACCATTGTTGGGATAGCTTGGTAACGTGTAGACTTGTCCATTTTCATAATACATCATGGAATACGCCTGATTACTTCCAAGAGGTGTAAACCAACCACCCATGTATAACTTACCATTCATGGCCTGTAAGGCCTTGGCTGCGGATGGATAAGAAAAACCCTGACCTACTTTGAGCATTTCTCCATCTACTATTTTGGAAACTCTACCATAGCCTTGTGCTAGTAGTTCAGAACTTTCCGCTCCATAATTACCACTTACAAAAAGGGTGTCCTGATAAAAAGTGACAGAGTATGCGTAATCACTTTCCAGTGAAGAATGGTGATAAAGAGGAACTAGCTCTTCTCCATCGAAAGAACAAACTAAGGCACACGGCTGCCCACCAGCAGATAAAAGCGGTCCACTGATATAAACAACATCGTTATGAATGCAGTGGTCGGTTGCTACGCCTTCGAAACCTCCTGGAACAGTATCCCACACGCCTTCTTCGGTTCTTACATGAAAACCCACATCGGAAGCTGAAAAAAGACCTGAGCCATAAGTCTTACCATGAAAACCAAAAACCTGTGTCCCCAATAAATTTCCGCTGCCTAAAGCCACTTGCGAATACTCATACCCATCCCACGCCATGGTCGCTATCATTTCACATAAGTCGCCTTCAACAGTAAAACTTCCAATTCTTCCTGAAATCAACAAACCAGCATTGTTTTCTCTTAAGCTCATGTTGGTGACATAGTTGTTTGGATAACATGTCAAACCGGATCCAACCGGCAACCAGTTTTGAGAAAAACTTGGTTGCGCTATAAAGAGCGCAACCAAGTATATTACTCTTTTGAAAATGCTCATTCTTTGATGAAAGACTGGGTTAGCACCACTTCTCTCCCCTGATACCTCAACACATACATCCCACTTGAAAGATGTTGTATATCTACAGATAATATCCCACCATACTTCCCCACAACTTGCTCTTGGATTAACCTACCATGCATATCATAAACTCCAATCACATCCTTCGCACTCGCACCTATTGGCAAGGTGATATTCAGTTCATGCTTGGCAGGATTGGGGTAAATATTCAACTTCAACTCCTGCCTTTGTTGCTCTGTGATGTTTACAGGAAACGCTTCACTAAGGGCCATATCCAATTTGGCAATGCGCTTTAGTTCTGTATCACCTATATGGTCAAAGCCACCACCTATGTATAGCGTGTCATTCCAGATTTCAATATCTTTTATAGTGTACCAAATAAATTGAAGTTCTTCATGATTAAGGCATGTCCATGTTTCACCATCCCAGCGGGCTATGTTGTTACAAGGCATATCACCTATTTCAGTGAAATCCCCGGCCACAAACAATCCGCCATTATAGGCTTTTATAGCATTTACAACATTGTTTGGCTCTGTGGGTAAGGTATGCAGTTGGCCATTTTCATAATAATAAATGGTATGTAAGCCGGTAATGCCATAAGCGGAGGATGCTCCACCCATAAAGAGTTTGCCATCATATTGCTCCATATCATAAAAAGCACCGCTATTATGAAAGCCTTGTCCAACCCTTTCGAGTTGGCCATTCACAATTTTTGAGCAGTTGCTATATCCCTGAGTGTGTAGCCCGTTTGGTGCGGTATAACTACCTGCCACAAATATGGTGTCCTGATATTCCTCTATAGCATAACCGCCTCCACTGGCTTGTGCACCGGTGTAGTACGGAGATACTTGTTGACCATCGTAAGAGCATACTAAGTCGCAAGGAATGCTCCCACATGTAGAAAAGCTTCCCGCCAAATAAACAATTCCATCACGAACAAAATAGTCTTGTGCCGAACCATCATACCCGTGCGGTACTGTATCCCAAATACCTTCTTCTGTTTTGATATTAAAATTCATATTGGGATCGGGTTGAGAAACTAGAAAACCAGAACAATAGATATTCCCGTTATATTCAATAGCAAGGGTTGATTCCGTTCCAATTGTTGAAGTGGCAATAGATTGAAATTCAACTCCATTATAGTTTAGTACCGTCCTCATAGTATCACATAGACCATTTTGAATAATAAACCCGGCTATCAAAAGCTTGCTATTGTCATAAGCGATACTAATGTCATGTACGCGCTCTGCTTGATGGCAGCCAATACCATCGCCAACAGGCAACCATGTCTGAGAAAAGCATGGTTTTGCTGCAAGCAGCAAAACCATGTTTATAATAACTATCAATCGCATTTTCATTCTTTGACAAATGATTTGGTCAGCAATTTACCGCTTCCAGTGTATTTGAGAATGTACATTCCAGCAGCCAATTTCCCTACATCCAAAGTAACACTACCTGTAGTTCTTCCCGTTTTTCTGCTTTGTATCAGTTTTCCGTAGGTATCATATACCTCTATGAGATCATCAGCAGTTGCCAATATTGGTAATGTGATATTGATATACTGAAAAGTAGGATTGGGGAAAACATTAATACCCAGTTGCTCATTACGTTTGATTTCTTCATTACTCACTATCACCGATTGTGGTAAGCTGAACCGTGTGATGGTAGCATCATAGATACTGTTTACCGGACGGAAATAATCCTCATCACTTTCGTCATCATAATCCCACAGTGTATAAGTATGTGCACCTCCTCCGGTAAAGATGTAATCACCGCTTGTGCTAATACAATGGTTTCTGATAGCTGCGGTTCCTGCTATATTGATTGCTCCAAACTGGGTACTCCATACAATGTTCATCTGCGCATCAAAGTGCAATAAAAATGCCCGTTCTTGAGAAGGAGTAGAATCATCTTCCAGATAGAGCTGTCCACCGGCATCGCAAAGAGGAAATTCGCCCGCATCGGGGTTATCACAGAAATTATCGTCCTGAAGGCTGTTGGTAACACTGCCTCCGGTAACAATAAGGCCATTATATCGGTCGGCTGCTATGGACATGCTTTGCATATTATTGACATTCCAGTTCATTATGGTGCTGCCTATGAACGACACGGGCTGGTCTTCTACATAGAGTTTGGCGATCCAACGATAGTTAGTAGAGCCGGTATAATCATCTAAATCACCATAATAGGGATTGGGATAACCGGAACCTGCCCACTCATTGAAGTGCATATTGGTTGATCCTCCGCCAATGTGTGTACGTCCGGAAACATAGAAGTAATGTTTTTCACCTATGGTATAGGGTCTGCGGTAGGTGGTGATTTGAGGCCGGTAGTTAAGAACATTATTGGTCAACTGCGGGCAGTTACCAATGAAGGAAGAGTATATCAGTTCTCGGTTTTTATTGAATCGAGCTATAAAATATTTTGAACCGGAAAACTCTTCTTGATACCAACTACCGCCTTCAGCGCAAAACGGAAACTTACCATCGGTAGGTATTGTGCATTCGTCATCATCGGTGTAGCCCGTGGCTGAGGTATAACCTACCACAATGGGTGTACCACCCACATCTGCTATATCGTAAACCATATCCAGGCCGCTGCTGCCTAAAAAGGTACACCATGCCAAACTGCCTTCTGGGCTAAGCTCCATCAAAAAACCATCACGGCTACCACCCGCATAAGCTTGGTCATAACCATCAGGATTGCCCGAAGCATCTATAGGAAAGTCGGTTGCGCTGCCACAATCGCCTACTATAAAGACCGCTGCCTGAAAGAAGTTGTTTTGCGGACGATAAGCCACACCCAATGCCATATCATCGCCAGCACCGCCAATATAGGAATCAATCAGCACCAATCCATCAGGATCTAATTTTAAAATGAAGCCATCCATACTACCCCCCAAGGTATTATCATCTAAACCATCATTAGGAACTTCATTAATACCATTGCTACTGGTTCTTCCCACACAATAGCTATTTCCGGAAGGGTCAATAGCTATGTCAAAGCCAAGATCATGTTGATTACCTCCGTAATAAGTAACCCAATGGGCTTTGCATTCAGCGTCAAAATGGGCGACATGCGCATCGTCAAAAGCAAATGCCTGCCCAACATTCTCTCCGGGGACGAGTAAATTGAACACACCTCGGTTACGTCCGCAATACCATACATTACCTAAGGTGTCGCTATCTACGGCATGGTTGGCTTCGCCACCCGTACTACCAAAGAACGTACTCCAATCCATATTCTTCTCACTCTCCGGCACTAAGCCAGCCAGTGGTGGCTCCTTCTCATCCACCTCCAGCACCAATACCCCGCTCCAAGTATCAAAGCCATCAAAGCGTGCAATGCTGTCTTCTACGATAAAGCTAACATCCCAATTATAAGGAGTAAGCTCGCCTGTGGAGGTGTTCATGCTGTATGCCTTTGGCATTTTATAAACAATATTGCCAATGGTGGTTTCTGCTACCAAATTGCCAAGCGTATCAATACTTAATCCCGTCTGTCCGGTAAAGCACAAACGATAATCTCTTTTGGGATAGGCCCCATCGCGCGCCACAAACCAATGCCTAAAACCCGTGGGCGAACTGGTAAACAACAAATCGGTAAAGTCATATACATCTTGCTTTAGCACCACATTGCTCAGCGGTGTTCTAATCGAGGGCTTGTCCATGTGGGCCAAGTAATAATTGATATACTCATTTCTTTCACCGTATGGATACACCTTCGCATTGGGCTTGCCACCTAAGAGCCTCATATCTACTCTATAGGTAGTGTCTTGGTTGGCAGTATCATTCGCCAATACCAATTGATAACAAATCTTGCTATCGTCTATATAAGTCGCTATCGCATTCGATTGATTATAGAAACGCACGGTTCTGTTTGCTGTGCTATCCGTTTCTCTTAGCTGCGTGTTGTTTGGGATATAACCACCATAACTGCTGTAAGCATCAGTAGGTACAGGACTATACACCTTCTTTTGCTTCCATTTAATAATGCGCGATTCGTACGTGCTATCATTCACCTGCACCTGTGCCGATAAATAGACATCATTGTTCGTATGATTAATTGCTATATCTCGGGCGTAGTCATTACGGTTGTACTCGTTGTTATAGAAGGAAGAAGTGATAACCGCACCCGTGCTGTGGTTCAATTTCAATAGCCCAATGTCCTTGGTGCTATTTCGATCCACTATGCAGGGAATAATCAGATTATTGTTGTTATCCATCTGCAAACCCGTAGCTTCATCATCACCGCCAGCAAGGTTGTTATTGATTTCCCAACTCACTGCTCCATTGCTCTGGGCAAGCTTTGCTGCGTATACATTTCGTCCTTGACTGGTGATGCCTGTATAACCACTTACGAATACATCCGTGGCACTTAACTCAATACTCACACCTTCATCATCCGTTCCTGCCGAACCGTTCTTGGTATAAGACCAAACCTCCACAAGGTCAGTATCATACTTAGCTACGTGTATATTCTTTGCCTGTCCGCTTACTACTTTGGTTCCACACACATAGATGTTGTCGTAATCATCCATAGCAATATCTTTTACTTCACTGAAAGCTGATGTCTCACCACCTGTAATAACAGGTGACAACGCTACGCCCGTATTTGAGTTATATCGAAGTCTTGCTTTTTCCCAACTTACAGGACTTAGATTTTTCTGAGTAGCACCAAGCACTGTAACGACATTGGTTTTATAACTAATGGAAAACGCTGCGTCTTGCATATCATAAGAGTTATTGTTCCATGTGTTCGTCCATTGAGCAGTGCCCGAAGAGTTGTATTTAATACAAACCATATCCGTCATATCCAATGCAGCAACAACCGCACCACCTGCCACATAAACATTCGAACCATCCAATACCACACAAGTAAAACCATCCGGTCCATTGGCAGCACCTGCATAAGAGCTCGCCCATTGCAAGGTACCCGATGAATTATACTTCAACGCTACGGCATCATAGTCCAAAGCACCTACTTGCTTTGTGCCCACTACAATAATGTTATTGCTTCCATCTACAGCAAGGTCAGCCGCATAGTCATTACCGTTGTAACTACCATCATAAGATGCCGACCATACGAGCGTATCCGTAGCACTATCAAATTTGGAAAGCAAAATATCATAATCACCATTGCTGTTGATAGTAGCACCGCAGATATAATTGTAGCCTCCAACTTTGAGCACCTTATTACGATAAAACATTTGTTGCACACCGCTGGCAGCAACATTGTCAAGCAGGAATGCATCACGCATTTGTGCATTAAAGGAGAATGGCATAGCCAATAGACATGCCATGAGCATGTAAAATTTTGTTTTCATATTATTTTGGATTTGATGAATTAAAGGCAGACTTGTCCGAAGTAATCTATTGCACCCGTGCAACAAACCATTCGTTAAAGCAGATGTCTGCGCATCTGCAAAGCATAGTGTAAAGAGAATTTTGTTTCAAAAAAGACATACAGTTAAATAAGGCGTTAATGACCACATGAGGCCAAGGGTTAAACAATAAATGATTTCAGTTAGGAGTGCAAAAGCAAAACGAAGGTAATGGGTTTATTTAATCAAGCAATAAAATGTATCTAACGAATCTTCAAATACCAAAGGCTAACGGCCAACAGCTAAAGACTCAAGACTCATTGCACAATACCTAAAACCCAGCACCCAATCCCCATTGCTAAGGCGGCATTAAAAATTTGTGTTTAATCATACTTCTGCAGGATGCCTGCTTGTGCCTCATCAAGCAGCGGTTAGTACAAAAAAATAGCGTGAGACAATTGCTGTTACTCGCGCCAGAAGGGAGTCGAAGCCCCAAGAAGCAAAGTAAAGCAACGCTCACGCTTACCGCGTAAGCGTTGTGCTTTAACTCCCCTGCTTCTTTAAAATTTCGACTTTTTCTGACACAGGATTTTATAGCAAACGCTAATATGTATTTATCTAAAAAGTATCTCTGTTATTTCATTTCTTGTTGTTGTGTTGAACAAACCTATTCATTTTTTTTAAACACACAAACAATAATTCCACCCACTCCCATGTTTACTCTCTCGCTATCACTCGCGTACTCTGTGGAAACAAAATTTTAATTAACTTAAAAAAACAACACAGTCATGAGTTCCGTTTATGAAACAGGCCACGACAAAAATGTCGCCCACTTCGAACAAATCCTCAACTTCAGCATCGGCTATGGTGCGGCCTACAACCCCTCCAAAATAGCCATCCAGATTCCCGCCTTGCAAACCATCCACACCGATGGTCTTTCAGTACTCTCATTAGTTAGCGTTGCCTCTTCAAACTTCATCAGCGCCACCAACCTGCGTTACGATGAATATCTTCCTATCAAAGCCCTGTGCACGCGCATCATCAACGCCCTCGAAGCCACCAATGCATCAGCCGCATTCATCCGCGATGCAAAAACAATCAATCGTAAAATACAAGGCTCACGCGTAAAGAAAGTCATCAACGATACAGACCCCGAAAACCCCGTCATTCCTTCTGAAAACACCATTTCCACATCACAACAAAGCTTCGATAAAATCCTAAGCAACTTCCGTCAGTTGGTCGACCTTCTGGCCACAGAGCCATTGTACACACCCAACGAAACAGAACTGCAAGTCTTAACACTCAATGCTATTGCCAACACACTAGCATCAAGAAACACAGCAGTTATCGAAACCCACGTTGCCCTCAGCAACACACGCATCCAGCGCGACTTCGTTCTCTACAATGAAGAGTCAGGCCTTGTAACCACCGCCTATGAAGTAAAGAAATATGTCAAATCCGTATTCGGAGCAAGCAGCCCGCAATACAAACAAATCAGCGGAATAAAATTCACACGACCCAAAAAGTAAAACACCATTCTCTAAGTTTAATAATGATTCAGCCTTGCAGTTTCAAAACACTGCAAGGCTTTTTTTCAATTGAACTTTTCACAGCCCGTCATGCTGAACTCGTTTCAGCATCTCATTCCCCTTGCACCCTCCCAACCCCAAAGGGGTTAAACACCAATAGCCCCGAGTCGCAACTCGGGGCAACTCGCAACAACTCACGAAAACTCGAAGCATCGCAACAACCCACCTCTCAAATCTTCTTACCGCGAAAACAACTAAGCCCTCCCATTAAACAAAACCACCTTCCCATCAAACACTTCATTCTACCCATCCGTTAGTTGCCGCTTCCGCATTAACACTTCGAGCGTCTCACTTAACAACTGTCTCAACCCATTTAACACTTGGAGCATCCTGTCGCATACTTCTTGCTTCCCACTTAACAATTGGACCATCCCATTTAACCATTCTTGCTTCCCGCTTAACAAATCGAGCATCCCATTTAACTGTTCTCCCTTCCGGTTTAACAGTTCGAGCATCCCACTTAACAATTGGAGCATCCCATTTAACAGTTCGAGCATCCGGTCCGATACTTTTTGCTTCCGGTTCAATAATTAAAGCATGCTCTTCGGATAAAATATGCTCCGATAAAAATCCATTTCAAAACCGCACCATCGGTTTATTTTCGGCCTCGCTTAGTAAAACCCCAAGCGATTTTTCAATGACAAAAATTGTAGTAATAGGTGCCGGGCAAATGGGAAATGGCATCGCACACGTCTTCTCTCAACACGGAAACCAGGTAAAACTCGTGGACATCAAGCAAGAAAGCCTTGATAAAGCCATCACTACCATCACCAAAAACCTCGACCGTCAAATCGCCAAAGGCACTTTGACAGAGGCTGAAAAAAACACCACCCTCGGCAATCTCACTACCTCAACCGACATGCTCACAGCAGTCGCTGATGCAGACTTAGTAGTAGAAGCTGCCACCGAAAACGTAGAATTAAAACTCAAAATATTCACCGACCTCGATAAAGCAGCACCTGCAAACTGTATACTCGCCACCAACACATCCAGCATTTCCATCACCAAAATTGCGGCCGCCACCAAGCGACCATCACAAGTCATCGGCATGCACTTTATGAACCCCGTTCCGGTAATGAAATTGGTCGAAGTCATTCGTGGCTACTCCACCAGCGATGAGGTAACAAAGCGTGTTTTCGATTTGAGTAAATCATTGCAAAAAGTTCCGGTCGAGGTAAATGATTACCCCGGTTTCGTGGCCAATAAAATCTTGATGCCAATGATTAACGAAGCCATCATCACGCTTCACGAAGGCACAGCAGGCGTTGAAGAAATTGATACCGTAATGAAACTTGGCATGGCACATCCTATGGGCCCCTTGCGCCTTGCAGACTTTATCGGTTTAGATACATGCCTTTCTATTCTTCGTGTTCTTCAAGATGGTTATGGCAATCCAAAATATGCCCCTTGCCCACTCTTGGTCAACATGGTAACAGCTGGCAAACTCGGTGATAAAACAGGCGAAGGATTCTACAACTATACAGACCCGAAGAACCCGGTCGTGGCTTCAAGTTTTCTTTAAGCAAAAAATAAGATGAAGGTCTCCGTCATCATACCATGTTTCAATGTCGCAGATTACATTGAAGAATGCGTGGCATCCGTGATGGCACAAACCCACTCTCCTATCGAAATCATTTGCATTGATAATAATAGTAGCGATGATACTTTAAAGAAGCTCGAGTCTGTAAAAGAAAAATATCCTCAGCTTATCCTTGATATCGAGCCCGAAGCAGGAGCCAATGCAGCCCGTAACAAAGGATTAAGCCTTGCAACAGGCGAATGGATTCAATTTCTCGATGCCGATGATTTATTGTTAGAAGATAAAATAACTCATCAAGTAGCGCTCATCAATGCAGATGCTTCAGTGAAGAAATCATTCATAGCCGCAGCTTACACAAAGCTAACAGTTGACGGCATTGAAAAGAAGGTCCTTCCATCAAAACAAGAAGCGTTCATCACAGTCTTCACCAATCAGGCTGGAATTACGAGCGGCAACCTTTGGAACCGTAAGGCCTTACTTGCAATAGACGGTTGGAATGAAGAACTCCGCAGTTCGCAAGAAGCCGACCTTATGATGCGCTTAGTTATTGAAGGAGGTTCTTTATTAATGGATGATTCGCCAAAAACAATCATCCGTGAACGCGAAAGCGGGCAAATCTCTCAAGGCAATCCATCAAGGAAATGGAAACAATACATCTCTGTGCGCATCAGCTACCTTGAAAGATTGAAGCAAGTCCAACCCGAAGTCTATCATAAAAACATAGGTCTATTTCAAGACTTCTTAATGGTCTCGATATTGACACTATCCAAGCATGATTTTGCAACCGCTAATAGCTTTTACAAAACTCATATAAGACCAAAATGGAAATCACAAGGCCTTTATGGGATGACTAAGTTGAAAATTCTTTTGATTAAAGCTTTTGGACTTCGCATTGCCTCATAGCAAGTCTTCTTTGCTAGGTATTTCTTGAAGAAATGAATAGTTATTCTTTTCGAAATCAATCTTACAACAGAAATGTTCCAGGCCATTTGTAATAAGCAGGTAAGGAACACGCATGGTCATATTATATCTGGCAGCTTGTTCAAATGTGGACTGTGCTAACTTTATATCTGGAGCCTTACACTCCGCAAGAAGCAGCGGTTTGCCGCTATTATCATGAACTACTAAATCATAACGCCTATTCATTCCATTCACTTTCACATTCCTTTCAACAGCCATCAAGTTCAACGAAAAGCCTTTTTCTCCATTCAGGTATTGAATCAAATGCTGCCTCACCCATTCTTCAGGCGTCAAAACAAACCACTTCCTGCGCACCACATCCCAAACCTGCTGTACGCCCTCCTTTTGGCGCAGTTGAATATTTAATAAAGGAAAATTAAGCGGATGA
>Ga0209572_1001597_pt1 | contig 14456 bp, 15 predicted proteins | sample EBPBio232012_DNA_FD_185867 | JGI IMG/M metagenome (GOLD analysis project Ga0209572, IMG submission 185867) | Wastewater treatment Type I Accumulibacter community from EBPR Bioreactor in Madison, WI, USA - Reactor 1_1/23/2012_ DNA (SPAdes)... | ecosystem: Engineered > Bioreactor > EBPR >...
TCAGAAAGCGTATCATAAAGCAAAAGAGCCTATCATAATTTTCAAATTATTGCTTTAATTCAATATATTGAATGGAGCCTCTTAAGCCACTTAAAAGCCCAAAAAGGATCAGATTTATGATCTGCTCTAGAGAGATTGCACACCTATAATGTTATTTTTTAGCACTCGGTGGGGTTGTTGGCTTCATTACGCTTGTACCTCCTGAAGGAGGTTTGGGATTTGAACTAGCTGGGCCGCCGGTATAGCCTTTTACTAATAATTTTCCCGAGGCAGGATGAACAAATTGTCCCGTCTTAGTGCTACGACTAGTCATCGGTCCGCATTTATTGTCGTTATCCTTGCTCATCTTCTGCCTCCATAAATTCAATATGACGGATTTCATCTTTAACAATTAAAATGCCCTTGTTTTCTAAGGCACGCTTCCAGATGCCGTTTTGAATAGTGTAAAGCTGTTCGATGTAAATGTCTCTTTCCTTAATATCCGATGATACGAATGAATTCGACGCAAACAGACCTGCCACAGTATCTTCGTTTTTTAGTGTTATAATTAGCCACATAGGCGCTTTCCAGGCCTGTGAGAATTTCCAGTCCCAAGCATTGGGGGTGGGATGTGTCGGTGAGAGTCCTATTCTTTTAAATATATCAGGCCATGCTTGAATAGTATGAAAGCGGGCAAATAGCAGTCCCAATAATATCGGTATAAATAAAATTACAGTGAGTCCCAGAAACAACCAAGTGTTGCTTTCAATGAGTCTTGTTTGATCCAAGATCCTTATTAATGGAAAACAGATTGTATTATTCAAGAGGCTTAAACTTAGCAAACCTAGCCAATCTCTAGATGGCACTAGCGATCGCTGTGCAATAAACCAACATTCTGTCGATTTAATGACAAAGCCCGGAACTAGAAATAATATAGCTAGAACCAGAGTCTCCGCGCTTTCGAAGAACACTACCTTTTGCCTTTGGGAGGCGTTTTTTTAGGTTGTGGTTTGTTGTGTTCCTTCTCCGTAGTACTTGGATGCCTCTTTGCATACTGTTCTGTCACAAACTTTCCAGTTTTAGCGCTACGATAATTCGGTGGTCCTTTTTTGGTAGCCATATATCCTCCTAAACATTGTCCCTACAGTGCCTCTAATCCTAAAAACCTAAGTATTTACGCCTTGTGATCGGCCTTCTTGTCTGTTTTCTATCTTATAGCAAATATGCATTAAGCAGCCGTTGCTGAACGATCCTCCTTGCGAGCGGTGGGCTCTTCGCGGATTTTCGCGATCTCAGCAACAAGACTAGAGAAATTTACAAAATCTGCCGCATCATTTCGTTCTAAAATAAAATTCTCAAAATCACGTTTTCTAGTGTCATCAAATTCAACCATCGCTTTGCCAGTCGACATTTGAATGGTTTTTACGAAATTCACAAATAAATCAGACGGGAACATGTTCTCGATCCCCTTTTGAGTAACCGTGTTACTCGCAATCTTTGGAAGAATAAATGGATATGTATTATTTGATGCGGCAAAGCTATACTTTGCGTCACAATCCCAAACAAATAAAACCTTGTTTGTATGGATTGTCTTAGAGAAGAAGTCGAATAGCGTTTTCAGTTGATTCTTCCCGGACATTTCTTCAACGCCTGCGAGTATATACACATCATTGATACCATTTATCTCCAATGCCTTGGATAAAAGTAGCGTATTTTTACCTTCGCTAATAAGGGTGATTTTTGATTTAGCAACTTCATCAAATAATCTTAAGCCTTCCTCTAAAGTCGCAAAGCCTTGAGTAAGTATTGAAAGTGCCTCTTGTTTTGATTTTTTCTCAATTCTGTTTTTGCCACTGCGATTCACAACATAAATTGCCTCTTCAGGTGCCAGGGCTATTGTTGTTGGAGAGTGGGTGACAAGAATTACAGTTACACCGTGATCTAAGAAAATGTCTTTTATAACATCCAACATATTCTTCATCATTGATGGGTGCAGTGATGCATCCACCTCGTCGAGCAGCAATACATCGGGAAAGCTTTTGTCGCCTGTGGATTTGTACACAGAGGCAACAAGAGCCATCAAAATCTTTTCACCTGAAGACAAGGCACTGAAGTCAATCTCAACGCCCTTTTCAACATGCGTTAGCATGAGCTTGAAATTTGCAAATATATCTGTCCCTTCCGGTGAATTGACTTTGTATTGAAGGCTGTTAAATTTTTCCAGTATGCGATTGATCAGATCCCAAGGTTTTTCACCGTGTAATGCAATGAAGTCGCTTTCACTAATTGCTGGATAATTCTTTCCATTTTTCTCATTCTCGAACGCATTTACTTGATTGGTGCGAAACTTAACGTAGTAGTCCCAGAATATTTTCCCAAGTTGGTGGGGTAAGAAATTGTTCTTGAGCACATACGGCTTATACAAACTAACGAACTTATCGTGGTCAATTTCGTCAATGCTATAAGGAACATTCTGCGCCAACGAGAAAATGCCCTGTGCTTGCGGATTTTGTCTTATGTTCGTTCCACTAAAAAAGTTTTTAAAATTTCGACTGTAATCAGAAGCCTCGCTTGCTACACGGCTCAAAAAACTTTTCTTATTTGCCTCACACTCAGCCTTCAATGGCTCATAATTAGGAACGCCTTGTCTGTAACTTGTTATATTTGGTTTGATCTGTTGCTCGTGATACTGCCACGCGGCTTCACGTTCCGCCGCTAATTGATGAGCATTAAATTGTGGTTCGTTATCTAGTCGGAAGTTTTCATAGTTAAACAATACAACATTGGCGTGGTTTACCCCCTCAATTATCACGTCGCCTTTGATAATTGCTTGAAGGAGATGGCTCTTACCTGAGCCGTTGACACCCGTTAGTACGGTGAAATTCGGAAGATCCATCGCATTAAATGGTTCAATCGAAAGATATTTGTTCTGGAATTTAAGTCTCAAAATTTACCTCACAATAGTGCCTCACAAATGTCCCACAATTTTAGCTTACCGGCTGGTATACTTGTTTGTGAGCAGATTAGTGATCTCTGTTAAGTGGTGTGGCATGCAGTGGCGCAATAATAGCAACCATTGGACCTTGGATAAACTATCTTGGCCGCAGCGACAGCTGTATAGCACGTGGCGTGATCTCCTAGCAGCGTGTAGTCGCTAGGAAAAAAGCTACATCCATATTTATGAACCTCATGATCTCCATTTGCTTGCGCTCTATTGTTAACAACATATGTCGCCATTTCGACCTCTTCAGTTGGTTTTGAATCGTGATCTATACTGTTCTACCATCTTGTCGGTTATATCATCTTCATAACATGCCGGGGAGTACCCACCAGCCCTGCTGTATGCGCTTCTTCCACCGCAACGACTTCCATTGCTTGCTGAGTTGTAGGGGCATGGGCAATTGCCAGGATAACTTGCGATGGATTGAGCGATAATTGCTTTTTTGATTTCAGAATCGGACTTTTCTTTCGCAACCGCAGGGTGAATCATCACAAGAAGCAAACTTGCGGTCACTATTAAACATCTCGCAAACCATTCTCTTGTGCGGATCATATTTTGCTTCACCTTTTGATTAATTAGTAGACGCCTATGTTTCTGTCGGCAAGTGAGAAAATACTATTATTAGTTGAATTCGGAAAAAATCCAGAATCCTAAGCTTATTTAATTGGTTGGAACACTCTTGATAGATGAATTAACCAATTAATGATAACTACACTAGTAGGGATCTCAGAGATCCTTACATCTGTTCCAAAGCGATCGTTCACCTCTTGAGAAGAAGATAATTCTGTTGTCACGGGCAAGAACTTTACACCGCGATCTCTAAGCCAGGCGAAACGATTGCGACCATTTACAAAATGTATCCTCTCATCTTGTGTGTATACACACGGCATGATGATCTCATAGTTAGACGCAAACCAAACACCAAATTTTTCATATTTAGGCGAAGGCTCGTCACCCAAATTATTTGGCATAATATAGGAGTCTTTTTCTTGAGACCACGCTGCACTTAGCTTCTCAACGTTAACCCAGACGATTGTATCGCCGGGATATAACTCGTTATCGCGTGAAGGTATCCACCTTAGCTGCATAATTTGCTGTTCGATAAATGAGTGATAGTTTAATCAATGCATAACAGAGAATATTTAGATGAGCAAAATTGATCAGAACTATCGTGCTCACCAAGCTTGGGAAATATTAGTCCATCAGGCTGAGAAGAGAGATACCATAACCTATGGCGCCATGTCCGCCATTATGGGCATTCATCATCGCCCCTCTCGTTATTTCCTGGGTCTTATTCAAGATTTTTGTAAGCAAAACAGTCTGCCGCCTCTATCAATCCTAGTGACAAACGCAAAAGGGCTTCCAGGTCCTGGCTTTACTGAATGGCCGCTTGAAAAACTGGAAGAAGGTAAAAAGCTTGTTTGCTCATTTAATTGGAGGAACATTCAAAATCCATTTCCCAATGCTTTCGAAGAAGCTAGAAATCTTGGAATTGCCGGCATTATAGATCTAATATTGTCTAGCTGGGAGAATTATAAAAGCTCGCCTACAGTAGATAGCACTCATGATTCAAACAAAGCAGTAACCAGGCTCTTTCCTCTACTCCTTGATAGCTACATAACAGATTCGGATTATTCTAAGGCTATCAAGCTGGATCATTTGATGCAGAAGGGCTCTACGGGACAGGGAAACTCAACAGCGGCACCTTGGATAGCAACGTTTGATACTCGTAATACTAAGTCCGCTACTTCTGGGATTTATCCTGTCTATCTATTCTCTAAAGATCTCAAGAGACTTTATCTAAGCCTTGGCTTAGGCGCACAGCAATTTGAAGACGCCTACGGCGCCAATAAAGTCATGGAGCAGAAGCTAGTTGAGGCTTTAGCTACGGTTCGGCAGCTGCAAACTAATAATCCTCTTAAACCTACAAGACTTGCAGAAAGCGTTCTAGATTTAGGAGCAGTTCGTACTGATAAGCGCCATTATTGGTATGAACGTGGATCTGTCTTCAATTTTCCTGCTTACGATACAGCAAATATAGACCCAGCAGCATTTAAGCGAGATTACTTGGACATGCTAAAGTTCTACCAAAGCATAGTTGAAGATCCTCTCTTACCCTCAATGGATAGTCTTATTCTAAGAAGTCCCCCCAAACATGAAAAGCGTGCCACCTACATTGAGTTTATAGATTTGCCGGTGCCAGAGAAACAGAAAGCAGGCAAAAAAAGTAAGCGAGGAGGAGCATTGTTTGCTCCCGAAGAAAGTACGAAGATCGGTAACTTTGGTGAAGAATATGTTTTGGAACAAGAAAAGAGAAAGCTCATTGCTATTGGCCGTGATGATCTAGCGGACGAAGTTTATGCGCACTGCCAACATAAAGATTTCTGCGGTTGGGACATCACATCTTTCGATGAGCAAGGCGAGGAACTCTACATCGAGGTAAAGGCCACTAAAACCAAGTCTCTTTACGGATTTGTTATTAGCACCAACGAGTGGGAAACGTGCAAGAAGCATCCAGATAAATACGTCATTTATCGAGTTCTCAATGTGCTAGGCGCATCCCCATCTATTGTTGTAATACGCGATATTCCGAAGCTCGTAGCAGGAAACAGGTTAAGTGTTTCGCCTCTTTCCTACATCATTTCTGGTTCTGGAGATTAGTGACCCACCCGTGTCCCATGCTGCGGTGTAAGGTGCAGCAATTCTAGCGAGTGCATCAGTCCCTCACTCTTCAATGATTGCGCTTCTTACGCTTTCGAGACTTGATAGAAATTACGCCAATAACTATTACGACAAAGACGCACAAAATTAGAAACGGCCATACTTGATAGATGCCGCCATAAAGCAGCTCTTTCATGGTATCCGCTAAAGGAATTGGCGTATTTTTACTCACTCAGCGATCTCCGTAAATAAGCCTCACTCATCGTGCGCAGCTTAGCAGTTTTAATGGCAGTGGTATGGCTGAGTGCCGGCATGGCAACCGTAAGCGTCAGTACCACCGGAATGGGCAATAGCAGCGCTGCTTATCGACAGAAAGGCTAGAACAGTAAGGGTCAGAATCTTTTTCATAGCTTAGTGCCTTCTCTATTACTGGTTACTTCAATGCGTCAAAATCATAGTTCTTGCCTTTTACATTAACTTCTTATTATTAGAAACCATAAATCGGAGGTTGATACATGAAAGCCTATTTAGTTCTTCCCTTATTCCTTCTTCTCCAAGCTTGCCAAACCCCGCAAGAGCACATGGGCAATGTCCGTGCAGCTCAGGATGGCGAAAAGCTAACCGTAGGTACGGTTCAACGACAAATCAAAGTAGGCATGAGCAGCGCAGATGTTGCTGGCGTGCTTGGCTCACCCAATATTGTAACGACCGATGATCAACGTCGTGAACAATGGGTATATGACCGTGTAGCAACTGAAACCGCATACTCAACTAGCTCAGGCGGCGTAAGCGCATTGATCCTTGGTGGTGGCGCAGTTGGCGCTGGCATTCTTGGTGGTGCAGGCGGCACTGGTTATGATTCTTCAGCGGGCGCTGTCTCATCGACGCAAAGGACGATCACCATCATTGTCAAATTTGACAAGGCTAGCCGCGTTAGGGACTTTGCATATCACACTTCTAGCTTCTAGGCAGGCTCATGAAAAAGAAGATAGCGTCGCTTGTCTGCCTGTTTGCATGCGCAACCATGCTCGTGGGTTGCGAACAGCCCATTCCGCCTGAAGCGCTGCAACTTAGCCCTGAATCCATCAAAACACGCCAGATCCAAACACGTAAATTCCGCAGCCAAGAAGAGAAACGACTGCTTTCTGCTTCTATGGAAGTACTGCAAGACCTTGGCTACCAGTTGAGCGAAAGCGAAACGAAGCTTGGCGTCATTGTTGCGCATAAAAAGGCCGACGCAATGGAGAGTGGCCAAGTTGCCGCAGCGGTAGTTGTCGCTGTACTCTTTGGTGCGGTGCCGGCGATCGACAATGACCAGGTTATTTATGCATCGTTGGTAACCACGCCATCATCGGTTACTAAACAAAGCGCGCTGGTACGTATTGTCTTCCACCGTGAAGTCACCAACACCCATAATCAGATCTGTCGTCGTGAGCAAATTGAAGACCCAAAGATCTACCAACGGTTCTTTAGCAAACTTTCAAAATCCGTATTCCTAGAGGCGAACAACATATGAGATCAAAACTTCTCCTTACCGCATCGTGCGTAGCCCTCATGTTGTCCCTGACAGCCTGTGTCCAGAACTCACAAGACCATGTGATCGGGGCAAACAAAAGCCAAGTGGCTTTGAGGGCTATCCAAGCGAAAGCTTTCGATACGACCAACCAAGAGAAGACATTGCGCACGATTATTGCGACGCTGCAGGATCTTGGATTTGTGATCAACAAGGCGGATCTTGAGCTAGGCACAGTAAGCGGCACCAAGCTCGCGGGTTACGCAGTGCAAATGACTGTTTCTACCCGCCCTATGGGCAAGCGCACCGTTGTAAGGGCAAACGCTACCTTCATTCCTGCTGGCGGCGCCCCACGTAGCATCGAGTCACCGAAGCCCTACCAGGAATTCTTCGCATCGTTGGAGAAATCCATGTTCCTGACGGCACACGACGTCGAATAACTACTGTCCCGACAGTGTCCCATGCTGCAGCATAAGCCGCAGAAATCCTAGCTAGTGCACCAGATTATTTATCTTCTGCCTTCATCTCTACTCCATGTTGCCACCACTAATGCCGCCTTCCAAGGCACCTGCAGATTTGTAATCAAAGTTTTCTGGCCATTTAGTGCCATGGTTGTAGGTAGCACCCTTAAGTTTAGCGCCCGCTAGATTTGCATTCGTTAAATTGGCGCCTGCTAGATTTGTACCAGTTAGATTAGTATTGCGCAAATCTGCGCCCTTTAATTGCCCATGCCACAGATTCATGCCGCTAAGGTCTGCGCCAGCTAATTTTGGCGCGGGCGGCATTAAACCCGTCCTGTAACAACCTCCCATTACTTCGATAAGAACCATTGTATTCAATATAGCTTTATGCTGCTCAGGCACGATTGTATCGCAACTATACTTCGTGCCAATGAAACTCGCCCCATTAAGATTCGCACCGGTTAAATCAGCATTATAAAGAGTGGCTTTATCAAGCTTGGCTTTTTCAAAGTTAGCTCCTCTAAGACAAGTATAGGCTAGGTTCACTCCGGTTAGATCCATACCTGCCATTGCCAGTTTAGGCTTATTAAGCGCCTCACATGGCGCTGGGTCACCTTGGTTCTTACGGTTTGCCCAATAGGCAATTCGGTGCTTATTCATGTCAAAATGATCGGGTAGGTTCTTCATATCAGGCCGCATACGCGCCAAGGTAAGATTTGCTTCATCAAGATTATCACTTTTACCAAACCTAGCATTACTAAAATCTGCGCCAGTAAAATCAGTGTTCTTCAAATTGGCTCCTGTAAAATTGATGCCATAAAGCGAGAGATTACGCATTTTAGCGTTTTCCAAATTGGCTCCCTGAAAATCTGCACTTTCAAGCAATGCGTTAGTAAAGTCAGCACCTTTAAGGTTTACCTTACTGAATCGCGCTCCACTCAGTTTAGCGTTGGTGAAGTTTGCATTTTCTAAATTGATCGGGCCAAACTGATAGAATTGCCCAAAATCTTTACCGCTAAAATTTGGAACAGCAGCAACGCCATTATCACATTTTGAGCCCTCTGCGGGCACCGCTCCATGTTCTACGGGGTTAAACCCGCTTGGCCATTTTGTATCGCAATCAAAGCTAGAACCGCTCAAATCAATATTGCTTAGATTTGATTTGCTAAAATCAACATTCGTAAGCTTTGAGGCTATTTTGGCATTCGAGAAGTTACAGTCCACGAAAGATGATTCACGCAGCTCAGCTAATTTTGTATACTGAGAGTAAGTAACGATTTTGCTGAAATTTGAATTCTTAGCTGTGACATTTGACATAAACGTTTGTTGATCGTCCTGGAAACCACCTTCAAAAGTAGACTCTTCAAAATTGCTATCTTCAATGACTGAGTTGGTTATAGGGGCACGAAACCTAACTTTTTTAAAGGATGAGTTTTTAATCTGGCTCGTTTCAAATCCACCATTGATGAATTGAATAGCTTCATCCCCAGAACTCCTGGCACTATCTGACCATTCCATGCCATCAAATCGAACAGATATTATCGAAGAATCCTTAAATCTTACGCGCATCAGTCTTGAATTTTGGAATGAGGCACCAGCTATTTTAACCTGTGTGAAATCCACCCCAAAGAATCGCGTGTCCACTAAGAAAGTTTTCCACAATTCCTTGTTCGAAATAACTCGATAACGTATGTCGCGTTTGGATAAATTCGCTTCTTTAAAATCCACTTCTGGAATGCGATCTAATTGGATGAGAGCGATTTGCTTAACGTCCGACGCTAGTTTACTAGCTGCTTTTTCAGCGATAGCCTTTTCAGCTAGTTTTAAAGCTTCTAAGTAACCCGATTTCCTTTTATCTACGAGTACATCCACAACTCCGTAGTCGCGCAAAGCAGCTGTGCGATCGTAAGTAATAGAAGCAAGTTGTGCCCAAGCATCACCATAAGTCGGATATTCTTTCACAAGCAATTTTAGTAATTCTTCAGCGTTCATATCATCGCCATACTCGCGCAAGAAAAGAACCTTTTGATATTTTGATTCTTTAGAGCTCCTAGAATCAATAATTGCCTTGTCTACCATTTGCAATTTCTGACGATAGGCTTCAAGTAATGGGGCGTCTTCCTGTAAATCCTTGTAAAGACGGCTGCGCCCACAAGCACCTAAATGGATTACATCACTGCCATCGCCTTTAAGTTGGCCAATATAGAAAATATATTCAGTGCCAATTTTTGGCTGGATAAACCCAGTTGGTGAACATGATGCAGAAAGACCCGTCACCAGTTTTAGAACAGCTTCTCTAGGTGCCTTACCTTTCCATGGCGCGTCAAATTGTAATTGTATCTTATCGGAACCCACGAGCTTGATAACTGTTGCCTTCACAACAAGGGGCGTGCGCTTAAAAGCCTCATCGAATGTAGAGTTCCTACAACTGCATGCATAAGCCCCAGGGGCGGAACCAAGAAGCAATAGGATTATTGTGAATATTATTTTCATGCCGACTTCTCGCATGCGCAATTATATAATGAACCACACAGATAGACTGCTATCGCACGAGCAAATCTATCTACCTTGAGCGCTTTCTTTAAAACACTAAGACACCAAGTCGCCCTGCACGAAGGTGTAAGTGCCCACCAGCACAATCTGGACATCCGTGGCCGTATCGCCATCCAAGTCGATATCAAGCACCGTATTACCACTCGCGCTGTATTGGCGCAGCTCATTACCTGCCCCGCTAAAGACTGAGGTGCCGATCACTGAGATAGAACCAGAGATACCGGTAAGATCGATCTTATCGTTTCCTTGAGAGAAGTCATAAATCCAGTCGCCACCCCATAGGACTGATTCGCTGGCTGAATTAAAGCGGAACACGTCATTACCCGTACCGCCAGTCAGGCCATCTGAGCCAGCACCGCCAATAAGGGTATCGGCACCACCATCACCTACGATCCAGTCGGCATCACCTTGGCCAGCAAGGAAGTCAGCACCATCGCCACCATAGATACCATCAGCGCCATTGCCACCGTAAATCTCGTTAACGCCGGAACCACCGATAATATTATCCCCGTAGGCGGAACCAATGACGTTCTCTACACTGATAAAGTTATCCCACGAAGCCTCGCCGCTCCAATGGCTGTTGATTGAAAGGTCAATCGAGACGAAAGCTGACGAGGTGATATACGAGGCCGTATCTATGCCGGCGCCACCATCAATGTAGTCGGAGCCATTGCCGCCGATAATCAGGTCATTACCACCTTCGCCAGCGAGATAGTCATCGCCGTCATCGCCATAGATCGTATCAGCACCATAGCCGCCGGTAATCGTATCATTACCCGAGCCACCATGGATCTCGTCATTACCCATCCAGCCCAGCAATGCATCCGCACCATTACCGCCATTAATTGTATCATTGGCTTGCGATCCAATGATCGTATCAACGCCACTAGTGCCGTTGTAGGTGGAGCCCGTACCATAATCGAGAGTGTTACTAAGGAAGTAGGTCGCATCAATGCTGCTAGCGGTAACACCATTAAGAGCGAGCGAGATATCACCGCCTGCATTAGGCAAGGTGAGAAGGCTGGTGCCGTTGCCTTGGGTAATGTTAAGGTCACTCAAGTCATTCACCGCACCATCAAAGGCGGTAATGTCGATTACATCACCTTGTGCATAGGTATAATCCTCAATCAATGCGTTATACCCGGCGGCTCCAAGTCCAGCACTAAATGTATCGCCACCAGTATCACCGAAGGCAACATTGCTGGTTTCATTAAGATTTAATGTATCCGCACCACTTGTGCCATTTGCAACAATACCGATGTTTACTTTAATATCTCCAGCGTTGGCGCCCGAGAATTTAAGCAATCCATTTTTAAATAAGTAGTTGTAGAGCGAGCCAGTGTAATGCAAACCTGCCCCAACGTCTTTCATCACAATGATTTTGTAATTATCAAGCTGGGATAAACCATCCCATAAATTGCCATAGTCTAATTCACCGAATGCGATCATAAGATCGTCATTCACTAAATCTGCCACGTGAGAGCCTACATTGACATTGTCCATAATGACAATGCCGCTATTGGCCGTAAAATTTACACCCGCGAAATATAACTCTTGATAAGCGAGCAAAGGCTCTATAGCAGAGTAGCCAGTATCAGTAGTGATCTCAAATCGATTATCAGAATCAATGATGATGGCTAAGTCTTCTGAGCTGCCGTCGAAATCGGCTTCGTCCATTTGGAAATCGTAAACATCAAGCTTTAACCCACCTTCTAGAGTATCGAAGCCATCACCCGCTTGATAAATAAAATGCTCGATACTGCCAATTGTATCTCCCGTTTCCTCCGAATAGATATGATCGTTACCAGCGCCACCAATTAAGGTGTCAGCACCATTGCCACCATAAATCGTATCATCATTGGCACCACCATTTATTGTATCGTCACCATTGTAGCCGTAAAGCGTGTCATTTCCTGCGCCGCCGATAAGCTCATTGCTTAAATCATTTCCATAAATGCTATCGTCACCTGAGCCACCAGTTGCATTCTCAATATCTACAACACCATCTTTGCCGGATATAATGCTTGCTCCACTAAATTCTGCAGGGTCAAAAGCAATCGACATATAATGATTGCCCACGTGCGACCAACGTGGATTGCCAGTCAAAGGATCAATGCCGCCCCGTAAATCAATTACTGCGTCTAAAGACTCACCCGCTGCAGTAATAATATCTGTATTTCCACCATCCCAAATGGTTTCAACTTTGTTGGTATTATCAAGCGTGTAGGTACTTGTGTTGCTATTATAAGCATAATTTGCGCCATACAAGAATTGGATTGCCGCAACATCATATATCATCGGTGTCACAGCATTCGCAGCGACGCCCACTACTCCGCCTGGCGCTGTATCGGCGGTATAGGACATGATACTTACATCACGATCGAGGGCATTAGGATTATTATTGGGGTGGTTGATTCCTAATGCATGCCCAATTTCATGCATGATTAGTTCAAACCCGTAATCGCCAACTGTAGGACTACCTGCGTGTTGAGTTAGCGCGATGTCTACATTATTGAGAGTGGTGCTTGTTTTGTCGCTCCAAGCAGCAGCGCCGGGATCACTACCGCCAGGTGCGGTTGCCAGATAAAATACAATATCAGCCCCACCGGTAGTTACAGGTGAGCCATAACTAATATTTGCATAGTTATCCCATATCCCGAAAGCTGTTGTGACGGCCGCCTGTTGCGCTGAGCTTATATCAAAATCGTCTGGTATAGAGTCAGCATTTGTATCGATGCCGTATTGGAGATTAATGCTTCCGCCATTCCAATCAACATCCAATGTAGCTGGATTTTTATACTTTAAGCTCGGGATAAACGAATAAGAGAAAGTAGCGGGGCTGCCAGCATTTCCAGTCCAAGATCTGGCGCCATCTGCCCAAGTCATTAATGACTGAATATATGATGGCTGTGAGCTATAATTAATCGACATCCTTACTCTCCTTGGTTGCTAGGTTAAGTAGCGTTCCCAAGGCATTTTGCTTTAAATTTTGCATTAGATGAATTGTAGGAGCGCAACGCGTACCGCGGTAATAGTGCTTGTTGTTTTTATATTCAGGGCTCGATGGTTTAATAGCCGTTAGAAATAAAATATAGGAGCCACTTAAAGAAAAATTAGGCGATGAACTGAGCATTCGCTGAGGTATGTCATTTTCTAGTATTTTCCAATATTTTTGAACTTTAATATTTATTACAGTTGGGTCGACTGCATTTTCCGGAGACCAAGCTTTTTTATCTATAGAGCTGATTTGCGCCAATACCACTGCATCGGATTTCTCAAATGCAGCAGTTGAGCTATCGGTGCATTCAGCAGGGCTTGTTGCATGTGCAGCATTAGTAAAAACAAGTAGTACTAAGGCTAATTTCAGCATTGATTTCATGGTTACCCCACGTGCGAATATGCTTTTGCAGTTCTCTACCTTTAGTTGAGAGTTTCTCATTTAGTCAATTGACTAAATTGCATGCGGGTAATGCGCACTAAAAGTCCTTCTCCAACAGTCGCTTAAGCGCTAAATAAAAAAGCATGACTAGTTAAGATAAGATTTAAGAATGACTTTCGTGTTGTCCCGACAGTGTCCCGGGCTTCAATTTATCCCGCAGCAATTCTAGAGAGTGGTCAGAGTGCCGGTCATCTGCACGTTGCACCGCAACGTCGAAAGCACTGGCAATTTAGATCATTACGAGCATGTGCTTGAGGCATGCGACTCTCAGACCGACAGATCCAAAGCCTCAAACCAAAAGACAAACCCTACAAGATCTCGGATGGGCACAATCTGTTCATTCATGTAGACCCGCGCGGAAGCAAATATTGGCGATATCGCTACCGTTGGTTCGGTAAAGAGCAAATGCTTGCCTTAGGTGTCTACCCTGAAACTTCGCTGCATGAGGCCCGGGACATGCTTTATCAAGCTAGGAAACTACAACGTGAAGGGATTGACCCACGGCAAGAGAGGCGAACACGCAAATTGCGCGCCCAAGAAGACCATACCAATAATTTTGCCGCACTTGCTACAGAATGGCTTGAGGTGCGCTCTTCAGAATGGTCACATGGATATTGCAAAAGCATTGCGGCCCGACTCTATAATGACATCCTTCCAGAGATAGGCCGCTACCCCTTAGCAAATATACTCCCGACGGATATCTTGAAGATCGCACGTCGTATCGAAAAGCGGAACTCACTCGAAGTATCCCGCAAAGCCATCCAAGTATGCGGTCAGGTCTTTCGTTACGGTATCGTGACGGGCAAGACCCTTACTAACCCTGCCGAACACTTAGGAATAGCGCTTAAG
>Ga0209572_1001601_pt1 | contig 14431 bp, 13 predicted proteins | sample EBPBio232012_DNA_FD_185867 | JGI IMG/M metagenome (GOLD analysis project Ga0209572, IMG submission 185867) | Wastewater treatment Type I Accumulibacter community from EBPR Bioreactor in Madison, WI, USA - Reactor 1_1/23/2012_ DNA (SPAdes)... | ecosystem: Engineered > Bioreactor > EBPR >...
GATCGAGCGCGAAGTGTTCGACGCGGTGCAAGCCCGCCTGAAAGCCCGCAACCCCATGGTGACGCCCGCGCGTGTCTCCAGCGGCCCGACGCTCCTGACCGGCATTTGCTTCTGCGCCAAGTGCGGGGGAGCGATGACCCTTCGCACCGGCCAAGGCAGCACGGGCGCGACATACCGCTACTATACCTGCTCGACCAAGGCCCGGCAGGGCAAGACCGGCTGCAAGGGTCGCACAATCCCCATGGACAAGCTGGACCATACGGTCGCCGATTATATCGGGGACCGCCTGCTCCTGCCCAAGCGGTTGGAAACCGTCCTTGCCAGCGTCATCGACCGCCGACAGGAACGCACCGAACGCCGCCGCGAGCATCTTGCCGAGCTTCAAAGGCGAATCACGGAAGCCGACCAGCGGCTCGGCCGTCTCTTTGACGCCATCGAAGCCGGCATGGTGGACAAGGACGACGCCATGGCAAAGGAACGCATGGTGAGCCTCAAGGCATTGCGGGATCAAGCCGCCGCCGACGCGGAGCGCACGCAGCTCGCGCTCGATAGTTCAGGCAATCAGGGCGTCACCCCCGATATGCTCAAGGGGTTTGCCCGCAAAGCCCGTGAACGGATCAGGCTCGACGATGGCGGCTACCGCCGCGACCATCTACGCGCGCTGGCGCAGCGTGTCGAGGTTGCCGACGACGAGGTTCGCATCATGGGATCGAAGTCGGAACTGCTGCGAACGCTGGTCGCCGCTTCAAGCGTAGAAACGGCGGTATTCGGCGTTCATAGTTCTGTTCTGAAATGGCGCGCCCGAAGAGATTCGAACTCCTGACCCCCAGATTCGTAGTCTGGTGCTCTATCCAGCTGAGCTACGGGCGCGCTGGCGGCTGGACCCCAGCCGCAAAAGGCCCCGCAACCAGCGAGGCGCTTCAAGAGCCGCGTAACTAACCGCTCGGTTCGGGAAAAGCAAGGCGGATTCCACGTCTATTTTCAGGCAAAAATGCCGCGCGCCCAATACGCCGCGTCCAGAAGCCTGCATATCGTGTGAAACCTCAGCCTGACTGGACAGCGCAAGCTGCACACAGGCCGTGCAATTCGATGACCGCGCCAGACGGCCTGAAACCCGAGCCCATGCCCCACGCTTCCAGACGCGCTGTTACGACCTCGTCGGCAAATTCCTCGACCTTACCGCAGGAATCGCAGATGGCGAAGCCGATCATGCCATGATCGTGGTGGTGATGCCCGTGGCAGGCGACGAAGGAGTTGAGGCTTTCGAGCCGGTGGACGCGGCCGGCGCGCATCAGCGCACCAAGCGCACGATAGACTTGCAACGGGGCACGAAAACCATCATCGCGAAGCTGGTCCAGGAGCGCGTAGGCGCTCAGCGGGCCTTCTGCGCTTTCCAGCCGCTGAAGCACAAGTGACTGGTTGCGCGTCAATGCGTTCGTTTCGCTCATGGCATCGGTTCAACCATGTTCTGGGACGAATGGAAAGGTCGCGATCAATCGCCAAGCGGTAACAGCGGGACAAGATCGGCCAGCGTGTCGATGACGGCATCAGCGCCAAATTCGTCCGCCGATACCGGCGTGTAACCTCCGCGCACGGCGATGGCGCGCACGCCCGCTGCCCTGGCACTGTCGATGTCGGCGGGACTGTCGCCGACCATGACAGCTTCTGCAGGCTCGATGCCAAGTGTATCGAGCGCAGACAGAATCATGTCCGGCGCGGGCTTTCGCGGCAGGCCGCTGTCGCCGCCCACAACGGCACCCATTTGCGCCAAGAGGCCAAAATGAGCCAATATCTCGTCGGTGGCGGCCCGCGGCTTGTTGGTGACAACACCTTGCGCCACGCCCATGCTGGCAAGTGCAGCGACTGCTTCAGCGGCACCCGGCAGCAATGTCGTCGATTGTGTCAGTCGCGTTGAATAGATGTCAGTCATTTCGGCTGCGGCACGGTCGAGTTCGTGGCCAGCCAGAGGCGTGTCGTGGAACTTGAAAGCGCGCTCGACCAATGTGCGGATGCCGTGGCCGATCATGGAAATGACCTGATCGAGCGACAGAGCCGCAAAGCCGCGACGCTCAAGCAGCGTATTCATGGCACCATGCAGGTCGGCTGCAGAATCGACCAACGTACCATCGAGATCAAACAGGACGGCGCGCACTGCTGGGCCGGGCAATTTCATATCAGCCTGCCTATCTGGCCGCTTTGTCAGCGCCAGCCCGGATAGCGGCGATATTTGCACGATAGGCGGCTTCCGTGCCGCCTTTGAACACGGCCGATCCTGCAACAAGCACATTTGCGCCGGCTGCCGTGACCAAAGGCGCGGTTTCAGGCGTAATGCCTCCGTCGATTTCAATGTCGATCGGCCGGTCGCCGATCATCGCCTTGACGCGGCGGACCTTCTCCACCACCGCCGGAATGAAGGCCTGACCGCCAAAACCGGGATTGACCGTCATCAGCAAGATGAGGTCGAGCCGGTCGAGCACATATTCGATCACACCTTCAGGCGTCGACGGATTCAGCGAGACGCCTGCCTTTTTGCCGAGGCTCTTGATCGCCTGCAGCGAGCGGTCGAGATGCGGGCCTGCTTCCGCATGGACCGTTATGTAGTCGCAGCCCGCATCGGCGAAAGCGGCGAGATATTGATCGGTTGGCGCAATCATCAGATGGCAGTCGAACACCTTGTCGGTGCGGTCGCGGATCGCCTTGATGATCGGCGGACCAAAGGTGATGTTGGGCACGAAATGGCCGTCCATCACATCGAGATGGATCCAGTCCGCACCGGCGCGAACAATCGCTTCCACTTCTTCGCCAAGCCGCGAAAAGTCAGACGACAAAACCGACGGCGCAATGATGGTTCCGACCACGACCTGCTCTCCAGTCAAACTGGCACCGCTTTGGCCTCCGACGGCCCCGGGGTCAAGCACCAAAGGCCAGAACTGTTCAAGCGATTGTGAATTTGCCATTTCGCAGCGTCAGGCGGCTTTCCAAAATTGGCCCCATTCATCAAAATACCTTGCGGATGGGCAAAATGGGGTTTGGACGGATGGGAATGTTTGCAAATCATCGGCACAAGCTCGGGGCGCTTGTCGCTCTGATTGCGCTTGGTATGGGCGTGGCAGACGCAGCGGCGCGAACCAACCGGGCATTGCTGGTCGGCGTGACCAAATATGACAATCTGCCGGAAAATGAGTGGCTGGCCGGCCCTGCCAATGATGCGGAACTGGTGCGCGACTATCTGATGTCGAACCCGGTTTCGCCATTTGTCGCAGACAATGTCACCGTTCTGACCACCGATCTGGAAGGAACTCAAAAGCCGACGCGCGCCGCGATCATGACGGCGCTCGATGATCTGGCGGCAAAAGCCGAGGCCGGTGATCTGGTCTATGTGCAGTTTTCCGGCCACGGCACGCGCCAGCCCGCCTCTGATCTCAAAACCGAGATCGATGGCAAGGACGAAATCTTCCTTCCCATGGATGTTGGCCGGTTTGATACCGCGACCGGCAAGGTGCCAAATGCAATCATCGATGATGAGATCGGCGAAAAGCTCGACGCCATTCGCGACAAGGGGGCCTTTGTCTGGTTCGTCAATGATTCCTGCCATTCCGGCACATCGACGCGCAATCTGAGCACCGCTGCGGGAGAGCGCTACCGGCAGGTTTTACCCGAAACGCTCGGCATCACCCCCGACATGTTTCCAAAGGTCGAAACAACCCGCAGCATGGGCAGCGAACCTGACGAAGCGCCGGTCAACCTGATCGACGATGATGGTCAACCGGATGGAAAGCGCGGTGGCATGGTGGCGTTTTACGCGGCAAGAACCGTGGAGAAGGCTCCGGAAATGCCGATGCCGGAAGGCGACCCCTCGGCCAAGCAATTCGGCGTCTTCACCTATACGATGATGCAGCGGCTGGCACAGAACCCGGCAGGGTCATATCGCCAGTTGGCGGAAGCAATCCTGCAGGAATATGCGGCTGCCGGGCGCACCATGCCAACGCCGATGTTCGAGGGTGACCTCGACGCGCCAGTGCTGGGCGTCGCGGGCGACCAACCCTTGCAGCAGTGGAAGATCGCCGTGGTGGACGGCATCGTGCAATTGCCCGCCGGGCGGTTGAACCGTGTCGAGCCGGGCACCAAACTGGCGATCCTTCCGGGTCCGCAATCGTCAATGGACGAGACACTCGGCTATCTCGATGTGCGCTCGGCGACCAATATGACTAGCCAGCTCCTGCCATCGACTTTCCGTGAACGCGCGGCGCTAAGCGTCGCCGCAATTCCGAAAGACGCCTATGCGCGCGTCGCCGAAACTTCGGTCAATTTCGAGATCAAGGTGGCGCAGCCCGATGCTGCCGTCCATCCCGAACAGGCGGCCATGGTGACGGCCGCGCTTGACGCGATCACCAAGATCAAGGGCATTCAGGTGAAATTGAAGTCGGTCGCAACCGGTGAACCTGCGGATATCCGCATGGCAGTGGCCAGCGAGAGTGAAATCGACGGTCAGGGCGGTACTGAACCACGGCTGTGGTTTCTGCCATCGTCCGGCGAAATCTCGCTTGATCCAGGCGCCCGTCCACCCTCGCTCGATATCCTCGACACAAACCAGCTGACGACCAACACGATTGACTATCTGACGCGCATATCGCGCGCCATGAATCTGTCTCGTCTGGCGGGAACGGAAAGAGGCGTTCGCGGCGCGAAGGTCGAGTTCCTGATCTCGCGCGAATGCACGCTGGACGGCGACCACGAATTGATTGAGGCAGGCCGCGTGCCGGTGATCGAGGCGGGAGATTGCATCACGCTGCGGGCCGAGAACAATTCAAGAATGGCGGTCGACCTGAACATCCTTCACATTTCCAACGACTACAGGATACTCGTCGCGCGCGGCGAGATTGGCGGTATCGTTTTCCCAATTCGAATGGAGAAGCAGAACAAGCTGCCTGAGCTCAAGCTGCTCAATGTGAGCGAAGGCGGCAGGATGGGTGCGGAACGCATCATCGCAGTGCTGACCGAGGCGGTGGACAACAGCACAATCCTCGACTTGAGCTATATGGCGCAGCCTGCCCTGCGCGCCACCAACGGCCCAGGTTTCGCCGGGCTGCTGGCAGATGCTGCCAACCCGCCCAAGACGCGCGATTCGGGATTTGACGTCTCCAACAACAGACCCAATCAGGGTGCGGTGCTGGTCTTCCCGTTCGAGACCAGAAGTGCGAATGAGTGACGCTTGCGCTGAGCGCCAACGGCGTGCCAATGCTGCACACAGAAAGACGATGTTGGGTTTCATGGCCATTCGCTCGACAATGATGATTGTCGTTGCTGCACTATCAGCAACAGTCAGCCAGGCAACAATGGCACAGGAATGCGCCATCTGCGCCAAATCCGTGGTGATGAGCCAGGACCTCGCAACGTGCTTCCTCGACAAATATTCCGGGCTGTCAACCGAAACAGGTGCTGCGGTCGCAGTTGATCTGACGGCGTGCCAGAAAGGTCGCACCGTCGTTCAGGCCCTGCCCTCGCCCGCCATGGCCGACGAGCAGCCGGACACGAAGTTCGTGCTGTCGCGCCGCCAGGTCGAATGCCTGCGCACGCGTCTGGCCGACAAGGAACTTGACCTCGACCCGACGGCCCGCATCGACCTCGGCGCCTGCCAATGAGTGTGACTTCTCCCAAAGGCGATACCGGGCTTGGCCTGCCATTGCCTGAACCTGAAGACCCGACAGAAGAAGACAACCCCTTCAAGGCGCGCGACTGGCGACTCTTCCTGTTTGCCTGGAGCGGCTTTCTGTTGCGCGTGCTGCTCTGCATCGGCGCGGTGTTTTCGGCCGTGCAGTTTCTGCAGGCGCGGGACGAAAAGCGCATCGAGCGCACGCTCGACCTGGTGAGCCTGTCAGAACAAACAGAATTTCAGGCCGCCCAGACAGCAGTGAAACGGCGACTGGCCAATCTCAACCGCCAGTCTGCCGAGCTCATCACGCCACAAACGTCGCAGGATGAGATCGCCATCATCATGAGTTCGATCGGCAATCAAGCCATGACGGAACAGGGCGGAACCATGCCGCTCGATGACTTTCAGGAGCAGTTTGACCGCGTCATCTATTTCCTCAGCCGCATCGCGTCCTGTGTCGAAGGCAATCTTTGCGACCGGGATGTGGCCGACGAGTTCTTCCTTGACTATGCCCGGTCCTTCTGGAGCTATTTCTCGGACTGGATCGAGAAGGAACGCAAGCGCGGGTCTCCCAACATGGCAATTGGCATCGAAAACTACCTGAAGGTGCCGCGATGAGCGAACGAGGGACAGGTCTTGGTGCGATCCTCGACACGAGAGGCGAATTCTTCCGTCCGCTCTGGGTACGCATCCTCGTCTTCGCCATTTCAGCCGGTTGGTCGGCGATCGAATTCTCGGCCGGAAATTCGTTCTGGGGCGTGATTGCCGGCGGCTTTGCCGTCATTGGCGGTTGGGGCTTCTTCTTCGACCCGCAACGCGCGGCAGCACGGCCGAAGCCGAACGACGCCGCATCGAAGTAGAACTGTTTCAGATCAGGCGCGCGGCAGTGTTTTTGACAGGGTGACAAGGTCGAAGCCGACCGCGCTTGCAGCGTCGTAGGACAATGGCAGCGGCTGCGCCAGAATGCGGCGGGCCGCCATATGTTCACCCGCCATATTGACGGTCTCGACGCCGAGCAACTCCCCACGACGAAAGCACTGCACCGCCAGCTTGCCCTCGCTCTCGATGATCTCGTGGTGATCGGCACCTGCTGTCAGCCCGGCAATCTGCAATTTGTATGGTCCCTGATCGCTCCAGAACCATGGCACCTTGGTGTAGGATTCCGGCTTGCCAGTGAGCCTGAGCGATAGGCATTTGGCCTGATCGACAGCGTTCTGCACCGATTCCAGCCGGATCAACGTGCCGTCCTGGCCGAACGGGAATGCCGCACAGTCGCCCAACGCTGATATCGCCGGGTCTTCGGTCATCATTTGGTCGTCGACGCGGATGCCGTCATGCACATAGAGCCCGGCGGCTTCGGCCAGCTCGACATTCGGCACGACACCGGCGCAGACGAGAACAAGATCGGCGTTGATCTTCTCACCTGATCCCAGTTCGAGCCCGGCGGCCTTGCCGGCAGCGTCGCCAAATACCGACCGCGCCAGTGAATCAAGGCGGATGTCGATGCCCATGTCGCGGTGCTTTTCGAGGAAATAGTTCGACACCGGGGTCGAAACCACGCGTGACATCAAACGCGACGTCGCCTCCACAACCGTGACATCGAGGCCGAAACCACGTGCAGTTGCCGCAACTTCGAGCCCGATAAACCCGCCGCCAATGACGGCAATCGACTTCGCGCCTTCGAATTTGCCGCGCAGCGTGCGAGCATGGTCGAGTGTGCGTAGTTCCAGCACGTTTCCCAGATCGATGCCCGGCAGCGGCAGGCGGCGGTTGCGTGCACCGGTGGCCAGCACCAGGTGCGCATAATCAAGCTGGCGCCCATCGGACAATGCGACTGAATGCGCGGTACGATCGATCGATGTCACGGACACGCCGTCGACCAGCTCAACCCCATTCTTTTCAAAGAAATCCGGATTGCGGAAATGCAGCCGGTCCTCGACGCCTTCCTTGAGATAGGCCTTGGACAGCGGCGGTCGCTGATAGGGCAGACCCGGTTCATCTCCAACCAGCACGATCGCGCCGGCATAGCCGTCCTGCCTGAGGCTTGCTGCGACCTGAAAGCCGGCCTGACCGCTACCCACAATGACGACCCGATCGGTCATGGCGCTGCTCCTGTTCACGAGTTTTTTGGGCGCAAGGACGCAGCCGCGTCAAGCCCGCGCCAATCGACAAGGCCGATCGGTCAATATTGTGGTCTGCGCCGGCTCGCCTGTTTCGGCCGCCCCGGCAAATTGAGCGCCGTGTCGCGTATCGGCCGCTCGGCGACCAGTTTCCCGCGCGAGACGACGGCAATGCGTTCGGCCCGCAACCGCAAGGCGTCAACCGGGTCATTTGCGTCGAGCACGACGAGGCTGGCGCGCTTGCCGACGGAAAGACCGAGATGTTCCAGATGCATGATGCGCGCGTTTGCCGCTGTCACCATCTCGAAACATTTCGCCATGTCGGCGGGGCTCGACATCTGGGCCACATGCAACCCCATGAAGGCGACATCGAGCATGTCGGCAGTGCCGAGCGAATACCAAGGGTCGAGCACACAATCCTGGCCCCAGCCAACTTCAATGCCCATCGCCAGCATTTCCTTCACCCGCGTCAGGCCGCGGCGCTTGGGAAATGTGTCGTGGCGGCCTTGCAGCATGATGTTGATCAGCGGATTGGGAATGGCCGCCAATTCAGCTTCGGCCATCATCGGCAGCAGTTTCGAGACGTAATAATTGTCCATGGAATGCATGGACGTCAGGTGCGAACCGGCAACCCGGCCCTGAAGGCCAAGCCGTTGCGTCTCGAAGGCCAGTTGCTCGATATGACGGGACAACGGGTCATCGGTCTCGTCGCAATGCAGATCGACCATCAGGCCGCGCGCGGCCGCAATCTCGCACAGTTCCGTCACCGAGCGACGCCCGTCTTCCATGGTGCGTTCGAAATGGGGAATACCGCCGACGACATCGACGCCCATGTCGAGCGCCCGTATCGTGTTGGCGCGCGCCGTCGGGTCGCGGTAGAAACCGTCCTGCGGAAAGGCGACCAATTGCAGGTCGAGATAGGGCGCAACCGTCTTCTTCACGTCGAGCAACGCCTCGACCGCCAGCAGCCGGTCGTCGCATGTGTCGACATGGGTGCGGATGGCGAGCAGGCCCATCGACACCGCCCAGTCGCAATAGGTGAGCGCGCGCTCCTTCACGGCCTCATGGGTCAGGAGCGGCTTCAACTCGCCCCAAAGCGAAATGCCCTCCAGCAGCGTGCCGGATCCATTGATACGCGGTATGCCGTAGGACAGCGTCGCATCCATGTGGAAATGCGGGTCGACGAAGGGCTGCGAGATCAGACATCCACTCGCGTCGACCACCTGCCCGGCTTCGCCGTCGAGGGCAGGCTCGATTGCCACAATGGTCTCGCCTTTGATGCCGATGTCGACGGTGCGCCCGTCCGGCAGCACGCCGCCTGTGACAATCAGATCGAAACTCATCTCTCCCCCTTCTGATACGGGATCATCAGCGATTTCGGATAGGTTGCGCGGCGTGCAACGAGGATCAGCGCCAGGATCGACAGAATGTAGGGCAGCATCAGGAAGACCTGATAGGGCACGATGCCGCCCGAAATCTGCTGCAACCGGATCTGGTAGGCGTCGAACGCCGCAAACAGAATTGCGCCGAGCAGCGCTTTTCCAGGCCGCCAAGAGCCGAAGACCACGAGCGCAATGCAGATCCAGCCACGGCCATTGACCATCTCGAAGAAGAATGAGTTGAAGGCCGACATGGTGAGAAACGCGCCGCCAACCGCCATCAGCGCGCTGCCGACCATCACCGCCCCCATACGGATGGCAGCGACCGAAATCCCCTGTGCTTCAACAGCCGACGGGTTTTCGCCTGCCGCGCGCACGGCCAGACCGAGTGGCGTGCGATAGAGTGCCCAGCCGACAATCGCGACCGTGAAATAGGCCAGATAGGTCAGGGGAGTCTGCGCAAACAGCGCCGGGCCAATGATTGGAATATCCGACAGGAACCGGATCGGCAGCGGCTGGAATGGCTCGATTTTTGGCGGTGAAGTCACTTCCGGCAGCGCGAGTCGATAGGTGAAATAGGTGAGCGATGTGGCGAGAAGTGTAACCCCGATCCCTACCACATGCTGCGACAGGCCAAGCGGAACGGTCAGCGTCGAATGGAGCAAGCCGAATGCAGCCCCCGTCAGTGCAGCGACCAGCACGCCAGTCCACAGATCGCCGCCAGAATAGACGGTAAACCAGCCGGAAAAAGCGCCCGCTACCATGATGCCCTCAATGCCGAGATTGAGCACGCCTGCCCGCTCGCAGATGAGTTCGCCCATAGTGGCAAAGATCAGCGGCGATGCAATGCGGATCGCGGCAACCCAGAAGGTCGATTGCAGCAGGATGTCGAAGGCTTCCATCAGCGCCACCTCACCCTGAACCGTGTAAGCATGATCGCCGTCACCATGGTCAGCAGTGCGGTCGCGACCATGACATTGGCGATGTAGGAGGGAACGCCGGCAGACCGGCTCATCGCGTCGGCCCCGACAAAAATGCCGGCAACGAAAATGGCCGCAATCACCACGCCGAGCGGGTTCAGCATTGCCAGCATCGCCACAACGATGCCGGTGTAGCCAAAGCCCGGCGACAGATCGAGCGTCAGATTGCCCTTCAGGCCGGCCACTTCCGAGAAACCGGCCAGCGCCGCCAATCCGCCCGACAACAGCGCTGTCTTGATCAGGATCGTGTTGACCTTCATTCCAGCGAAGCGCGCCGCTTCTGCATTATGGCCGACAGCCCGCATCTCATAACCAAGCGCAGTCTTCTTCATGATGATCCAGACAGCGACGGCACATGCAATAGCCAGCACAAAGCCGTAGTGAAGCCGACGATTTCCGATGATGCGCGGCAGGCGGGCCTCGGCGATCAACGATTGCGATTTTGGCCAGCCGAGCCCCATCGGGTCTTTCAGCACCCCTTCCAGCAGCATCGAGACAAACAGGATCATGACGAAGTTGAGCAGCAGGGTCGTGACCACCTCGTCAACGCCGAAGCGGGTCTTCAGGATTGCCGGGCCGAGCAGCATCAGCGCGCCAGCGAGTGCGGCCGAAATTGCGATCAGCGGAAGCAATATCGGTGCGGGCAGAGGTAGTGCACCCGTGCCCAGGACGACAGTCATGACCGCACCGGCATAGAGCTGAGCTTCCGCGCCGATGTTCCAAAGGCGCGCCCGGAATGCGACCGCCACGGCAAGGCCGGTGAAGATGAGCGGCGTCGCCCGCGTCAATGTCTCCACCAGTGCAAATTGCGACCCGGCAGCACCTTTAAGCACAAGGCCGAACACAGAGAGCGGATTTGCACCGGCCGCCAGCACCAACAGGGATGCAATGAAGAATGTGACCACCAGCGCGCCTACCGGATAGGCCAGCGTTGCGGTCAGTGACGGCGCGGGTTTGGGCTCAAGCCGCATGGGCCGCCTCGCCATGCCCCGCCATCAGTTCACCCAATTGCGCAATAGAACGTTGCCCGCGTTTCGATACGGAGGACAATTTCCCTGCAGACATCACGGCGATATTGTCCGAAAGCGTCAGGATCTCGTCGAGGTCTTCAGAGATCAGCAGGATTGCAGCACCGCGCGCCCGTGCCTCCAGCAACCTGCCATGCACATAGGCGATCGCGCCGACATCAAGCCCGCGCGTCGGCTGGTTGGCAAGGATGATTGCCGGTTCTGAATCAAGAGCCCGACCAAGGATCAGCTTTTGCATATTGCCGCCCGACAGCAGCCGGATGCGCGCATCCGGGCCTGGACATTTGACGTCATAGTCGCGGATCACCTGCTCTGCGAAGGCGCGCGCTGCCGCCCAATCGAGAAAGCCGCGCCGCGAAAAGCGTGGCGAGCGGTATTGTTCGGAAATAACGTTTTCCAGCACGCTCATATCGGCAATCGCGCCGACCGCGTGACGGTCCTCGGGAACGCGCCCGACGCCGCGTGCAAGTGCTGCCGAGGGCGACCAGTTTGTAGCGCTCGAGCCGGCAATCTCGAACATACCGGCGCTTGCACCGGTTGTGCCCGACAGCAGCCCGGCAAGTGCCGCCTGGCCATTGCCCGACACACCGGCAATGCCGGTGATCTCACCGCCAAACAGCTCCAGATCGACCCCTCGTAGCGGATTGCGCCCGCCATCGGTCGAGACGCCCTTCAGCGACATCAGTAGTCGTCCGCGAACAGCCGGAGTCACCGGCGGCGGTACAAGCTCCTGCCCGACCATCAGCGCGGCAAGCTCCCTGCGATCGGTCTCGCTGGTTTGCCGTTCACCCGCCACCTTGCCGCCGCGCAAGACAATCACGCGGTCGGAGATCGCCATCACCTCATGCAGCTTGTGCGAGATGAAGATGATCGACAGGCCGTCCGCCACCAGTTCGCGCAGTGTCGCAAACAGCGCGTCAGTTTCAATCGGCGTCAGCACGGCTGTCGGCTCATCAAGGATGAGAATACGCGCATCGCGATAGAGCGCCTTGAGGATTTCGACCCGCTGCCGTTCGCCGACAGTCAGGTTCGCAACCAGCCGATCGGGATCAACCTCAAGCCCAAAGCTGCCCGAAAGTCTTGTGATCTTGTCGCGCGCGGAGCCTGCTCGAAAGCGCGGCGCAAACAACGGCTCTGTGCCGAGCGCTATGTTTTCCAGAACGGTCATGTTGTCGGCGAGTGTAAAGTGCTGGTGCACCATGCCGACACCGGCATTGAGCGCCGCACGCGGGTCGCCGGGCGTCAGCGGTTTGCCAAATGCCTCGACCGTGCCTTCATCGGCAACATAATGGCCGAACAGGATATTCATCAACGTCGTCTTGCCGGCCCCGTTTTCACCCAGCAAAGCGACAACCTCGCCTTGCGCAAGGTCGAGCGAGATCGCGTCATTGGCGACCAGCGGGCCGAAGCGCTTGGTGATGGAGGTGAGACGAAGGACAGTCGGTGCCAGCGCGCTCCCTCCCCCTTGAGGGGAGGGTGATCCGCGAAGCGGATCGGGTGGGGTAACCTCTACCACGCGCAGCCTCATGGTCCAAAAAAAGTAATCGGGCGGGAGCGGGATAGCACATGTCCTTGGCTACCCCACCCGGCCGCTACGCGGCCACCCTCCCCTCAAGGGGGAGGGATCCCCTCAGCTCGACTTCGGCTCAGCGTCGTTGATCTCAACCGTGAACGAGCCGTCCTTGATCGCCTTTTCCTTCTCGGCCACCTTGGCCATAACTTCGGCCGGCACCTTGCCCTCAAATGTGCCAAGCGGTGCGATCGAGCAGCCGCCTTCCTTCATGAAGGAATACTGACCGTAGTCGGCTGCCTTGAAGGAGCCCGCCTTCACTTCCGCAATCGCCTTCTCCAACGTCGGCTCGAAATGCCACAGCGCGGAAGCCACGACCGTGTCGGGATAGTCGGCCTGCGTATCGATGACATTGCCGATCGCCAGCACACCCTTTTCCTTGGCCGCGTCCGACACGCCGAAACGCTCGGCATACATGATGTCCGCGCCGCCATCGATCTGGGCGAAAGCGGTTTCCTTGGCCTTGGGCGGGTCGAACCATGAACCGATAAACGCCACCTGGAATGTCGTGTCGGGCGCGCTTTCCTTCACGCCCGCCATGAAGGCATGCATCAGGCGGTTCACTTCAGGAATCGGGAAGCCACCGACCATGCCGATCTTTTTGGACTTGGTCATCGCACCCGCAATGATGCCAGTGAGGTAGGACGCGTCCTGAATGTAATTGTCGAATACCGAGAAATTCGGGTTCTTGTCGTCAGGCTTGAAGCTCGACCCCATCAGGAAGGCGGTATCAGGATAGTCCGCTGCCACCGTGCGCGCTGCATCCTCGACGCCAAACACTTCGCCGACGATGAGTTTGTTGCCAGCTTCGGCATATTCGCGCATCACGCGTTCATAGTCGGTGTTGGAGACGTTTTCCGTCGCCACATATTCAATGTCGCCGCGCTCCTTGGCGGCATTTGCGGCCTTGTGGATGCGCGACACCCATTGCTGCTCGAAGGGTACGGTGTAGATCGCTGCGACCTTGAGCTTGTCCTGTGCATATGCGCGGCCAATGATCGAAGGCGACGCCAGAATGGCAGCTCCGGCACCTGCCGTCTGAAGAAGGGTGCGGCGTGTGAGGAGAAGATTACGCGATTTCGTCATGGTTCCACCTCTTGCTGTTCGGACAGGGAAATCCCGTCTCGCTGAATTTTTATCGTTTGGACAAAACCTATGCAGATTTTTGCCATGCCGCAATCGCGGGCAACACAATTTCCGGTGTAATGTCGCCATAGCAAATCGGGAGCGCGATCACGTATGAAATCCGTCTATTCGCCGAAACATCAAGGTCATTCCGGCCAGATGGAGCTGGTCGCCGGCCGCATCGTGCCGGGGTTTGAAAAACCGTCGCGTGCCGAATTCATCAAGGCGCGTATCGAGGCGGTTGGCCTTGGGCCAATCGTGGCGCCAGTCCCGCATGATATCGCAATCGCCAAACGCGTTCACAGCGCCGATTATGTCGACTTCCTGCCCACGGTCTGGCCACGATGGACTGGGACCGGCCATGAGGGCTGCGCCATGCCCTTCACCTGGCCGACGCGCGGCCTGCGCGCGGACATGCCACCCGACAATATCGAGGCGCTGCTCGGTTTCTATTCCTTCGATGGGGGTGCCACCTTCGTCGAAGGCACATGGGACGCGATCAAGGCATCGCACGATGTCGCCATTACTGCCGCCGCGCTTCTGAATTCCGGCGAGCGCGCCGCCTTTGCTCTATGC
>Ga0209572_1001602_pt1 | contig 14425 bp, 17 predicted proteins | sample EBPBio232012_DNA_FD_185867 | JGI IMG/M metagenome (GOLD analysis project Ga0209572, IMG submission 185867) | Wastewater treatment Type I Accumulibacter community from EBPR Bioreactor in Madison, WI, USA - Reactor 1_1/23/2012_ DNA (SPAdes)... | ecosystem: Engineered > Bioreactor > EBPR >...
CCTTTTACGTTCTTGTTGTAAACACGCTCTCCAATCAAGTTAGTAATTACTATATTCACTTCACTTGGATTGGACAAGGTGTAAGCAATATTGGTAGAGCTATTCGATGGATTTGGAGAGTTTTGAGCCAATGCAAAAACTTGTGCTTTAGCGTTATCGTTTACTGAAACATCACCCTCTACACTGAAAGTATATCCTTCCAATGGGTAATCAATTGCCTGCGGTCCAAATGCATTGAAATAGGCAGTGATATTAATCTTCACAGGCCATGTACCCGCGGAAGTTGGAGTACCGGCAATATCACCACAATAGTTATGCGATGGGTAGAACATACAGGGATTAGCCGATTCGCCATTGTTATTGCATGTCAGCTCCAATCCTATTTCATCCAGATTAATATCGCTGATGCCATTATTAAGCGTGATACTGTTCAGTCTCACAGAGTCCAACGGCACAGTAGCTACCATAGCATACATTGGATGTTCCGGACCAAGTACGTCACCTGCAGTGGCAGGACATTTTACATAAATAACATCATAATAGGCAACACCCACTTCGCCTACTTCAAAGGACTCTCCTTCCGTAGGGTCTGGCGACACACCATAAGTGGCGCTTCCCCAATCATAATCACCGGGGTCACAAATTTGAGCAACGCTCGTAGTGCCAATGAAAAGGACTGCTATAAAAAGTAGATTTAACTTCATATACTATTTTATCAGATTAAAAAATTAGATTTCGCGTTCCACCTCGTCCATATAGACTAAGTCAATTGCCTCGTTAAGGGTTGGGGTGATTTTTAGAATTTTATGCAACTGAGAGATAGTAATCAATTTGTTTACACTCTCCTGCAAGCCACACAACACAAAAGAACCGTTCGATTCATTACACATTCTGTTACCTACTAGCACCGCACTAAGACCCGAAGAGTCAATGTAGCGTGTAGCACTTAGGTCAAGAATAATGTTCTTGTGTCCTTCTTTGTTCTGCAATACAATCTCTCCCTTGAGTTCGGGAGCTTGAATAGCATCCAACTTCTCCACAGCGGAAGTAATAATGGAAACTTTTTCTTTATGGTCAATTTTGAACTTCATATCAAATAAGGATTTGGCCAAAAATAATGCATTTTGTTGGTGAAAAGGTTACGCCACTTATTTGTGTGAACATAGGTTGGTGGAAAATCATGCGGTATAGTTTCTTCCTTGTTTAACCGTGACCGTTCTTTGTCGACCGAATATTATATATTATCAAGAAGGTATGAAAGCAAGTGTGGTTACTCGGCCTATCGGTGAGTGGCTTGGTAAAAGAGCAGAGCCGATAATAATCAGTGGCCCGTGCAGCGCAGAGACGGAAGAGCAAACCCTGGCCACGGCTAAGCAGTTGGCCGCCACCGGAAAAGTACATGCCCTTCGCGCAGGTATATGGAAACCTCGCACACGTCCCGGGCAATACGAGGGTGCCGGTGAACCGGGCCTTGCGTGGCTGGTGAAGGCAGGAAAAGAAACGGGCTTGCCCGTGGCTACCGAAGTAGCTAATGCCACTCACGTAGAGGCTTGCCTCAAGGCAGGTGTGCAAATACTTTGGGTGGGTGCCAGAACCACCGTCAATCCATTTTCAGTACAGGAAATTGCAGATTCATTGGCGGGCGTGGACATCCCTGTGATGGTAAAAAATCCGGTAAACCCTGATCTAGAACTTTGGATAGGTGCCATCGAAAGGCTTAACAAAGCAGGCATCACCAAGATGGCGGCCATCCATCGTGGGTTCTCCTCATCGGACAAAGGTCCTTTTCGCAACGCGCCCATGTGGGAAATGCCCATCGAATTGAAAACACGTTTTCCTGAGTTAGATATTATCTGTGATCCAAGCCATATTACAGGCAATAGGGAGCTGATTGCCCTCATCTCGCAAAAGGCGCTGGACATGAACATGGCTGGCCTTATGATAGAAAGCCACATTACCCCCGATGCCGCATGGAGCGATGCCAAGCAACAAGTCACTCCTGCAGTTTTAGGAAAAATAGTAACGGAACTAGTGGTGCGCCAAGTGAGTTCAGAAAGCGCAGAATTTAAAAATGAGCTTTCACTTTTGCGGGAAAAGATTGACCGCTTGGATGACCACATTCTATCCAAGTTGTCCGAGCGCATGCGTATATCAGAAGTCATGGGGCAATACAAAAAAGACAACCATGTAACTGTGCTTCAAGTAAAGCGCTGGGAAGAAATTATTACCACACGCATTGCCATCGGTAAGGCCCTCGGCCTCTCTGAAGATTTTACGCGTGAACTGCTCAAACTCATTCATATTGAATCCATCCAGATTCAAACCGATGTGATGAATAGAAACTAAAATTCGAATGCTTAATTGATGCTCCTAATTAGAAAGTAGAAGACTCCGCGATTCCACTATTTTCTTCTATGGTGTGTTTTCTTGGATACTTTGGCAATGGCTGCCGATTGTTTCTTACGAATATAGATGTGCTTGATGTGGCTTCTTCCAGTTTCGCGTTCGTCTATTTCAAACTGATTCATGCTGCGAATCAGGGGTAGCATTTTTCCAAAGCCGTAGTTGCGTGGGTCAAAGTCAGGGCTCTTCTTTAGTAAAAGATTGCCTAACTCGCCAAGGAAGGCCCAGCCATTATCATCAGCCAAGTCAGCTATGCTATCAGAGAAAAGTTTCACAAGATCTTTGTCCACCTTGTTGAGTGTTCCCTTCTCTTTATTTTCTTTAGCAGTTACGGTTGACTCTGGTGCTTCTTCCTGCTTCGGTGCTTTTAATATTTCCAGATAAACAAACTTGTCACACGCTTTGATGAAAGGAGCAGGCGTTTTCTTTTCGCCTATACCTATCACTTTCATACCCGCTTCGCGAAGACGAGTGGCGAGCCTTGTAAAATCACTGTCCGAAGAAACGATACAAAAGCCATCCACTTTTTCGGAGTATAGAATGTCCATTGCATCTATAATCAAAGCACTGTCGCTCGAGTTCTTTCCGCTTGTATAGCTGTATTGCTGAATGGGCGTTACGGCATTTTCTAGCAACACGTTCTTCCAGCCGCTAACGGTCGGCTTAGTCCAGTCGGCATAAATTCGTTTAATGGTAGGCGTTCCGTGGGTAGTAATCTCCTCCATCATTTCTTTCACAGAGGAGTGCGGCACGTTGTCAGCGTCTATTAGTACGGCTATTCTTAAATCTTTGGAGGGAGTTATCATCAATGGACCTTTGTAACCCTAACAGCAGTAGGCCCTTTTTGACCCTGCTCAATTTCAAAAGATACTTTATCGTTTTGTCCAATGGGCTCTTTCAATTGGTTGATGTGAACAAATATGCTTTGTTGTGAATCATGGTCTTGTATAAAACCATACCCTTTCTCCTGGTTGAAGAAAGTAACTGTACCTTTTCTGATAGGATCTTCAGGCTCCATATCCTCAACCTTCGGAATCCCAAGTTGGATATCTTCAGCATTGATGGTAATCTTTTTTGATGGATCGGGAGGAGTGTTGGTTATTCTTCCAAACTCATCCACATAAGCAATCATATCTTCCCAGCTTTTGCCTTTGTCCGAAGATGATTTGCGCTCGTCTTTTCTCAGTTGTTTCTCTTGTTGTTTTTGGATGCGTTTCTTCTCGCGTTCCTTTTTGCTGAATGTTTCCTGTGATTTACCCATAATTGACGTTTAATTGTGTCCTGCAACTTATGGCGTTCCGGCATGCGGACTTTTTTAATAATGCTACTGAAACAGGATAACAGAGCGCGAAGGTAAGGTTTAATGCTCGCGCGAAATGAAAGAGATATGAACCATTCTAACCTGCCATAGTTTTTATTTTGCGCTAACTTCCCCTCGCACTTAAAACACAAACTATGGACTTGCACTCCGGCTTGCCGTTTTGGATAGTCAAGAACGAGTTGTATGACTACTTCAATCCCCTGCGCGAGGATTACAAAGTGGATGTGGCAATCATCGGCTCGGGCATAACAGGTGCCCTTGTGGCCCATGAGTTGTGCAATGCAGGCATTCAGTGTGCCATCTTCGATAAGCGCACCTTGTGCACAGGCAGCAGTGCCGCAAGTACTTCCCAATTGCAATACGAGATAGACGTTCCACTCGTGGACATCATCAGGATGCATGGCGAGATGAAAGCAGTAGCCGCTTATAAAGAAAGTTTAAATGCCATCTCTTCTATAGAGAAAGTCTTCAAGAGCATTCGCGACAATGCCGACTTCAAACGCATATCAAGCATCTATGCTGCCAGCGACAGAAAAGGCTTAAAGCTCATAGTGAAAGAATACGAAGCCCGCATCAAGCATGGTTTGCCCGTTGAGTTTTTAGATGAACAACAATTATGGGACAAGCATCATATTAAAAGAAGAGGCGCACTCAAAAACAACGAAGCCGCGCAGATGGATTGTTACCAAGGCGCAGTCGATTTACTTCGTCATCACCATGCCAAAAACAAACTGCCGCTCTTCTCTCACACCGAGATAGAAAGCTTTGAAGAAATAAAAGGAGGTTATCACTTGATGACTACAACAGGTCTGAAGATTAAATGCGGCTACCTTGTCATAGCGGCAGGTTTCGAAGCCGGAAAGTTCTTGCCCAAGAAAGTCATGAACCTCAACTCCACCTACGCCATCGTTTCGCAACCCGTAGATGAGCATCAGCTATGGCCCGAGAAAAGCTTGATATGGGAAACCAAACAACCCTATTGCTACATGCGAACCACAGAGGACAACCGCATGATAGTAGGAGGGGAGGACATACCTTATCAGTCAGAAATAACCCGCGACCGATTGCTACGAAAAAAAATTGCACGACTCGAAAAAGCATTCTCCAAACTCTATCCCGACATTCCCTTCATCACCGACATGGCGTGGTGCGGCACCTTCAGCTCCACCGAAGATGGCCTTCCTTATATAGGTAGTTGGCCGGGCAAAAACAACATGCTCTTCGCCCTCGGCTATGGTGGCAACGGAATAACCTTCAGTATGATTGCCGCCCAAGTCATCACCAACATCATCAGTGGCAAAAAGGACGAACGTCAGGAGTTGTTTGGGTTTGAACGCTAGCAAATAGTAACTTGCAGAAATGTATGTTCAAGCATTTAATGCGATATGAAAAAACTATTGCTCCCATTAATTCCTTGTTTTCTTCTTTTCGGTTCATTCCATTTGGATAAGAAGTTACAATCTGAGAATGACACTCTATCTAAAGAAACCAAAGTACTTGTTTTGAAAATTGATTACTTATCCAACAAGTTGGAGGGCGCAAAAGAACTTACTTTTCCAAAACAGGCTGATACATTTACTATCCATCAAGTTTATGAACCACCTAATGATTTAGGAAGGCTTAGGCTTTATTATAAAGAATTGAATGAATTAATATTTGATGGTTCTATAGTTTGGAATGGCTCCGGAAAAATCGCTTTTCCAGATAATTTTGAGAGTGCAGAAAAGTTCGAACTAGTATCGCAAACAGACACCATCTATCCGGCTCAAGGATTTACAAATGCAAGTAATTCAAAGAAGAGAGATGATTTCAGCAAGGTTTGGTTGTCAATTCAAAATCTAAAGAAGGTGAGAAACTATTTGCAAGAGAACCCTAATCAATCTGTTCAAGTATTATTATACATACCAAGTACTGGCTTTGAACGAGATGGAGTTCGGGATTGGATTGTTTTTTTGAAAAAATAGAGAAGGAATAAAGTTTGAATATAGACATTTACAATGACCACCATCCATCTCCAAACCATCATCCACGTGCCTATTGAGAAAGTATTCGACCTAGCAAGAAGCATCGACCTGCATCTGCAAACCACAAGTTCCACCAACGAACGTGTGATCGCAGGTCGCTCCTCCGGCCTCATCGAGCTCAACGAAACTGTCACATGGCGAGCAAAACATTTGGGCATCTATCAAAACCTCACCAGTCAGATTACCGCCATGGAACCGCCCTACATGTTCAAAGACAAAATGCTTCGCGGAGCATTCTCCTTCATGGAGCACACCCACCGCTTCCGGTCCATCCCGGAAGGTACCATAATGACCGATGAATTCACCTTCGCAGCACCACTCGGCATCCTCGGTTCTTTGGTAGAAAAAATATTCTTAAAAAAATACATGACCCGCTTTATCGAAAACAGAAACAACGAACAAAAAAAAGTGGCCGAAAACAAATAAAACCTGTCGATTGCATCATTTTTCGATTCAAAAGAGTTCTTTAATTATGTCAACCAGCGCAGAGGCCTTGTCATCGAGCGCACAACCGATGGCAGCCAGCGCACAAGCGTTGTCAACGGGCGCACTTCTATTGGCAACGAGCGCAGAGGCTTTGTCAACCAGCGCACAACCGATGGCAGCCAGCGCACAAGCGTTGTCAACGGGCGCACTTCCAATGTCAACGAGCGCATAACCGTTGGCAACGGGCGCATTACCGATGTCAACGGGCGCAGAGGCTTTGGCAGCCAATTTTTATAAGCCCTAAACCAAGATAAACCTCATCCAATCTGATTTACAGACAGAAAAATTGAATTTTTTCAAAAAAAACATTGAACCACTTCCACGCCCACCTGTAATACCTCTTCGAAAGAATGACTTACTTTGGTCATGATTATGAAAATGAAATTCAAAATTCAATATATAGTCTTCATAATGGTGATGCTTTCCATACAAAGCATGGCCCAAAACAGCAGCACGCCAAACAGCGACATGAGGCGCCAAGGCATCATTGCCATCGAGGACAATCAGTTTGCCAATCAATACTATGCCAACGAAGCTTCGCACTGGCGCGGTCAGGTGGCTCTCAACGAAAAGGATGAATACGCATGGCTAAACTTGTACAAAGCCACGCGTTTTACCAACTACACGGAACACGACCGTGATATAAGCACCAGTCGTCAAAACGATTTGGATGCACTCCTGGCTAAAATGAAAAAAGCCATACCCGAGTCATTTGCGTACAACTACTCAGCATATCTCAACGGCAACAAAAGCAATCAGTCCTTTACTTACTTAGAAAAGGCATACAAGCAAGGAACAGAAGTCAACGAACTTTGGGATGACATGCTTAGCAAAGCGGTCATTCAATCTAACCAGTCGGAAATTACCAAGTTCTCTAATCTCTTATCAGAGAATCACGTGTACAATTCTGCCGAAGTTACCTACAACCGAAACGTACTAAGCAGCGTTGAGCAAAATGGTATTCTCATCACCAATGGCAATGTGGACACCTATCCTGTAATTATGATGCAGCAATTGCAGAACTACCGCAAGGATGTAAATGTGCTTTGCCTCGAGTGGCTCGGTAATGAAACGTATAGCAACACCGTATCGGATTGGTTAGGTTTAAAGACGGATAAGAAAATTACACTGCCTGATATTATGGCAAGCAAATCCAGCAGGCCATTATATCTCTCTCTCACCGTTCCGCCCGATGATATAAAGAAATACTCCGACAATTTGTATTGCACCGGCCTTGCCATGAAGTACAGTAAAACTCCGTTGGACAATCTCGCGGTTCTTTCCTCCAATTGGGAAAGACTTTTTGATAAAAGCACTCTCCAAGCCTCCGAAGGATTGAACAAAAACTATTTGGTGCCATTGGTCTTGCTCAAAGATTATTATTCGCAAAAGGGCAATACATCTGCCAAGGCTGAAACCAGCCAGCAAATAGAACAGATTGCAACGGTCTTCGGGTTGAGTAAGGCAATACAAAAACATAAGGATTGATATATGGCGCTATATAAACATCCTTATGAGAAGCACCCGGACGAGCAACTGATGATGCTTGTAGCTGAGAAGGACCAGAAGGCCTTCGAAGTACTCTATGATCGTTACTCAAGATTGCTCTTCAACTATTTCCATCGTATGCTTTGGAAGGACAGAGAACGTGCACGTGATTTTACTCAAGAGCTTTTCACCAAGCTCATCCAAAAGCCGCATTTATATGACAGCAGTCGCTCATTCAAAACATGGATATACAGCATTGCTCACAATATGTGCAAGAATGAATACGCGAAGCACGAGGTAAGAGTAACAGCTCACAAGGAAATAAAATACGAAGACACGGGTGTCACGAGTTCAGACTCTCAACGCAGTATGGATAGAGAACTATTCAATGAAAAACTAAAGGAAGCCTTGGGCGAAATGGATGAAATAAAACGCACCACGTTTGAACTCCGCTTCAATCAAGAGCTAAGTATTTTGGAGATAAGCGAAATCATGCAATGCAGCGAAGGCACCGTGAAATCACGTTTGTTTTATATGTTGAAAGAGTTAAACAAAAAACTAAAAGTATTTGAAGGCATAGCAGTGTGGTTAGCCATGCTCGCCTTGCAATTGGTATAAAGAAGTATTGATTTTTATTGAAAGAAAATGAAACCGTATAGTAAATATGACCCGGAGGATATAGAATCGTTGTTATTGCACAAGCAGTTCCATGAGTTGTATCCGGAAGAGAAAGAGTTTATCCTTCAGCACATTGAGACGCCTGAGGAATATGAAAGCCTGCGCAAAACACTTTTCGAATTGCGCGATGCTGCCGCCAATGACCAATGGCTTCAGCCCGATGCTTCTTTGAAAAAGGAGCTCATGGCGCAGTTCGTTACCGAGGAGAAAGGAGGTTTTCGTGTATGGCTCAATTCGCTGTTCACCTGGCCCGATGTGCAGTGGTACCGCCAGCCTTCCCTGCGTCTGGCTTTTGCCGGAGCATGTGTAGCGGCCTTAGTAGTGGTTATTGTCAATCTTAATAATGACTCTCAGCCGGTCGCCTTTGCAGATAATAAAGTACAACAAGTAGAGAAAGAGAAAAACCTTGAAAGCGCTCCGGAAGAAAAAGACGAAAAGAACTTGTTCGCAGAAAATCTTTCAGCACAAGAACTTCCTGCTGCGCCAAAAGTGTCAACAGAACCTACTATAACACTTGACATGCCTACAGAAGTGGCTATGAATGACGTGGCTGATGCCGAAATGGCACCTCCCGCCATGGAAGAAAAGTCTGCGCCACCACCGGCAGTCAATCACGGTAGTTCTGCAGGAAACGCGGATGATGCTTCTACCCTCAAAGAGGATGCGGTTGAAAACACGAGCGCAACATTTACAGATGCAGCAAAGTCGGTTAGCGCGGGAAAAGTTGTAACTACTAATGCGTACAAGAACATTACAAAGAAGGACAATGCAGTGAGTCAAAGCCGTCCGGTCTCAGAAGTCAATGATTTGTTGAATTATTTGTTTACAGCCCAATAAAAAAAGCCGCTTAGGAAATGCCTAAACGGCTTCTATAAATTCAACGATCTCTTTATTAATAACCTAATGCACCGCAGTTTCCATATGGTCACAGAAGAAGCGATTGAAAGCGTGACGCAATTCATTCACTATTTTTTCCAAATGAATATAGCGAGTACGCAATGAGTCGGTTTCTGCCATAGTGCTATTGCCAACGTGCATGGCTTTTTCCTCCAAGTCTTTTCCTATCAGCTCAAAGTTCTTATCAATGTCTTTTTTCAATTCTCGCAGATTATTCTCTTGAATGATAAATTGATTCTGATAGTGTTCTACTTCTGCCTTTACCTCTTGGGCGGTATTCTCAAAAGAAACCTCTGCCAAACGATGTTTTAGAATACAGAGTTCATCATTGTAAAAGGCTACTCCTCTTAACCATGAGCTATGTTCATTGCTCAGGTTGGTTATGTGTGTGTGTATGCGCTGTGCCATGTTCGATGTTGTTTTTTGTTGCCACAAAATTGAAACTCAACTATGCGTCTATCTATGAGCCTAATCACTCACCTGCCTGATATTCATCATTGCACACATAATTCTACAGCCATGTCCCTGCCCTGAAGAGATATTAATTTTGCCACGTTCAACTTACATTTACTACATATTTGTGCGCTGTTTTTTTAGTTGAAACGGCAAATTCATTTCAGAAAAAGAAATATGAGTTGGTTTAAAAGGAAAATGCAAGGTGTTACCACCAAAAGTAAAGAGAAGAAAGAAATACCCGAAGGTCTATGGCATAAATGTCCTGAATGTAAAAACGTAGTTACCTCAGAGGCTTTTGCCGATAATAACTGGATATGTGAAAAATGCAACTACCATGAGAAGATTGGTTCGCTTGAATACTTTTCCATTCTCTTTGATGAGCATGAATACGATGAAATAGCCCCGAACCTAACCAGTGCTGATCCGCTGGAGTTTGTGGATACGAAGTCTTACAAAGACCGCATCAAGACTACCATTGCAAAGACCGGATTGAAAGATGCCATTCGTGTGGCAATTGGTGATATTCATGGAGCGACTGCTGTTGTGGCCTGCATGGACTTCGGCTTCATTGGTGGCTCTATGGGCTCCGTAGTAGGAGAGAAGTTCGCCATTGGTGTAGATGAAGCAATCAAAAACAATTGCCCATTTATATGCATATCCAAATCAGGCGGGGCACGAATGATGGAAGCCGGTTTATCGCTTATGCAGATGGCCAAAACCTCTGCCAAGCTCACCCAGCTATCTGATGCTAAGTTGCCCTTCATTTCTATCCTTACGGACCCGACCACAGGTGGAGTAACTGCCTCATTCGCTATGCTTGGCGACTTGAACATTGCAGAACCTAAGGCCTTGATAGGCTTTGCCGGCCCACGCGTGGTGAAAGAAACAATCGGTAAAGATTTACCTGAAGGCTTCCAAAGCGCAGAGTTCGTGTTGGAGCACGGTTTCCTCGATTACATAGTGGACAGAAAGGAAATGAAAGCCAAGTTGGCTGCTTCACTAAAGATGATGGCGCAGTAACATGGCTCAATAAAATGAAGAAGCCGGAACTCAACTGTTCCGGCTTCTTTCGTTTAAATGGTTAATTTCAAAAACCAATCATTTTCTTCACATCGGAGAGGTCCACGTCACCATCACCGTCTTTATCCAGGCCTGACTTGCCAAGCATAGACGTCAAGGAGGAGATGTTGAACCCACCTTCGCCTTGGTTCAACTTGGAGAGGGCTTGAGGTATCAATGAAGAAGCAATGTTGTTGGCAGCATCTCCTTTAATTCCAAACTTGTCCATTATGTTTTGGACAAATCCGCTTTGCATTTGCTGTGCAGCAGGATGTGATGGGTCACTAGCCAGGCGGGCAACTTCATCACCTTGTCCGTTGGCAATCATTCCATTTAAGGTATCCATAATGGAACTGCCTGCCGAGCGCAACACCGCATCGTTGTGTTCATTGGGAACTTCAGGATTGTTTACGACACTCTCCTGACCGCTGTTTTGCAGCATTTTCATCAAATCTTCTATCATAGTATTTATGTTTTTTGGGGTTTCAATTTTTGCTATTTCAAATGTATCCAAAAATGCAGCACTCCTTGTTATTGTCAGCATCTTTTACCAAGATGAAATTTCTTGCTGCTGCCTTACATTCGCCTTCTCAAAAATTTAATATGGCATCCACCATGCTGAACATAGTACTCTTTGGCCCTCCCGGGGCAGGTAAAGGAACTCAGTCTGAGAACCTTATTAAGAAATATGGCCTTAAGCACCTTAGCACGGGCGATATTTTCAGGGCAAACATCAAAGGCGAAACTGAGCTGGGCAAGTTGGCGCAGAGCTATATGGACAGAGGAGCGCTTGTGCCTGACAGTGTTACAATAAGCATGATGGAAAGCGAGGTGAACAAACACCCGAACGCCAAGGGATTCATCTTTGATGGCTTCCCGCGGACTTCTGCCCAAGCGGAAGCCTTGGACAATTTGCTCCAATCCAAGGATATGGATATAACCTGCATGTTGGCCTTGGAGGTAGAAGAGGAAGAACTGAAAACTCGATTGCTTAACAGAGCCAAAACAAGCGGCCGCGCTGATGATGCGGATATTACTGTAATACAGAATCGTATCAACGTATATAACCGCGAAACGGCACCTGTGGCGGACTACTACCGAGCACAAGGCAAGTACAAAGGCATCAACGGCATAGGGAGCATAGAAGAAATCTCCCATCGCCTCTATGATGCTATTGGCGTAGAAGTATAATCCCTCTAAATGCACTTGTAAAAGTTGATTCAATCTTTGTCTCGGCTAAGCCAAGATGAATCTTTGAATTATTGAATTGTTGAATCTGTGAATTCCCTCCCTAATGGCTGACTCCAACTTTGTTGACTACGTAAAAATCAATTGTCGTTCCGGTGCAGGCGGTGCCGGTAGTCGTCATTTTCGTAGAGAAAAATTTGTGCCGCGTGGTGGCCCGGACGGAGGTGATGGAGGCCGAGGCGGACATATTATAATACGTGGCAGCAGAAACGTTTGGACGCTGCTGCACCTCAAATACAGAAAGCACGTCATAGCCGAGCCAGGTGAGGGCGGGTCGGGCGCACGCCAGTCCGGTCGCCAAGGCAAGGACGAAATACTGGAAGTACCATTGGGCACCGTAGCCAAGGATTTCGAAACAGGAAAAATAGAATTTGAAGTAACCGAAGAAGGGCAGGAGTTCATCCTTGTTGCTGGCGGAAGAGGTGGCCTGGGGAACGATCATTTCAAAACCTCCACCAATCAAGCGCCTGATTATGCCCAACCGGGGGAGCCCGGCAAAGAAGAATGGAAAATTCTGGAGCTAAAAGTGCTGGCCGATGTAGGCTTGGTTGGCTTCCCCAATGCGGGCAAAAGCACGCTCCTCTCAGTAGTGAGCGCTGCCAAACCGGAGATAGCCGATTATCCATTTACCACTCTTGTGCCCAACCTAGGCATGGTGCGCTACCGTGGCGACCGCTCCTTCGTAATGGCTGATATCCCGGGAATCATTGAGGGCGCTGCAGAGGGCAAAGGCCTTGGCCATCGTTTCCTGCGCCATATAGAGCGCAACTCCTCGCTGCTCTTCATGATAGCCTGCGATGCAAAAGACATTCAGGCAGAATATCAAATCCTCCTCAACGAGCTGCGCAAATACAACCCCGAGCTATTGGACAAAAAGCGCTTGCTGGCCATCACCAAATGCGACATGCTGGATGAGGAGATGATGAAGCAAATGGAAAAACTGCTGCCCAAAGACATACCTCACATCTTCATCTCCGCTGTCTCAGGCTTTAATATTGATAAGCTGAAAGACAAAGTATGGGAGCAGATCAATTCATAATTCTCGAAACAGTAAGTGCATCTTTAAAGAACTCGAGGAAACATTTTAGTTTTATTGTATTAATTCAAATTTTCTTTCTAAAATCTGAAACTCCACGCGTCTGTTTTGAGCACGCCCTGTATCGGTGCTGTTTTCCATAATGGGTTGCGTGCTTCCAAAATAGGCAATTTTCAATCTTTCGGTCGCAATTCCTTTGGCCGAAAGGTGACTTATCACCCGTTGAGCCCTGCGTTTGGAGAGATCAAAGTTGTATCCGTCAGGCCCTACGATGTCGGTATGTCCTGAAATCTCCATATACATAGCGCGGTTTTTCTTCAGCAGCTTATACACCTCTTCCAATTGCTTGTTGGCCTCTGAGGTCAACACATCTTTATCAAAATCAAATAGAATATCATCCAATTTTATTTTTTTGTACTCGCTTAGTTGAAGTGGTGGATCTGCCACCATACCTGCAAGTATTTCATTTTCGCAGCTGCACTCTGCTTTTTCCTTAACAGGCTTAACAGAAACATTATCCAGATAAACATAAGCCCAATTGGTATTTGCATTCTTGCCAAGGTCTTCGGTCCGTTTGATAATCTTTAAATCTTTATCGGTTTTGAAATTGCCTATGGTGATGTATTCCTCTCCGCCCTTAGCCACATAGACATCGCTGAGTAAATTCCAGCTCTCGGTATCATCAAGCATGTTTAATCGTGGATTACTCATCGCTAGAGTCTGTCCGGCAATTACTCCCTTACGGATATGTTTTATCTTCTCTTTGGATAAGACCACACCTAAACCATCAGCTACATAGCTGCATTTCTCCGCTGCGGATATATAAAGTTCAATACAAACCATTTCACCGGCATTCAATGGTCGGCTAAGTTTGGTTTGTATATACTCTCTATAAGTAGTAGAGTTAGAATAGCTAAATAATACAAGTCCGGCATAAGCCTCGCCTTCTTTTGCAGGCTGCGAGCCGAAGGTATTATGTGGCACACCCGCCTTGGTGCTACAAGTGTTGAAATAATCGGGAGTGCCCTCGCTCGCTTGCCACCATCCTTTTATTGCTTTTAATTCGCTCAGGGTGTAATTACCGGGACAAATCTCCATATCCTCAAAACCCGCATTGCCAACGAGGTTTTGTGCTTTGGAAGGTAAAATCCAACAAACGCTTAAAAAAAGGATGACTAAAAGAGTTCTTTTCACTAGGGCAATAACTGTAAAATCTCTAAAATATTTGCAACAACAAAGGCTGCCTTTTCAAGCAGCCTTTGTTTAAATATCGTTCCAAAAATTATTGGATTACTTAAGTTTGAATTCTACTCTGCGATTTTGAGCCTT